>SDBT01009519.1_pt1 | contig 15744 bp, 13 predicted proteins | sample 2277101 | NCBI WGS metagenome assembly SDBT01 (sample SAMN10404973, study PRJNA504765) | marine sediment metagenome | isolation source: marine sediment core GS10_PC15, 103 cmbsf | place: Arctic Ocean: Southern Knipovich Ridge | collected 2010 | reverse complement strand
TGACACTGCCAGGGATCGCGGGCATGATCCTTACTGTTGGTATGGCTGTTGACGCAAATGTAATTATTTTTGAGAGGATAAAGGAAGAGATAAGGAACGGGAAAACAGTCATAGCGTCGATTCAATCGGGCTATGACAAAGCGTTCAGAACAATACTTGACGCCAATATGACAACGCTGATTGCTACCTTTGTGCTTTCCCAGTTCGGCTCCGGCCCGATAAAAGGATTCGCTATCACCCTGAGCATTGGTATCGTTATTAATATGTTCACATCAATATTTGTAACCAGACTTCTATTCAGCATGGGAGTTGATACATTCAGAATAAAAAAACTATCAATATAGCACAACCAGATATTCACGGAGGAAAGATGCTCAGCTTCACCAATATTAAGATTATACAGCACAGGACATTAGCCTACATACTTTCAGCAGTGATTATTCTGTCGGGGATAATTAACGTTGCAGTCCACAGAGGATTGAAAATGGGTATAGACTTTGCGGGTGGGAATATGATCCAGGTGGCCTTTGAAGACAGAACACTTGAAATAGGAAAGATAAGGGATGTGCTGATAGGCACAGGGTATGGGAATAATGTTCAGAAAATCGATGATCCTGGAAAAAATGTTTTTATCCTGAGAACCCTTGCTCTGGAGAGGGATAATGATAAGGTGATAGCGCATATTGAGGGCGCACTTGTGGAGGAATTTGGAGAGGAGTATGTTCTGGTTGAGAGAACCGATATAGTTGGACCAAGGATCAGCAAGGACCTTTTAAGAACATCATATATTGTTGGAGTAGTTGCAATCGCTCTGATACTGTTTTATATTACTTTCAGGTTTCGTCTCCGTTTCGGAATTGCGGCCATAATTGCGCTGGTCCATGATGTGATTGTGGTTATGAGCTTTATTTCCTTTTTCGGTAAAGAAATGGATACTTTCATTCTGGCCGCTATACTTACAATAATCGGGTACTCTCTCAATGATACGATTGTTGTGTTTGATCGGGTAAGGGAAAATTTGAAATCATCAAAGGCATACGAGGACTATGAGCAAACGGTAAACAGGAGTATCAATCAATCGTTATCAAGAACTGTTATTACTTCAGTAACAACGCTGCTGGTTCTCCTGTCATTATTTATATTCGGTGGAAATACCCTGAAGAATTTTGCATTCGCGCTGATTATTGGTGTGGTTGTGGGTACATATTCTTCAATGTTTATAGCGTCCGCGCTTCTTGTTGAATGGCACAGGTGGAAGCCTGAAAAGTTAAAAAAGGTTTAGAAGCCGGGACTGATTATTAAAAATGATGAATAAAAAGGAGTATTGAATATGGTGAAGAATAATGATACAAAGGCTATTGAGGAAAAGGATGTTGATACTGTATTGGCAGAAGATATCGATTTTTCAGGGACAATGAAATTTAAGAAATCACTTATGATCAAGGGGAAGTTTGACGGAAAAATTGACGCGGAAGGTCATCTTATTCTCGGTAACAATTCCGTTGTTAAAGCAGAAATAAAAGCCGGTGTGGTAACAAATTATGGGAAAATTGTTGGTAATGTTGAAGTTATAAAAAAACTTGAATTATTAAAAGGTGCGGAATTAAATGGAGATGTAAAGGCTCCCGATCTTATTATTGAGAGCGGTTGTATTTTTAATGGAAATTGTTCTATGGGGCCTCAGGGTTACAGCCCGGGAGGCGCATCTGAAAGCGGACAAGGTCACGGGGCAGTTAAGAATACTTAATTAAGCGGGAATATCATATCCTAATAATGAAAAAAACAGCTTCTTTTTTATTAGTACTTATCTTATTCATTTGCCTGCCATATTTTTCCCATTCCAGTTTTCAGGAAGGTTATGAATTGTACAGGCGGGGGAAGTATTATGATGCCGAGAAGATACTTTTAAGGGAAAAAGAACTTTCACCAAAAAATCTAGATATATATGCAGTTTTAGGGTGGTGTTATTTGTACACCGGACGCTACAGTTTGGCGATCGAAACCTGCAATGAGGGACTGAAGCTCAACACGAGAGACACGCGTTTTTTAATAACCATAGGCAGATCTTATCTTGAGCTGAAAAGATATACGGATGCGATTGGCTATTTTGAAAAGGCGATTTCTATCAACCCCGATTATGGTTATAATTATTTTTACCTGGGAAGTATCTTTATGGCTCAGGGAAAATTAATCCTCGCTGAAACTGCATTTTCGGCAAGTATAATGCTGGCCAGAGACAAGTATGTTTTTTATAAATACAGAGCAGAAGTGTATGAAAAGATGGCCGATTATAAATCTGCAGAATCAGATTATAAGAAGGCCCTTGGCCTTAAGCCGAATGACCCCGCATTAAAGGAATCTCTTATAAACGTGATAAGCAAACAGATTGAACTGGAAGCCGGGTTTGAATAAAAGAAGCTGTGCAGATATTTCAGTTGCAATTATAAACCATGGCTGTAAACTTAACCAGTTTGAAGGGGAGGCACTGGAAAATAGCTTCCGGCTTGCGGGATTCAGGGTAATAGATTTTAAAAGAGATAAAGTGCCTGATATTGCGGTAATCAATACCTGTACAGTGACAAACAAAAGTGATCGAAAGTCCCGGAACACAATTTATAAAGCTGCTTCGCGTAAGAAAAAGGGTGGTTTAATAATAGTTACCGGATGCTATGCTGAAACAGACCCTGATGTGCTCAGGCAGAAAGAGGATGTTGATCTGGTCATTGGAAATATGGCCAAGGCTGCGATCCCGGAAATTGTACAGTCATATCTGACATCCGGATCATTTAAGTATAATGTGACGGATTCCTCGTTTCATTTTTCAGAACCGGATAGACCAGGCCGTTCGCGGGTATATGTTAAGGTTCAGGACGGCTGCGATATGAGCTGCTCGTACTGCAAGGTGCCGCTTGCCCGGGGTAAATCAAGAAGCCGGAATTATAACGAGATAGTTAATTATATTGCAAAGGTGGTTGAAAACGGGTATAAAGAAATTGTTTTAACCGGGATTAATCTGGGTGATTATAAATATGACAATTTGCGACTGCCCGATCTCATTGACCTTATAATAGGGTATGATAAAACCTTTCGAATAAGGCTTTCCTCAATTGAGCCTGTTTTTTTTACAGTCAGGATGTTTGATGTTATCCGCAATGATCGTGTTGTTCCCCATTTTCATGTTCCCCTCCAGAGCGGTTCGGACAGAATATTGAAATTAATGAATAGGCCCTATAACAGGGATACATATGTTAACCTGATTGAGAGAATCAGAGAATTGAGGCCGGAAAGCCATATTGCGACTGATATAATAGCCGGTTTCCCGACTGAAAATGACAGAGATTTCCTTAAAACCATAGAAGTACTGAATAAAGTTGGTTTTGCCTCAACTCATGTGTTTAAATACTCTGAGCGAGGCGGTACAGAGGCGGCCCGTCTTAAAGTGGATGTTCCTTACAGCGAAAAGGTGAAAAGAAGCAGGAGAATAATGAAATTAGGGGATGAATATAACTATTTATACAGGAAAAAATTTTTGGGGAAAATACGAAATGCGGTTTTTGAAAGAAATAATGGATCATGGGCCGGTATAACTGATAACTATATACGTGTAACGGTCGCAACTACTCATAAAGATATATCTAAAATGATACTGCCGGTAAAGATTATGGGTGTCGAAATTAACCGTACAACCGGCGTAATAATTGAATAACTCCCTTAAAAAAGAGCCTTTTCAATCTTCAGTATTTTATACTTTGTTTTATTATTTTTTGCCCCAATGTCAATTGAATCTCCGACAGCTTTATTCATGAGAGTCTCACCAATCGGCGATGTGTAGGATATAATTTTTTTTACCGGGTCGGATTCCCATGGCCCCAGTATGGTGTATTTTTCGGTTTTATCATTCTCCTCACTATTGAGGGTGATCATAGTCCCAATTGAAACAAGATTGGGTTTTATGTCTTCCGGTTTGAGTATCTGTGCACGGTTAAGGTTTTCTGATAGGGTTTTAACCTGCATCTTCAGGAATTCCTGTTTTTCAATGGCGTATTTGTATTCAGCATTTTCACGCAGGTCACCTTTTTCCATTGCTATTCCTATTTCCTTGCTGTTTAAAGGTATTTCAACATCCAGCAGGTATTTAAGCTCGCTTTGCTTCAATTCATAGGATCTCTGTATTACAAAAAGCTGTCTGCTGTTATCAACACTTTCAACCTCATCTTCAAATACAATATTGGGGTGGGTTGTTTTAATAGCAAACCTCATTTTTATTATGTGTTCATCTTTCAGCTCACCGATATTCATTATTGTCGGCATCAATCTTCGAATTTTCGGCTCCCCCGTTGTTTTTATATACTTGATAAATAAGTTGTCTTTAAATAATATGTCTACGATTGTGTTAAAAAGTTTTCTATTGTACACAACGTTTCTCTCGTTTATCAGTTCCCTGCCTGCAATTTCTAATAAATGTGTAAGCCCCATTATGACCTGATCAAAATCAATGTTAATCTTTAGATCGGTCTGTTTCGCGATAAGGTTTTTTCCCAGCCAGATAAATAATTCGGTGTAATCCCGGTAGTGAGAAAAAATGTTGCTCAATGCATCCATTACCAGATCTTTATGTCCTTCCGCAATAAGTTCATCTATGATAAATTTCATGGGATATTCATAGAAGCTCCTGATAAAGATGTCGGGCCAGTTTTCAGTTGATTTTTTAATATTTATCAAAAAATTTTTCTTCAGTTCATTTTCCGGGATAAAGGGTAAATATGTATGAATGTCTTTAAGGGTTTCCAGTATCTTATCAAAATCAAAAGTAAATTCAACCGGAAGATATGTGTATGTCTTTTTTAAGTTTTTTAAAAGGAGAAAACTTTTTAAGGAGTTTTCATTGAGGCTGGTTGAAGATGAAATAAAACCCGTAAAATATTTGAGCATATCCTCGAAGTATTCGGAATCTATATCTCCGTGAGCCGAAAAATCGTGAAAAAGCTCAAGACGCTTATCAAAATTTTTTTCTGTTTTAAACTTGTTATAGATATCTTCTTCGAAAGAAATTGGTTTTTTCCGTATGAAATATACGTCATTTCTTTCAGGAAGCGTGCCCAGCAGGGGATTTTTTTTCAAAATTGTCTTTGCTTTACTCCACCATTTTGTCCATTCTTTTTTACTTAAAATTACATCCAAAAGTTCTTCTTTGAAATCTTTTACAGTCGCGGCATTATTCTTACTCTTTATAACAATTCTCAGGCCCTGTTCAACATCAGAAAGTATCAATTCTCTAAGCTTCTCAGGATCTTTATTTTTTAGAAGCCAGATATGATCCGGAGGAAGAATTTGAAGACAGGAAAGGGCCATTTGCAGGGTCATACGATGTTTTGGCTTGTGTTTGAATTTGATAATGAGAAAATCTTCTTTAATTTCCTGGCATAGACCTATGCCCCATGTCCGGTGATATACGTAGTTACCGACATCGAAAATTATTTGGTTTTCAAAAGTATCAATTGCGGTTTGAACTTCAACAGTATGATCCTGTAGTCCGGATTTCTCAAGGTATTCATCCAGAAGGGAATGAGTTTCATATTTTTTCCTGTAGCAGGCTATTAGTTCTTCCCGGGCTTCCTTATCTCTACGGGTATATGTTAGTATTTTTTTTAGCAGATCGATTGCAATATCGTATTCACCCTTTTCTTTATAATAGGGTACGACAAAGGAGAGCAGAAAAGCTGATTTTTCTATCCCGGCTATACTGGCGATTCTTTTTTCAGTGTTAATGTAAAAGTTTAAATCTCCCGGTATTAGTTCAATAAGCTTTAGCCATATTTCTTCTACCGGGTTGTACATACCTTTTTTCAGGTACCGCAACAGAGCTTTTTTATAATAATCTACCGCTTCTTCGATATTTCCTTCTTTTTCTTTTAAAGCGGCAAGCTTCCGCGGTATGTCAGCTTCGTCATAATCAATTTTTACCAGTCTTTCCCACACAGTATTAAGATCTTTATCCCTGTTATCGTTTATCATGCACCGCGCGAGTGCCTCGAGGGCATATTTGTTCTCTCCATATTTTAAAGTTTCTTTTGATAAAAACTCAACGATATTGAAGCGTTTATTATCGATGAAAAGGTTAATTAACTTCTGGATATGGCCCTCATCCAGAGCCTCTTCTTCAAAGTTCAGTTTTCCAATCACATACAGCGCGATTATACTATTTGGAGTGTGATTTAAATGCTCAGAGCAGAGCACGCGGATGTCGGAGAGTTTCCCTGATTTTTTTGCGTTTTCTATTATAGAATCAAGGTCTGAAAAATTTTTTATGATGTAGTTATTCAGGGTTGCCCGCGTCCATTTTTCCTCATTAAGTGATTCGGATAATTTTTGTACAATGTCAACTTTCATAATATTCTCCCAATATACATCTTATTCTAAATATTGTGCAAATATTTCTGGATTTATTTCATTTATTCTTTGAAGCGATTGCTCGATCTCTTTTTTACTGCCGCCGGAAATCTTCAGTGTATCAATAAGCCAGAAGTAATGATTGAGGAGCCTGGGTTCGATATACATTCTCCTCTTTCTATTGTTGATGTATTCATTTTCCAGCTTTTTGATTTTATTCCTCAGCTCATCGAGCTCCCCTTTTTTAGGTTCTCTTTTAACATTGAATGCGCTCTTTAACTCTGCAAGGATTGGTAACCAGTAAACAGTGAGGCCGGGATCTTTAATTATTTCTATTGTTTTTCTGTACAGCATGTGTATGAAAGGTGATTCAATCTGATCAAGCTCAATTTGGCCCGGGTCCAGAAAGAAGGCCTCACGGAATAAAACCTTTGCTTTGGAAGATTCGTCAATGCTGAAATAGCAATCACCAAGCTTTGCAAGAAGAGATGGGTCCTCTTTGTCAAAACTCCTTGCATATTCATAGATGTCAAGTGCTTTAACATAATTCCCGAGCTTTTTAAAGAGATCGCCTATTTGTATAAGAATATCGGTATCCGGGACTACACCCTCATTGTAAGCTCTGGCAAATGATTCGATGATATCGCTGAAAATATACTTTTGAACTGCCGCAGTAGATCTGCCATGTTTTATATTGTTCTTATTCATATATTTTTCAAAATCTTTCCATTCTTTGAAAAGAAGTTTCCCTTTATCATATGAAGTAGTATACTTCTTTAACTTATTTTTCTTACCTATCCAGAATTTAGAAACTTTAATACCATCTAACACACCGGGATAGCCGGGATTTTCTTTAATTATACTATCATAGAGTGCTATGGCCTCTCTAAACATTCCTTCTTCCAGCGACTTGTGCGCCTTATTCTGTTTGACGAAGAGAGGGTCATCTTCAAAAGTTAGCTGTCCGTCCTTTTCCATTGTTGCTTAAACCATCTTATAATATCTCGGCAGATTTGAGTTTGCTTTTTCAGTCCACATGGGCAGGATATAATCATTGTTTTAACTAACAATTTTATAATAACATTTTTTACAATAATGTGTCAATGAAAAGTATTAATCGGGTTCGGTCTAATTGTCGACTATTAATAATGATAAGAAGTTTGGGGATATAGATGCAAAAACGTGTACTAATATTTTTTCTGATATTTATTATTTTGATTCTCATTCCGATTATACTTTTTCCGAGAAACACCTCAATTGAAGATGCCCAGTTTGAGCTCGCGACTGCATTATTTAGTAAAAATCGATACGAAGATGCAATTGTAGAGTTTGAAAAGTTGGTTTATGAGATCCGGACAAAAAAATATCCGGATGCCTGCTACTTCTACATCGGTAACGCGTATTTTGCATTGAAAAAGTACAGCGAAGCAGAATGGAATTTTAGAATATTGGTGGATAAATACAAATCAGGGAAGTATCACAGCACCTCACTGTATCTGGCTGGGCGCTCTATTTTTCTCCGGAATCGTTATTCTGATTCCATACGTCTATTCGACTCATATGTAAGCAAATATCCCTCACTTGAATACGCGGATAATAGTTTGTACTGGAAGGCTGAAGCTTTGATTAAATTAGGGAATAGTAAGAAAGCAAAAGCGTTATTCATGGAGGTTTTAAAAAAATATCCCTTTGGAGATAAGGCGGATGCTGCACGCTTTAAACTCAGGGTGATGGACCTTGAAGAGAAGCTGTATTCGCCCCTTTACGATGAAGAAACTGCCGATCGATTAAAGATACTTTTAACGGAAAATGAGCAGCTCAAGGTGAAGGAGCTTAATTACATGGAGGAGATAAACAAATTAAATAACCAGATCGATTATTTAAAAATTGAAATAAATAACTTAAAAGAGGTCGGTGGTGGGACACTCACGGAAAGGGAGAAGCAGATTCAGGAAAAAATTAATGCGCTGATTTCCTGGGAGAATATACTGAAGTTAAAGGAAGATGCTTTGAACCAGAAAGAAGAAGATCTGGATCGGGAGCATGAGAGGATCATTAAAATAAAAAAGGCGTTGGAAGAAGGAAGAAATGGGTAAGGTTTTCATTTTCCTGGCAGCGATACTTGTTTTTCCTGCCTTGCTATGCGCCGCGACTTTGAGTAATAAATACCTTCTTGTTTATGTTGATGAAGAAACAGGGAGGTTGTTTTTATCAACCCTTGAGGGACATGAAAATATAGAGGGAGATGAAAGGTTAAATCTGCTTTTTTTCGACCGGCCGCCCTCAAGTTATACTGTAATTTATGTAGATAATGATGCAGTGATATACGGGAGCCAGAGAGGAAGTTTTACCGGGAGACCGATAACTGTTGGCAACAGGATAGAAGCGGTATGGGAAAATGAGCTCATAAGTGCTGCGCAGAGTGTTGAGTTTATTAAAAGGAAGAAAACCAGGATAGAAGACGGCATAATTATTAATTATAAGATTAAAAATAGATCAGAGTATCCGCAGGAGGTAGGGATCCGGATTTTATTCGATACCTATCTCGGGGAAAGAGGCTTGTACCACTTTGAGCTTCCGGGTGATGTGAAACTGAGGTACGAAACAGAGTTTGTTGATGATAACCTGCCTGATTCGTGGCTGTCAAAGGAGTTTGTTAAAAATCCGCAATTTTGTCTCAGAGGAGTTTTAAAAGAAGATGTTGTGACTTTGCCGGATAAGGTTGTTTTTGCGAACTATAAATCATTGAGGGAAAAGCTATTTTATTACAGGGTTCGAAAAAAAAAGAAGTTTGATAACCTTCCCTATTCTAAAAATGACAGCGCGGTGGCGATATACTATAATCCCGGCGAACTTGGCCCGGGAGAAGAGCGGGAGTACAGCACTATCCTTGGATTAAGCGGGGAAGAGGAGTATGGAGAAGAAGTTATTGAAATCATTGGAATAGAGGAAGAGCCGCCGGAGGAAGAGGAACCCCTGAAAATACCACTGAGGGATGATGTGGATTTGGAGTTTTTAATACAGGAATTAGCACGCATTCAGCGAATAAAAGGTTCTATTGAGGATATCAACAGGCTTATTGATGAGCTGAATCAAATATTGAAAACTGAGAATAGAATAATTGGTGAAGAAGAATTGAATAAGTTTAAAAAGTCACTGGATGAGCTTAAAAAAATGCGGGAAGAAATTGAATGATCTATTTCAGCTTGCCCGATAAATTCGTTAGTTTAAAATTTCTCTTTAATTCCCGGATTTCATCCTTTTTCCGGATGTCCTCTTTTTTATTGAACAGCGTTTTTCCCCTGGCGAGACCCATTTCCACTTTGATAATACCCCTTTTTATATAGATTTTTAAAGGAACAAGTGTAAGCCCCTTTTCATTAATTTTTGAGCGTAATTTTATAATTTCTCTTTTATGAAGGAGGAGTTTTCTGTTTCGTAAGGGATCATGATTGAGTCTGTTTCCAAAGGGGTACTTGCTTATGTGTACATTTTTCAGAAAACATTCCCCGTTTTTAACATAACCAAACCCGTCTTTAAAATTAATTTTTCCATCTTTAATTGATTTTACTTCGGTTCCTTTGAGGGCGATCCCTGCTTCAACCGTATGCAAAATATTAAAATCCCGGTATGCTTTCTTATTTATCTGAATGTATTTTATGTCGTTCTTTTTATCTTCCATGATATCATAATAACAGGTTTAAGGTTTAATTCAAAATAATTCTGAAAAAAAAATTTTCTTTTATCAGCAGATACAATATATTTTTTAGACGAGACCACACATTGAAATCCCTCTACATACACATCCCATTTTGCAAAGAGAAATGCGCCTATTGTGATTTTCCTTCGTTTAAACTGGAAAATAAAAATGATATTTCGGATTACATAGATCATTTAATTACAGAACTTTCATTCTATAGAGGCACCGGGTTTGAAACAGTTTATATCGGGGGCGGCACACCGTCAATTATATGTATTCATGATTGTAAACGATTATTTAAAAAAGTAGAGGAAGTTGTTAAACCGGTTCCATGGATGGAGTATACTGTAGAGGCAAATCCGGAATCTCTTTCTGAAGAAAGTCTGAAGATCTGGATGGACCATGGAGTAAATAGAATTTCACTTGGTGTTCAGAGTTTCGATGATAAAGTGCTTGCCGGTATAAAAAGACTTACGAGAAGGAGGGATATTCAATATGCTGCTGAACTGCTCTATAAGAGGGATGTTCAGAATTTTAATATAGACTTGATTCTGGGAATTCAGGGTAAAGGGATATTCAAAACCGATTTAAAAAGAGCTGTTAGTTTAAAACCTGCGCATATGTCGGTGTACTTATTAAGTATCTCCGCGAGTACTCCTATAAAAAGGATGATCAAGGAGAATTCAATAAATATCCTTCCGGATGAAGGGTATGAAGACCTCTATTATTATACAGAAGATGTGCTTGCTGACTCTGGATATGAGAGATATGAAGTGTCTAACTATTCAAAACCCGGGTTTGAATCAAGGCACAATCTGAATTACTGGAATGGCGGTGAGTATATTGGCGTCGGGCTATCCGCGGTTTCGGCAATTGGAAACAGGAGGACAAAAAATTGCGAAAATATTATCGAGTACTATAAGATAATCGAAGAGGGAATGAAACCGGTCTCCGAGACTGAATATATTACGCCGAAAAAACGCGCTTATGAAAAAATAATGCTTTCTTTAAGAACAAGTATGGGCATTGAATTACGTGAACTGATAAGATTGACGGCGGAAGATAAATTAAAAAATTTGTTTGAATTTATAGATATGCTGAATAAAAAGGGGTATACATGCAGTACTGTTAGCGGGTCTCTGGTCCTTTCTCAAAAAGGTTTATTTCGGTCGAATTCGGTAATTGTCGAAATATGGAGGTTTATAAAGGATTGACTTTGTTTTAGTTGACGTTAAATTTTTTTATCGTTATCTTTAAACCAGTGGAAGAGAGAAACGGGTGAATATTAATTAACTCGTTAATAAAGGTTAAATAGACAATATTAATAAAATAAATAATAAGCTGATGGTATGCCGGGAATAAATATGGGTAATAGAGAAGTGGAAGAGGAGTTCACTATTGATGGACTTGACGGTGGAAAAAAGGGGCTAGAACACATTAAAGAAAAGAAAAGCAGTACAGAAGGTCCGGATACTCCGGAGGATTCAAAAATTCTGACTGAAGAAAAAAATAAAGAATCAGATGTCAAAACTATTATTGAGGGCCTCTGTGACGAAGAATTAAGAGATCTGCTCGAGGCAAAACAATCTCTTGAAGAGAAAAATCATTTATTGGACGAAAAGGGCAGCCTGCTGCTGGAATATGAAGACCTGTTAAAACGGAAGCAGGCTGAGTTTGAGAACTATAGAAAACGTGTTCAAAAAGAAATTGCAGAAAACAGGAAGTATGCGATAACAGAGATAGTTCTTGATATTATTAACATACTTGATGATTTTGAAAGGGCTGTCAGCTCTGCAGAATTAGCAAGAGATTTCGATGCATTAATAGAAGGTATTGTCATCATTGAAAAGCAGTTCAGGACCGTACTGGAGAATAAGTACAGTGTTAAAATGATTGAGGCCATTGGAAAGGAGTTTGACCCCAACATTCATGACGCAGTCATGATGGAGGAAAGTGCCGAATATAAAGAGGATACAGTTGTAGAAGATCTACAGAAGGGATACATCATGCATGACAGAATAATACGGCCTGCAAAAGTTAAAGTGGCAAAACCCGCATCTTCCGTTAATGATACAGGCAATAACATAAAGGAAAATGAAGAGAGTTAAATCTCTGAGAAAGGAGTTTGAATATGGGAAAGATAATAGGAATTGATTTAGGAACAACCAACTCCTGTGTGGCAGTCATGGAAGGTAACGAGGCAAAGGTAATTACAAACTCGGAGGGGCAGAGAACAACGCCTTCTGTTGTAGCGTTTACAAAGAAGAATGAAATATTGGTGGGGCAGCCCGCTAAAAATCAGATAATTACAAACTCTGAAAATACAATTTATTCAATTAAACGGTTTATGGGCAGGAGATATTCAGAGGTGTCCAGAGAAATTAAAATGGTTCCGTATAAAGTGTTGCAGGGGAAAAGCGCAGATGCAAGGGTTAAAGTGAGAGACGGTGAGTTTTCTCCTCCGGAAATTTCCGCACGGATACTGCAGAAGATGAAACAAACTGCAGAGGATTATCTCGGTGCAAAGGTGACAGAGGCAGTAATAACTGTTCCAGCCTATTTTAATGATTCTCAAAGGCAGGCCACAAAAGACGCCGGGAAAATCGCGGGCCTTGAAGTTAAAAGAATAATTAATGAACCAACAGCCGCTTCTCTTGCCTATGGACTTGACAAAAAGAAAGATGAGAAAATTGCTGTTTATGATTTCGGCGGAGGAACATTTGATATTTCAATACTCGAGTTAGGAGACGGGGTATTCGAGGTGAAGTCCACGAATGGAAATACCCACCTGGGGGGAGATGATTTTGATCAACGAGTCATAGAATGGCTTATCAAGGAGTTTAAAAAGGAACAGGGGATAGATCTTTCAAATGATAAAATGGCGCTTCAGAGACTAAAAGAGGCGAGCGAGAAGGCCAAAATTGAACTTTCAAGTACCACAACCACAGAAATAAATTTACCCTTTATTACAGCAGATTCAGGAGGACCGAAACATCTCAATATCTCTTTGACAAGGGCAAAGTTTGAGCAGTTAATCGAGGATCTGGTGTTATCTACTGTAACGCCCTGTAACAATGCATTAAAGGATGCAGGAATGAAACCGGAGGATATCGATGAGATAATCGTTGTTGGGGGTTCAACACGGATCCCTGCAGTAATCGATCTGGTAAAGAAGACATTTAAAAACGAACCTAACAAGGGTGTAAATCCTGATGAAGCGGTCGCACTGGGGGCAGCAATTCAGGGTGGTATTCTTGCCGGTGAAGTAAAGGATGTGCTCCTTCTTGATGTCACACCCCTGTCACTTGGTATTGAAACTCTTGGAAGTGTTATGACAAGACTTATTGATAAAAACACAACAATACCTACAAGGAAAAGTCAGATATTTTCTACAGCAGCAGACAATCAAACGGCTGTCAGTATTCATGTTCTGCAGGGTGAAAGAGAAATGGCAGGCCAGAATAGGACGCTTGGGAGATTTGATCTGATCGGTATTCCACCGTCTCCAAGGGGAGTCCCTCAAATTGAAGTAACGTTCGATATCGATGCCAATGGAATAGTTCATGTGTCGGCAAAGGATCTTGCGACTAGTAAGGAACAAAAGATAAGGATAGAATCTTCAAGTGGATTATCAGAAGAAGAGATACAAAAGATGGTAAGAGATGCAGAAATGCACGCGGAAGAGGATAAAAAAGTTAGAGAAAAGGCTGAAGCAATCAATCAGGCGGACAGCCTGGTCTATCAGACAGAGAAGATGATGAAAGAGTATGGAGACAAAATATCTGATGAGGACAGGGCGAATGTAGAGAGAGAGATAGAGAATACAAGGAAGGCTATAGGGGAAGGTGATGCTCAGCAGATTAACCAGGCTGTGGAATCCTTAACCCAGGCATCTTATAAGATATCAGAATCAATGTATAGAGAAGCGGCATCCAGGTCAGCTGCCGGGCAGGACCCGGGCCCATCCGGGGAACAGACTTCACAGACACAAACAGATACCGGTGGAAAAGAAGAAGAGGAAGACGTAGTTGATGCTGAGTATGAAGTTGTTGATGATGATAACAAGAATAGCAATTGATCCCTTCTATTAATGGCATGTCTTGTATGGACAATAAACCCTATAAGGCAACTTATGGGGTTTTTTATTAAGGTGACAGAGGTCCAGTATGGCAAACAAGAGAGACTATTATGAAGTCCTCGGTGTGGACCGGAATGCTACACAAGATGAAATTAAAAAATTCTATAGAAAACTGGCAATAAAATACCACCCGGATAAAAATCCGGACGATAAAGGAGCAGAGGAGAGGTTTAAAGAAGCTACTGAGGCCTATGAGGTCCTGGGAGACGAACAGAGAAAGCGATTGTACGATCAATTTGGCCATGAGGGAGTAGCAGCTGCCGGGACCGGAGGTTTTCAAGGATTCAGAAATTCAACCGATTTCGAAGACCTTTTTGGAGGGTTTTCTGATATATTCGGCTCTGATATATTTGAATCTTTTTTTGGTTTAGGGGACCTTTTTGGAAGGTCGGGCAGGAGTACAAGGGGAAGAGAAAGAGCAGCAAGAGGTTCAGACCTCAGGTACGATCTTAACCTTACACTTGAAGAAGCGGCATTTGGGAAAAAGGCAGAGATCCAGGTTGCAAGGGATGAGCACTGTTCTGAATGCAAGGGAACAGGAGCCAGGCCTGGAAGTGGTTCGGTAACCTGCCTTGCGTGCGGCGGGACGGGCCAGGTAAGCAGAACACAGGGTTTTTTCACTATTGCAACAACCTGTTCCCGCTGTAAAGGGTCAGGAAATGTTATTAAAGATTACTGCCCCTCCTGCAGCGGTCGGGGTATTGTTAAAAAGAAAAGACGAATCGTAATTGATATTGAACCTGGTTTTGAGGATGGAACCTTTTTAAGGCTTCAGGGCGAAGGGAATGCGGGCTTCGGCGGAGGGCCGAGAGGTGATTTGATTATTGTAATTCATGAAAAACCCCATCCCCATTTTCTTAGAAAAGGGAATGATGTAATCTGCCAGGCACCAATAGGTGTTTTTCAAGCCATTCTAGGTGTGGATATAAAAGTGCCGACACTTGATGGAAAAACTGTAAAAATTACAGTTCCCGCGGGTACACAGAGCGGAAGGATCTTTCGACTGAGAAAAGAAGGAATTCCTTACCTCGAGAGAAGAGGAAGGGGAGACCAGCTTGTTAAAATAATTGTGAGAATTCCCTCGGATCTCCCTGCCAGGGATAAAAAGATATTAGAGGAACTTTCAGTAAGAAGCAAGAATTCGGAAACGTCTCATCTTTTATATGTTAGAGATTTTGAAAAGTGACTATAGATATATGGATGAGATTGAAAAATGAAGGGTAATGGTCAGGATCATTGAAAAGAAACGGGAAAGTGAAATTAGGTATAATTGGTGTTGGTAGAATGGGGAACTTTCATGCCAATGTTTTGTCAGTTCTGAACAGTGACGTCGATTTTATCGGGGTATACGATATAAACATGGTTCGCGCACATTATGTTGCAAAGAAATACCACACAACCGCCTATGAGACCATTGATAATCTGCTTGAGGAGGCGGAAGGGGTGTGCATTGCTGTTCCAACAAAGTTACACTATGAGATTGCAAAGAAAGCCCTTCTTGCGGGGGTGCATACAC
>SDBT01009518.1_pt1 | contig 15744 bp, 17 predicted proteins | sample 2277101 | NCBI WGS metagenome assembly SDBT01 (sample SAMN10404973, study PRJNA504765) | marine sediment metagenome | isolation source: marine sediment core GS10_PC15, 103 cmbsf | place: Arctic Ocean: Southern Knipovich Ridge | collected 2010 | reverse complement strand
GTTAAGAAGAAATATGGTCACAGGATTTGCCTAGTGGGGAATGTCGACTGCGCGTACACCCTTACTTGGGGAACTGTTGAGGAAGTGCGTGAGAATGTAAAGAGGTGCATAAAGCAGGCTGCCAGAGGTGGGGGATATATCTGCATGTCCAGCAATTCGATTCATTCAGCGGTGAAGCCAGAGAATTATGTAGAGATGGTTAAGGCAATCCGTAACTATGGGAAATACCCTATCTCAATCTAGTCCCTAAGCGCATCGGTGTCCTCTACACTCTGTGAATACCCAATTCGTCATTTGGTGCTAAACTACCAAAAGAAACGCTAAGCCTTGGAGTATGCGAGGCTAATTCATATGACTGAGACTTATCTAGCGAGGACATAACTCAGGAGTCAAAACGTTTACACAAGATTAAAGCTGACCTAGACTTCAATAGGGATGCGACCATATTTCTCTATGAGGCCAACCAGTCTGCCCACCCGCTCAATCTTGCCATCGAAGGGTAGGTTGTCTCCCATCCCCACGATAAAACTATGTCCAGGAGATACCTCCTTGAAAAGATTTATCACATAGGCGTCAAACTCCTGGTCACTGTATTGTGGCTCAAAGAGCATGGACGGCACCCCACCCCAGATAGTCACCTTATCACCCCACGCTTTTTTCAATTCGGCTGTAGTGACCGATGTCATCGGAACCGGGCTCCATGCCTCGGCAACATCGACCCCGGTTTCCAAGAACATTGGAATAAGCCTCTTCATCTCTCCGTCAATGTGAACCTGGCTAAGCTTGCCTTTACTATGAAGAAACTCCACAGTTTCACGAAGCCAGGGCACAAAGTACTTCTTGAAGACCGGAGTATGTACATCATCGCTCCAGTTACCGCCCACCGTGAGGATCTCCACGGGTAAGTCCACCACTATATCAAGTATTTTCTTTGACAACTTTACTATCAGTTCATAGAGACGCTCCACTTTAGTCGGATGGTCATAAAGTTCGTAGAAGAATCTCTCGTATCCCATCCAATAGCGCATAATCTGCTGCATTGGTGAATAACCCAGCCCGGTTACAATCACCCCATTATCTCCCAGCATCTCTTCTGTTTTATAGTAGTCATCGAAGTCAGGCACAACAGTGGTATTCGCCAGGAGATACTCGATAACCGGGTAATCATCCTCACTTCTGAACGGGAGTTCCACCTCATAGTGACCCGAAGGGCCTTCCTCAGGCGTATGAACAGTCTTCAGAGTGACGGTACCAACCGGAGTTCTGTACTCCGTTGTCGTATATGGGGGGTCGCTGTGGGTAACCACTTCTACATTGTGGTACTCAGTTCTCCAGATGCTCCTCAAGCGAAGTTGAATACCGGCGCCTTGGTCGCGCAAAATATCTGCAATACTCCAGCCATGATACTTTTCAGGAAGTGTATCGTGTCCTGAGTTATAGTTATACCAGAGGTCAATCCGAGCTCCAAAAGGGAGCTTATCCACCGGTTGTTTCCATGCCGCTGCCAGAATCCTTTGTCTGTGTGTCATTACCATCGTTTCTACTCCTTACCTATCATGGAATCCCAGCATCATTCCTCCAGTAGCTTTCGACATAGACTAATAGTAGCACCACCGTCAGGAGCATAGCCGTCAGCCCCTATTTGGTCAGCGAAGCGCTGGGTTACCGGAGCACCGCCCACTATTACCTTCACCTGGGAAAGTAAAGCGGCTGAGTCTAGAGCCGCTATGACATGTTGCATGTCGGGCATCGTAGTAGTAAGCAAAGCAGACATACCCACGATGTCTGGGTTATGCTCCTTTACCGCAGTTACAAATCTAGCAACAGGCACGCCGGTGCCCAAATCAAAAACCTCAAACCCGACGCCCCGCAGAAACATTGCTACTAAATTTTTACCGATGTCATGGATATCACCAGAGACAGTACCAATGACTACTCGTCCCAGGGTAGGCATTTCTGAATCTGAAAGACGCGGGCGTATAGCTTCCATAGCTCTGGTGACTGCCCGAGCCGCCAGTAGCATATCGGGAATAAAGAAATCCCCGGCACTAAACTTGTCGCCAACGATAAGCATACCAGCCTGAAGTCCCGAACTCACCATGTCCTGTGGGCTGGCTCCCTCATCAAGCGCTTCATTCGTTAGCTCCACACACCTAACGTAATTGCCCTCTAGTATCGCTTGAATTAAGTTAGAATAGTCGGACATGTTATCCCCCGCCGAAGTACCAATTCAGTTGTGCCCATCATACTACTCTATTTCCCCTATCTTTGACAAACACCAAATTTGTTAGGCATCGGCAAATGCGAGTTCTTGACTTTTTCAGGACGGCTGTTATAATTAAGGCCAGATGGGGTATCTTAGGAGTTGCAATAATTAGAAGTCGTCAAAACTTGGAAAAACTAAACTGTTACTATTGGGGACCAACCGGAAAATAAGCGAACCATGGGGTGATAATAATGAAAACGACCTTATCTTCTCGGGAGCGGATGCTCCTTGCCATTAACCATCAGGAAGCGGACCATGTTCCGCTCGTATTAAACATTTTTGACTGGGAGCCACCACACGAAGGCTGGGACAATGGAGCTGATAGTCGGATTTCAATCAGCGCTCCATCACGCTATCATCCCGATGTTACAACTCGTGCAGGGCGAGAAGTGAAACCAGATGAGCGCTATCCGCTCTTATTCAAAGAATATGAAACACCAAAAGGTATCATCCGACAAATCGCACAGCAAACGAAAGATTGGCCTTATGGAGATGATGTGCCGCTTTTCTCAGACTACAATATCCCGAGATTGAAGAAATTTCCGGTGGCGGAAGAGGCGGATTTAGAGAAACTTCCTTTTCTTTTCTTTCCGCCAAGCAAAGAAGGATTGAAAGAGTTTCAAGAGCATGCAAAATCGGTCAAACGTTTAGCTGAGGAGCGCCAAATTCTCCTAGAAGGTCACGCTGGAGGTTTTGGAGATTATGCCGCATGGCTCATGGGTATCACAAATCTTCTTATAGCGGTGATGGATAGACCGGATTTTGTCCACCAATTGCTGGATACCATACTTGATTGGGAAATGCGCGATATAGAATTTCTATTGGATTATGCTGCCGTAGATGTCATCATCCACCGAGGTTGGTATGAATGTGCAGATTTTTGGTCTCCGCCTTTGTATCGTGAATTCATAGCTCCCCGCTTGAAAAAAAAGATTCAGCTAGTCCATCAAGGTGGGAAAAAGTTTGGCTATATCATGACCACTGGCATCATGCCACTTTTAGACATATTTAGTGAGCTTGATTTTGACTTATTGATTCATGTTGACCCCGTTCAAGGTCACGCAGATTTGCCACGCCTCAAAAAGGAAATAGGTGAAAGGGTTTGCTTCTGGGGTGGGGTAAACTCCGCAATAACGCTCGGCAGAGGAAGTAGGGATGAGATAAGAGATGCCGTCACCTTTGCAATTTCTACTCTTGGTCCGGGGGGTGGGTTGATTCTAGAACCGGCTGATTGCCTCTTTTCAGACACTCCTTGGGAGAACGTAAAAACGCTGATTGAAAGATGGCGCGAGATTGGGTCATATCCGCTCCAAATTTGAGAGGATACATAGAAACCGAGTCTTTCTCAAAAACTCGGTTTCTGATTCTTGAGGTGATTGAGGATGGAAGTCAATCTCATGGCGCCCCGCAGAAACATTGCTACTAAATTTTTACCGATGTCATGGATATCACCAGAGACAGTACCAATGACTACTCGTCCCAGGGTAGGCATTTCCGAATCTGAAAGACGCGGGCGTATAGCTTCCATAGCTCTGGTGACTGCCCGAGCCGCCAAAGAGCGAAATTATTAAGCAGCCGCTTAGGGTTGAAAAAGGCTTTCTCATTATCCCCGATACCCCTGGTATTGGTATGGAGCTGGCTCCTGACGCCAAAGAGCGCTACCCCTTCAAGCCACACAGGGTTCAGAGCCGGCTTCACATTGACGGTTCGGTTATTGACCAATAGGACAGGATTGTCAAGTGCGGGGTCCGAACTCGGCCTATACATCTGGGGTTACCACGCGTCCAATAAACAATAGCGTACCTGACTCAACATCACGAATTAGAAAGATAAATGGGTATTCCTTAACAAACTTTTTTTAATTCCAGCTTGGAGCTAAGAAAAGGGGAGTAAAGTTTAATAACCGAGCGTTGTGAAGCGTAATCAGGGTTAAAAATATAATACCAACAACCGCTAGCGAGTTTGCTAACCAAGACTATTAAGCATATAGTGAATATTGATGGAAGCTCTTAATCCGGTAGCTCGTGATTTTATTCTATTCTGCACCCACCGCAATCATAAGGAATGGCCAGCTCTTTACGATGAGATGTGTTGGGTAGTCGGGCACCGGTTATTTCGAGGGCTAGGCTATGCCGAGTTAAGAAAGGTGGGAATATCTCTCAGCCTTACCAATATAGAGAATACTATTAGAATGGTGGATGCTGTCACTGCTCAGAAGTAGAAGATTCACCACGATAAGACACCAATTCTACCTCCTAATCTAAAATCAAACCGCCTTGTTCATAAACCTTGGGGCTATTTATTATATATGCCTCACCCCCTTATTCCCGTACTGGTTCAATACCTTGGTGACACAAAAGAACTGCCAAAGCATGGCTCAAACCTGAAGTGGAAGATAACCCTCAACACTTTGAGGTGTCACCGGCCTATCTGAACGAGAACAATTCCCCCTTTCTTCAAAGGCAAGGAGGAGGTTAGTGTCTCGGTTAAACGGCCTTGTGGTTTGCTTTCTTAATGCGGGCTGTTTAAAATTAGGCAGTCTTTTTTTATGAGGAGAGAGCTTTTTTAGGGGTAAAGCCCCTTTAAGCTTTGCTTAATAAAAAACCAATAAATTCTAAGCCGCAAAATATTTTAGGAGAGTGGGTCCAATGTCAAAAAAAATAAAAATTATAGTGATAACCCTATTATTGGTGGTGAGCCTTGCCCTAGCGTTTGGAGCTGGCTGCGCCTTAGATGACAGAACTCCTCCAAGCCTGGGGCAGGGTCTGGATAGTATAGCGGAGGCATGGGATATCATCTTCCAAGATTATGTAGACCAGGACAGGCTTGATACTAGCACACTGAGTCAGGCAGCTATCAAGGGCATGCTGGAGGCACTGGATGACCCCTATAGCGCCTACCTAGATGCTGAAACCTACCAACTGAGCTTGAGCGACCTGGCAGGGAAATTTGAGGGTATCGGAGCCTATGTAGCAGTCCAAGATGAACAGATAATAATTATCGCTCCTATTGCTGATTCACCGGCGGCTAAGGCAGGAATTAAAGCCGGTGATATAATCTTGGGAATCGACGGCAGGTCTGCTTCAGAGATGAGCCTGGTTGAGGCGGTGCTTTACATCCGTGGACCAAAGGGGACATCAGTTTGGCTCCTTATTCTTCACCAGGATGAGACCGAGCCCGAGGAGATTGAGATAGTTAGAGCTGAAATTGAGGTGTCTAGTGTTTACTTTGAGATGAAAGGAGACATCGCTTATATTAATATCACCCATTTTTCTGAGCGCACCGATGAAGAGCTATCCCCAGTGCTACAGAGTATAACTCAAGAAGCAGCTACGGGCATCATTCTTGACCTGCGCAGCAACCCTGGCGGCTTATTGCAAACAGTAGTTGATGTGGCTAGCCGCTTCTTGAAGGAGGGCGTAGTCGTCGATGTGGTGGATAACCGAGGGAGGCATACTACTTCAACAGTTAAGCCCAAAGGAACCACTACCGACCTGCCCTTGGTCGTTTTAGTAGATAGCTACAGTGCTAGTGGCAGCGAGGTATTGGCTGGAGCCCTGCAAGATTATGCTCGCGCCATCATTGCTGGCACCAGAACCTATGGCAAGGGCAGTGTTAATATCCTGCGTCAGCTTAAAGATGGCTCAGGATTATATATTACCACTGCTCGCTGGCTTACCCCCGATGGTCGCCTCATAGAGGGTGAAGGAATAGACCCCGACTATGAGCCTGAGCTTGAGGGAGAGGACGCCATCCAATGGGCTATAGACTACCTGAAGAGTAATGAATGATATGAAGAGTCACTTACCTCTTAGGATATGGCTCATAGTGAGCGTAACGCTCCTTATTAGTGCTGTACTTGTCCGTCTAGCCTGGGCGGTCACTTATGCTCCTTCGGCAGGCTATCTATTCGTAGTACTTGCCATCCTGCTGGTAATTCTTGGTATCTATGCTCTTTTCCTCTACCTCATTATCAAGCCCAGCCTGAAAAAGCTAAAAAGCCTGCCGGTTAGAGTATGGGTTACAATAATAATTACCGCCGCTATCATTGATGGCATTATTCACTTCGTCCGCTTTGTTCCCTCGCCTGAGGCTGCCGCACCCCTTAGTGTAGTGATAGCTAGCTTGCTCCTTGTGGGAGGCATTAGTGCCTATTTACTGGTACTGTGGGTCATTTGGCCTATTCGGAAGGCTAGGGAAAGCTGATTTAGCATATCCTCTCACCAAGTAGGAAGTGTTAGATGTTTCCCGTTGTGGTAGAATAATCATACTAACTGTCCAGAGGCAAGATACTTATGTCCAGACTGGAATCTATAAAGAGGTTATTGCGGCATTGGCTTTGGTCTATCTCCTTTTTTGTTTTGCTTGGCTTGGTTTTAGGGGCGCTAATTTCTATCTCTCTAATACCTAAGCCAAATATCGCTATCATAACCATCTCGGGACCTATCCTCAACCAAGCGTATGTTGATGATATCCTGGATATGCTGCAGTATGCCCAAGATGATGACAGCATAAAGGCGGTGGTTTTGCGGATAGATAGCCCAGGGGGATATGTCGTTACCACTGAGCAGATATATTTGGAGGCGCTTCGATTGAGACAAAAGAAGCCGGTGGTGGCTTCTATCGGAACAATGGGCGCCAGTGGTGGCTATTATGTTGCGGTAGCAGCAAACTTTATCTATGCCCTGCCAACCTCTGAGGTTGGCAGCATCGGCGCTTGGGTTCGATTACCTGCCCCTGAGGAACTAGACGAAGATATCGGAACCACCGGACCGTTTAAGGCAACCGGTGGCTCGAGGAGAAAAGCTATAGTTGAACTGGAGATGGTAAGGCAGGAATTTGTCTCAGCAGTGATGTCGCAGAGAGGAGCCCGATTAAAGCTCTCCGAGGAGGAACTCTCCCGGGCTGAAATCTATATGGGTGTTGAAGGCCTTAGATACGGTCTTGTTGATGACATAGGCACTAGGACCGCAGCTATCAAGAAAGCAGCCAGTCTAGCTGGCATCAGGAACTATGAAGCGGTGGAGCTTTATATAAGCAAGCCGCCTCCAGAATTTTTTGGCTCCTTAGATTTGGCTGCCCTGAAAGCACAAACTGGCTTGATATCCGTCTACTACTACCTATACTTTGAGCAGGAGTGAAGCGGTGAAGAAAAGGATAGCTATTGTCTTTATTGGGATACTGGCGGTAGTGCTGGGGAGAGGTTTTTTCTACTACAGCGGGTTCTATCAGGCTCCGCCTAGCGAGCTGCCCAGCTATGAGCACATTGCTGTTCCTGCGGCACCCTCAACCGAGTTTTCCGATGTGTATGAAAAAGGAGAGGGTATTATTTTAATTGATTTGGCTCACGATAATGCCTTTGATAAAGAGGAGCTTAATGTTCTGATATTGCGACTCGTTTCACGGGGCTTAACCGTTAGATTCTTAAGCGCAGAGGATGACCTGAAAAGGGAGCTCTTGGGTACGGTTGAGGAAGAGGAACCCTTAGGCGAGGAGGAAGAGGAGCCTTTAGGAGAGGAAGAAGAGGAGCCTTTGGTCGAGGAGGAAGAGGAGTTACCGAGGGCGGACGCCTTCATTGTGGTTTCTCCCCAATCGGAGTTCTCCAAGGAGGAAGGAGAAACCATAGATGAGTTTGTCAGCAATGGCGGTAAGCTGCTCCTCATTGCTGACCCAACCAGGTCAAGCCAGATTAATAGCATATCCCTCCAATTCGGGCTGATATTTGAGCCTGGCTACCTGTATAACATAAAGGAAAATGAAATCAACTACAGAAACATATTCGTTGCTGAATTCAAGGAAACCGAGATAACGAAGAATATAGAAAAGATAGCCCTTTATACTGCTGGCTCTATTTCCTCTGCTGACGGTGGTATTGCCTTTACTGACCAGGATACCTTTTCCTCATTGATTGAGACCAGGCAGAGGCTATCACCCATAACCCTAGCCCAGGAATCTAAGGTTCTGGCAATCTATGACCTCACCTTTATCACCGAACCCTATAATGGGATACTTGATAATAACCAGCTTATAACCAATATAGCCGATTGGCTGGCCAGCCTCGACTGAAGACCTTTAGGTTAGCGACAAAGCAATTTTTCAAAATTTCCTCAGGTGGCTACTAACCAATTAGCAACTTTTTCGTTATATATAATGGAGGAGAAATTTTAAGCAGGAGGTAAAAAGAATGGATAAAGGAAAACTTAGGCGAATCCCCATTACTCTGTTGGCTTTTGTTATGGTTTCTGCACTGGTGGCAGTGGCCAGTGCCTGTACGCCCAGTGAAGCGAAGCTGGTAGAGGGCATACTCCAGAATGTGGATTCCGTTAATGGCGAGATTACCATCGTAACTGAGGACGGCAAGACGATAACCCTGACCATCGCCACCGAGGCACAGGTGGAAACTGAAGGAGCTACATCAGCCCTTGAAACCTTAGAGCCCGGCGTTTCCGTGGAAGTGGAGGTCAATGACGATGGGCAGGTTGCTCAGCACATCAAGGCCCGCCTGGCAAAAGTGGAGGGCGTAATCGTCGGAATCAAGGGCAATGAAGTCACCGTGGAGTCCGAGCGTGGCCGCCGGGTCACCGTCCTGGTCACCGACCGCACTCGTATCGAACTGGAGGAGGACTTCCCGGGCACCCTGGCTGACCTTCAGGTGGGTGCCGAGGTGGAAATTAAGTTCGACCCCGAGAGCCGGGTCGCCTTCAAAGTCGATACCGAGGAAGAGGAGGCGGAGATAGAGGGGATTATAATTCAGATTGACGGTAATGAAGTCACTATTGAGACTGAGCGAGGCCATCGGCGGACGCTGATTGTTGGCGACCAGACCCGTATTGAACTGGAGGATGACTTCCCCGGCATCATGGCTGACCTTCAGGTGGGGATAGAGGTGGAGGCTAACTTCGACCCCTTCACTCGCCTGGCTTTCAAGATTGAAGTGGAGGAGATTACCCCCACTACACTGCCCGCAGGAATGGGTATCATTGAGGTACGGGTAACCGATGCTCCAGGGAATGTAACCGCCATTGAGGTCACAGTCTCTGAAGTGGAGGTTCATAAAGAAGTTGCTGGGGAAGGTACGTGGACATCTCTAACTATCACTGGAGCTAGTACTTTTGACCTGATCGAAATTAGGGACAAAAAACAGGAACTGGTTACACAGGACATAGATGCTGCTAGGTACACCCAAATTCGTATGACCGTAGAGATGGTGGAGGTGACTTACCTAGAGGATGGCATGTCGACTACAAAAGAGGCTACAATCCCCAGCGGTGAACTAAAGTTTGTCCGCCCCTTTGATGTGGTAGCCGGAGAAACCACTACGCTCATCATAGACTTTGATGCTGATAAATCGGTCGTTTTTGCTGGGGCCGACAAGGTTATTTTCAAACCCGTAGTCAAACTGGCAATAGAGCATGGAGAGGGGGAGGAAGAGGAGGAAGAGGAGGAAGAAGAGGAGCTCCTAGGCACCATTGCCGGTACGGTGACCGATTCTAGCAATGATGAACCAATTAAGGGAGCCACCGTAGTTGTGGAAGGTACCGAGTTATCGGCGACCACGGATGACGACGGCGACTATGAAATTACCGATGTCCCTGTGGGGACTTACACGGTTACTGCATCGGCGGAGGGCTATGAGTCTGCCTCTCAGGAGAACGTCGAGGTAAGCGATGACACCACCTCAACCGTCAACTTCACCCTAGAACCTGGTGCTTAGTTGAGAGGCCGACCGCAAAGCCATTGACTTTGACTGGGTAAGGCGCATAATATAATTAAAAAATAATAAGGGAAGAAGGTAACAGGGATGATTAGAAGGAAAATGAGGTTGATGGCTGTAGCTGGGCTTGCCCTTATGCTGACCTTTATGCTGGTGGGTGGAGCGGTAGCGGCAAAGGCTGGAGGTGGTGAGCCTGCTAGGCTTATCGTCATCTTCGATGGACCGGCGGTCAATCAGGCAGCTGAGGACTACGTGGAAGACAAGGGTGGGCAGGTGCTTTATACTTTCGACATCGTGCTGGGCATGGTAGTCCTCCTGCCCGGAGGGGAAATAGGCGGCTTGAGAGGCATCTCAGGGGTTAGGGAGGTTGGGTTGGATGGCCGCATTTACGCTATTGATGCCGAACTGGATAACTCCTGGGGTGTTCAGCACATTGGTGCCGGCAGTGTTCATGGCTACAACGAGGGAACTGGCATAAAGCTGGCCATCATAGACTCCGGAGTGGATTATAATCATTCGGACCTGAATGCCAACTACGCTGGCGGGTATGACTTCGTGAACGATGATGCCGACCCGTTAGATGATAACGGGCACGGCACCCATATGGCCGGTATCGCCGCCGCTGAGAACGATGATGCCGGAGTGGTGGGTGTTGCCCCTGGCGCTGCTATCTATGCCCTGAAGGTGCTGGATGCCAGCGGGGGCGGCTACTGGAGCGATATCATCCGCGCTCTGGAGTGGTCGGTTAACAACAAGATACAGGTAGCAAATATGAGCTTCGGGGCTGGTCGGGATGCCCCAGGGGTGCGCGATGCCTTCAAGGCTGCCTACAATGCTGGCATAGTGCTGGTGGCAGCCGCCGGCAACTCGGGCAACCCTAAAGGTAAGGGCAACAGCATCATATACCCGGCTCGCTATGAAGAGGTCATCGCTGTTGGCGCCACCGACCAGACGGACACCCGCGCTAGCTTCTCGAGCACTGGCGACCAATTGGAGCTTGTTGCTCCAGGAGTGGAAATCTACTCCACCATCCTCAACGGGGATTATGCTTCTTACAATGGAACTTCCATGGCTTCACCCCATGTGGCGGGAACGGCTGCCCTGATTATTGCCTCAGGTATAGCCGATGCCAATGGTAATGGCTACATTAACGATGACGTCCGGCTGCGCCTTCAGCAGACAGCCGACGACCTGGGTGATGATGGTAAGGACTCGCAGTATGGCTATGGTCTGGTGGACGCTTTTGAAGCTGCTCCGCCTCCGGTAGGAAACCGAGTTCCGGTAGCTAATGCCGGCCCTGACCAGAGCGTCAAGACCGGTTCTACGGTGCAGCTGAATGGCACCGGGAGCTACGACCCCGACGGCGACACTATCACCTATAGCTGGACCTTTATCTCCACGCCATTAGGTAGCAATGCTACCTTGAGCAGCGCCACTACGGCTACGCCTACTTTTGGGGCCGATGTGGATGGCACCTACGAGGTAGAGCTGACGGTGAGCGATGGCGAGCTCAGCGCCTTCGACAGAGTAGTTATTACCGCTGCCACAGTAACCGAACCGACAACCGTTAGTGTAGCCTCAATCACATATAATACCAACGGCGGAAAAGATAATGACCGGCACTTGCTTATCACTGTCGCCTTGGTTGACGACCTTCCGAGCCCGATTGCGGATGCCTCCGTCTCCATAGATGTCTACCTTGACGGATCCCTCTATGGTTCAGGGACGGGCACGACAGGGACGGACGGAACGGTCACTTTCAAGGCGAACAATGCCCCGTCGGGTACTTACACGACGACAGTCACCGATGTGACTGCTGCCGGGTTGACCTGGGACGGTGACACTCCACCCAACGAATTCATCAAGGAGTGACGGCGCTATTCGTTAAGGGCACAGGTCACGGGCGTTATGGACTAAGAAATAAGAGAGGGGCTGGCTTAACCAGCCCCTTCCCTTTTTAACCTTCTATGAGAGATTAGGCTATGGATAGAGAAGGATTTAAGTGGCTGGTGACAACAGCAGTTGATAGTCTACCCAGCAGAGTTTCGCACTAAGCTGGAAAACATTGATGTGGTGATAGAGGATTGGCCGACTCAAGGTCAACTGGCTAAGGTGGGACTGAGGCGGAGCGAAACTCTGCTGGGTCTTTATGAAGGTGTGCCACTAACCAAGCGAAGCAGACACTACGGGCTGGTGCTACCAGACAAAATAACTATATTCCAGAAGCCGTTTGAGGCTAAATGTAGCCGTGATGCCGAGATTACCGACGAGATAAAGAGGGTGGTAAGGCATGAGATAGCCCACCACTTTGGCATTAGTGATGTCAGACTTGAGCAGATTGAGACAGGTTCTTAACCATATAGTCTTCCTGTGAGCTGTAGCCAGACTCACGGTAGTACTCCTTGGCTCCAATCCCACTTAAAACTACCATCCTTGGTATTTGAAACTCCTCACCAGCAATTCGCTCAGCTTCCTTTAGTAATGCCTTACCCAAACCCTTATGCTGAGCTGCAGTAGGATTTCGCTGGCTGAGGGAGACCTCAGGACCATATATATGTAGTTCCCGTATTAAGGCTAAATCTCCTCTAATCCCCGGCCTTAGTCTAGCTATGGGTTTAGATTGAATCCTCATCCGCAACAAGCCAAATAGCGTTTCATTCTCATCCTCAAAGGACAGGAAAATTTCCTTACCGCCTGAAGCTGCATAATCCATTCTTACTATTCGTGGTTCGCCGATTTTCCAGCCATCTTGTGCCCGGTGGCCATACTCTCGGCAACGGATGCACCTACATTCAACACCTTGCCGCTTCATTCGCTGTTTAACCACATCCCGTAGCGAATCCTTCAAGCCACCCACAATAAATTTTGCCGGGATATCACGCAGCACCCGTGAGATTCTGACATACTTGGGCATAATGGACTTAATCTGGCAAATCAGGTTAATCATAGTATCATCATCGTACGGTTGGTAGCGTCCGCCCTGATACCACTTCTCCAGCTCAGTGCCCTTTACTACCATAGTGGGATATAGCTTCAAACCATCTGGTTTAAAGCAAGCATCACTAAATAGCTTTATTGATAGCTCTAAGTCCTCTTCTGGAGTTGAACCAGGTAATCCCGGCATCCAGTGGTAGTGCACCTTGAAGCCGTGTTCCTTGAGCAATGTGGTGGCTTTAATTACATCTTCTACCTTATGTCCTCTTCTTACCAGTCGGTAGATTTCATCATCTAGAGTCTGGACCCCAAGTTCTACCCTGGTGGTACCAAATTCAAGCATTCGGTCTATCTCCTCTTGTCCGCACCAATCAGGTCTGGTCTCTAGGCACAACCCGGTGCAGCGGTGGTTAGCTGTTTCGTTAAGTCGCTTTGCCTCTTCCAGGGTAGCCGACTCCTCACCATTTAGGGCATCAAAGCAGTCCTTAATAAACTGAAATTGATAGTCTTGAGGATATGCTAAAAAAGTGCCACCCATTACTATCAGCTCAACCTTATCGGTGGGGTGCCCCATTTCGGATAGAATTCTCAGCCTGAGCTTAACCTGTTTCTTGGCGCCATAGTCGCATTTTATAGCCCGCAATACTGCTGGTGACTCTGGAGTATAGCTCTGCGGTGCTGCCAGGTAGGTGGGACAATATATACACTGGCCCGGGCATTCCATAGGCTCGGCCATGACTGCCACTGGGGTAACCCCGGATATTGTCCTGGTGAATTTTCTCATAGTATACTTACCTTAATGGTCAAAACCAGTTTAGCAGATTTTGGTAGCTAATAAAAATTCACTAGGCGGTAGAAGTATGAGTACACCTAAATGGAGCATTTTCGATAGACTTGATGAGTTAGAGGATATAACCTTAGGACTCATGGAAAAGGCTGAGACTACAGAGCCTACCTTAAAGGATGCGTCTACTGTTGCAAGGGATGCAATCACTATAGCAAAACTTGGCTTTATGCTAGCTTTCCGGCTCCAGGCTACGGGCGCTTCAAATCCAAGAGCGGAGAAGAATAGGTGCATTGACCTTATGAAGAGGGTAGGTTTAAACGAAAAAGAATTAGATAGGCTAGATGCATGGGCGGTTGCCGTCTGTGAGTGTCTTGAGAAGAAGCCAAGATGATTAATGGGGAGTTCAAGAGGGGCGAAGCCCCTCCTAAGAAAATATCTTCCCCTTCCCCTTGAGGGGAAGGGGATAAAGGGGATAGGGTGACTAGAGACATATTTAATCAGATAGCGCCGGGCTGGTATAACTTCAGGCACTGGTCTATATTCCGTAATGAGCTGGAGGCACTGGCGCACCGGTGGCAGCAGGGTAAGCTACTTAATCTCGGCTGTGCCCATGGCCCCGACTTTCTGCCTTTTATCCACTCCTTTGAGCTATATGGCATCGATTTTTCTGCCCAGATGCTAAAATTTGCCCGAAAATACTCCCAAAAGTTCAGTTTTGCCGTAGACCTGTCGCTGGCTGATGTCGGCTCCCTTCCCTATCCTGACGAAACCTTTGACTGGGCAATCTCAGTAGCTACCTACCACCATATAAAAGGTGAGGAGAAGAAGCGAGCGGCATTGACTGAGCTGAGGCGAGTATTAAAGCCAGGCGGTGAAGCCTTCATCACCGTGTGGAACCACTGGCAACCCCGCTTCTGGTTTAAGAGTAAAGAGGTAGCGGTGCCGTGGCGGAAGAAAGGCAAGACGCTGTATCGCTACTACTACCTCTTCTCCTATGGTGAGTTAGAGAAGCTGGTAAAGCAGGCTGGCTTTGAGGTCTTAAAATCATTCCCCGAGAGCGCCTATCACCTCCCGCTCAAGTTTTTCTCCCGGAATATATGCCTGCTGGTGAAAAAAGGCAATTAGAGCCGCTTTATTCCATCTTCTGTCTCAATCTCATGCAAACTACCGACAAAATGAGCTCGACGGTACCCACTACCCAACCCACAAAAATAGCGAGGGTGGGTGGATTGCTTATTCCTATGTCGACATAATAGCCTACTGTTGTTGACAGGATTGTTACACACCCCCAAATAAACAGAATCCAAGCTGTTATTGATGCTAGAGCTTTGAAAATAGATGGCATTTTCTCCCTCCTTGAGTTTTATTGTTTATTATACCACTGTCGTCAAGTAGCTGCCTCCTTATAGCTTTATTGACAATGCTACTAGCTTACAATTATACTAAACAGAATGAGATGAAAAAGCACACGAGTAAAAGTAGTGGGTTCCGACAAATGCTTATCCCAACAATAATAATGGGCGTAATTGCCAAAATAAGGAGGGTATCATGCCAGTAGTTATCGTGGAGATGTGGGAAGGTCGCACCATTGAACAGAAGAAGCAGCTTGCCGAGGGGATCACTTCTTCATTTGAGAAAATCGGCACTCCTAAAGAAGTAGTGCAAATAATTATTAAAGATATCTCCAAGCACAACTGGGCAACCGGGGGCAAGCTTGCTTCGGAAAAATAAAGCGGAAACCTAAGAACTTACCGGCTTGACAAACTTATAGCCCATCCCGCGCTCGGTGATGATAATACTAGGCAATTCAGCACTATCCTCTAGCTTCTGTCTTAGGTGCTGAATATGTACCCTGAGCAGGTCTCGGGCATCTCGGTATGTTTCCCCCCATATCTTGGTTAACAGGTTCTCGTGGGAGAGTAGCCTTCCCTCATTTCTAATTAAATGGTGAAGCAGCTTGGATTCAGTGGCGCTAAGCTTCACTGACTTCCCATTTACCATGACCTCATTGCTGGCGAAGTCGACCGATAGTTTACCGCTGAT
>SDBT01009517.1_pt1 | contig 15745 bp, 16 predicted proteins | sample 2277101 | NCBI WGS metagenome assembly SDBT01 (sample SAMN10404973, study PRJNA504765) | marine sediment metagenome | isolation source: marine sediment core GS10_PC15, 103 cmbsf | place: Arctic Ocean: Southern Knipovich Ridge | collected 2010 | reverse complement strand
GAAATGATCTTGAAATACAATTGTTGTCCTTCGAGTTCCTGGGATGCTGCATCAATTGATTTTCTATCACTCTCAAATCTTTGACGATCCTTTACTTCGAAGTCGTGTATCGAACTCATTTTTGCTGTTAATCACGTTTTGTGTTGTAAAAAAATCATTTATCTTGAATAGGCATTAACAATTCTTGAACTGAATTAAAGGTGTACTCAAAGTAAAATCAGAAGTATATGGCACCTGAGCCACCACTCATTTTTTTAAATTACAAATCTTTTTTCCAGTCATAGTTTCTGACAGATTTGATTAGAACTGAATAAATATAATCTTGCATAACAGTACAAGATACTGTATACGGAACTCGGATTAAATATACTCTATTTTTCCTACATATTTTTTCTTTAATTAGATCTCTTTCTACTTGCGATTTAAACGAGGAGTACGTTTTATGGAAAAAATTTGGATATACATAATGCTGCATCCCGTTATATTCTCCAGCTATTTTGAGACTGTTATTGTATGCGTCGAGCTCTAATTTTCGTTTTGTACGAGGATTTCTTAACCAATCAGGTCTTATTTTGTGAAATGGTGCTATAAATATATTTTCGAGACATGCTGTCATAAAACGTTCTCCTTTACTAGCAAATGTCCCTTTGTTTTTGGGTATTTGCGGGACTGAAATAGGATATCTAGGAAAACCTTTGACACGTCTCGACAATACTTTCCCAATTTTAATCATGGAATTTCTATCTAGTATCACTAGTTTATTTTTTCGTTTAGGAAAGCGCAACTCTTTATTGATCTTGTGTATAGGAGGCGTTATTATCTTAGAAGGATGTTTATTAACAAAGACGGAGCATATTATGGCCACGATAATTAGGATAATAAGTACCTCTGTTCTTAAATTAGGCATATGTTTTCATACCTAATAAAAAGCCACACTAACAAACGTTTATAGAAAGAAAATAAATCTTTTGAAAGCAATAGTTAATTTTTGCGTCAATACGGAAATGCGCACGGTGAAACCTGAAATAAATAGACTGACGCTGAGTAATTCTAGAAATTCCGATTTTTCCGCAAATTATGAACTCAAATTGTTATATGCATTATCTTCATTATTCGATGAAGAGTTTTGAGGATGGATATTTTTCCGAACTACAGATGGATTATATCACATCGACCTTTCATGTGATGCCAAACTCCAGGAGAATATTTCGTACATTATAGATAGAACTGGAGGCAATGGATATAATGTGTATAATGTTTCCAGAGAAGATTTGGAGGCCTTTTATATGATGAAACAATATAAATACAAAATATATTGACAACGAAACCTTAGACAAACACCGAGTTTTATCCACAAATAATCATACACCAAACCCTCTTTTAATATTGGACAAAGTCTCGAATAGAAAAATAGAATTAGTACCTAGGCAAGTAATCACGACATTTTCCATGTGCGTGTATTTAATCTTATTTCCTCGCTAGCGAATTAAACATAGTCGGATGTTCTAGACACAGTCTTAGTCCCTGTAGAACAAAAATTCCAGTCTAACGTCATTTAAGCAAGATTAAAGTAATATATAATATTCCATCGGTACAGTTTAAATAAGAATAACAAATTGTATGATATAGAACGACTATTCTGTATCAAGAAAATCACTATTACAAGAATTTTCACCCAAATAAAAATCGTTTTATTCTAGTCCTTCAATTACCGAAATATTCTTATAAATTGCGCCAGGCGGAAGAGGTAGAGAATATTATATTTATGGATATTTAACTGTCTAAATTGGACGCAATTAAAGAGACAAAAAGAATAAGATGAAAGAATTAGTATCGTGCCCACTCCCGGGGACGCGACACAAAACGACATACAGAATTATATTCATTCTGGAATGAACAGTGTTATGCTCAAACCTTTCGCCCACGCTTCATTGAGAAAAATTCTATACAATTCCGAGAAGATCAGATGTATATTTAAAGCCAAGAAATGATATCTGTTGGTAATTTTGTATCTGACGAGTAAACATATAGCTTTAAATAAGATAAATGGGAAAAAATATGAGTCATAGAGGTAATGTGGCTATCTGTAAAACCAGATGTGAAGCTCATAATTCCGACTCAGCCGTGGCTAGGAATACAAATCATAAAAACATTATTTGCGGTGGAAGCACTAGTAATTCTGAACGAACTAAGGTAGTTAATGTTTATATTTGTGAAGTTGTCCATGATAAGTTGTATCTCAGAAATTCAAAGATTTCACTCGAGGATAATTATTTTATAGGTAGCAGAATAGTGGGGATCACGGATAAGAATATCATTAACATTGAAATAGCAAATCTGGATAATTATCACGCTATTAACGTTAATACTAAAGTGTTATATATTAAAAGCGGGTTCAATACCGCTACAAAAGTTAACCTATATACATTTCCATTCAAACTATACAATGGGATATATCGGATAGAGATAACTGTAGAATACGACCATATATCCGTTTAACTTTTAAAATTTCCCTTATATCGTAAAGGAATCATAGATGAAATTCCTTACTTAAAATCTCGTCTATGATTTTATCTCTCTGAGTTACATTTTTCCCATCTATTGCTTCAAAGATCCTATATATGTATTCCGCATAACTTCGGATAAATTTTTTGAAGTCTATAATACCCATATGGGCATATTCTATAAGATGACGACGAGGAATATTTGGATTACTTAGTCTAACATCTCCCCACCATAGAGACCACGCGGCGCAAAAACCCACTGGATCACCTTTTGCTTTTTTACCCTCTTGTTCTATGCCCTGAAACTGTGTAAGATAACAGAACTTTTCTGGGGAATAGTATTTTGTCAGCGACTCTTTCCCGATATGTTTCTTGAACTGTTCTGGAAAGGTCTCATCAAATAAGTTAGTGGCGTCAGAAACATTACTATATCCGTGTGGTTCAAATCTTTCTAGTTCTTTCGCCTTCCTATCATAAACGAGAAAATTCAGATGAGCTCTGTTAAATTCACCGTCAATATAGTTCCTAAGAGTCAACGGGAAAATCACGAATCTTTTACTTTTACATTCGTTTATTCCTCTCCAGAAATTTTCATCAACGGTTTGAATTATATTAGTTTTCCTATCGGTATGTTTATAGGTTGTTATCATTGGTTGAAAGTTAACATCTTTCGTAATTTGACTTACAGCCACAATCATCATCACGCATTGGTTCTTGTGTTTACGTGTAAGATAATATAGAGCCGCGAGTTCTATATCATGAGTGCCTTTGAAATGCGTGATCGGAACATCATCTTTCCTTAATAAATCGAGACTTTGAGCGAAATTTGTCTGTTTTATTTCCGTTGTCAAATTAAGTCCTATTTTTGATTTTGTTTCTTCGAGCTTTCTTCCTATTATTTTCGAGAATATCTTTTCCCTTTCTGCTTTATTAATCCCTCCGGTTTTCTTGTCCAAATCGACCAACATCACTACGTAATTCGTAACCACTTTGGGAATGTCAGATATATTTTTCTTTATTTCATATATTAGTTCCTCTTTGGACACATTTGGATTTGTTAATCTCAAATCTGTCCACCAATACATGAACCATGGTTCTTTGAATGTGTTCTCTGCTGAGATTTTTGATATTGACCGAGGTCCATTCTTGATCCGAAATAATCTCATAAATCTTCGTTCAAATTCCTTTTCTCTGGGGATCGGCGTACCATAATGCTCTATCTCTTTACTTTTAGTGTCGTATACCGCAAATCTTATTTTCTTCTTTCCCTCGATAAAGAAGGTAAGAGGAAATACTACGAATATCACCTTTTTCTTTATACATTTCTTCATTTTATCCCAAAAAACTGAAGAGGTGACGATATTTATAGTTTTCTTATATGCAACAATTGGTTCCAGTCCCAAAATATCCGTGTCTGTGTTCATGACTGATATGACACACTCTGAAGTGTGTTTGAATGTAAGATATTCAGTATATATGAGCTCAATTAGATCGGGGACTGATGCTGTTAGTTTTTTGTCCGTAAGTATTAGCAGATTAATCTCGTTTTGCCATACTCTTTTCGGATAAACAACAACGCCGTCTTCAGACAGTACCATGCCCTTAGCCTCAACATTTACTGTTACATTACCCTCTGAATCTTGTCGGAGAGTATCTTGAATTTTCTTGTCGATCATAATATAGATTTTCTCTTTTCCAGTTCCAATAACACTTAATGCTCCTTCTATCAAATGTGCATCAAATACTAAGTGCGAGTATTCCGGCAATTCCAGGTTTATTTCGGACGTGATGATATCATTTATTTTCTCCAGTGTTGCACGTGTCAAAGTATTGAAATTGTCCGGAATAGGATCTATCCTTTCCACGTGTTCAATCGTCAAATATATATCTCTGTTTCGAATTTTAAACTCTACAACATTAGCGCTTATTGTTGAAAGCGATTTTTCTGTCAAATACACATTTCTGTCAAATACGTATCCGGATATTCCTTCATCTCCAATATAAAAGGTGCCATTGGGAATATTTACATCAAATCCTCTTGTCAATACATCCAGGAGCAAAGATACAGATTTACTTGGCTTAAACATTTTTTATTGTGTTTTTTTCCAAATCATCAAAGAAATAATGATAGTTTCCCAAAGAACTGTATGGAAGAAACATCAATGAAAAGACAGCTATACAAGGAAATAGCTCATTTCAATAACATATTAAAATATGTGTCGAAGAAAACTTTGCTGATTCTTGATATTGATAATGTACTTGTACACCCTCGAACATATTTTTGTTCCAACGAATGGTTTGATAAATGCATAGAACAGGATACTCAAGGAAATTTAACAAGAGAACAATTAGTGAATAAATACATGCCCGTGTTCATAGCTGGAGCAAAAGTGATTTCATATATGGCAATAGAGGAAGATACTCCCGAAATCATCTCTTCTCTTCAGAAAACAGGAATTAAAATTATGGGACTTACGTCAAGGAATCCATGTTTAAAACAATTGACACTTAAATGTTTGGGCGATGTGGGTATAGACTTGAGTCTAACCTGCCCCCGCGATCTTTTACCTTCTAACGGGATCATTTATACAGAAGGAAAAAACAAGGGAATTAAATTTCTCAAGTTTTGGAAAGAAAGAAAAGAAGATCCTGAACTGGGAAACATTGTTTTCGTGGATGATGGTGAAAGGAATGTAGCACATATGTTGTTCGCAGCTAAAACTCTGAATATCGACTTTTATGGATTACGATATGCTGGAGCAGATAAAATGGTGGAGTATTATGAATCTCTCTGTGCAAAAAGACCATATGGTTTTACGATGATATGATTTCCTAATATTATTAGGAAATTGTCGAGTAATTATTATACAAAGGACTTTTCTAGATAAAGCCTATGACTTTTCTAGATAAAGCCTATGACTTTTCTCATCAAACATCTGTAAATAATCAGAAAGATCAGTATTTGGTACGGCTTTACTGTCAACGACATATGGTCCATAATCATATCTATAGAACCCGTCAATAAAATCTTTATAAGATACGTCCAATGCTTTATCTAGAAGTGAAGAGAATGTTTTCTGTCGCTGTTTCAAGTACCTCTTAATTTCTTCCAATATCCCATATTCAGCCGCTAACTGGATAGTAGTTGGAGTTAACTCATCAAAAGGATAAAACACGATACTATCTTTAGTAATTAAAAAATTTCCTATTATGTCTTCGTAAAACTAGTAAATTTATCGTATGAAAGAAAAAGTTGAGAAGAGGAAAAAAATGACTTTGGAACCCCGATCTGGGTCATATATCGTTGACTGTAAAGCCATACAATATACTGATTTATTCATTATTTGTAACTAAGCTTTCTGTTGGTCAGACTTCATCTTTCTTGTTAGATATTTCCTATTGCCGTTGAAAACAAGAGATTCAGTTACAATATTCTCAACTATCATTCTCGAGTTTTTCTCCGATAAAAGATTGTAATATGTAACCGGTTTCTTCCATTTACCTTTTGTGTCTGTAAACGATTTGAAATGATCCACCATCACCATTTTCCCATCGATCATCACTGAATGCCATCTCGATATGTAAATGTCGGATATTGGCGTATCAGGTTCACCGATTATCCCTTTTTTAATTATTATAGGATGTCCCTCGGGTCTTGGATGTTTTACAGTTCCACGAGACCTTTACTTTCGTTTTCCTATCATCGGAGAGTACGAAATCACCATTTCTTATATCTTTTATACCCACTCACTGTAAGAATCTTCGTGTCACCGAAGAAACACGTATAAGGGATATATTCTATTACTATCACGCCATTAAAATCTATCGAGATATAACACGAAGATGAATTCGCTGTGATATCCCCAGGATCTCACGTCCGAAGTTCCATAAAATGATCTTCCTTTCATCTTACAATCAGAGATACATTCACAAAGAAATGTATTATTAAATATGGCTGTCGTAAAGATCCTATCTGGCTCATATCTATATCTCGATGTATACTTATCTTTCTCCACGTAATAAGTATCGTTTATCCAATCTGATGACAATACCTCGATATAATTGTCCATTCCAACATCAAATATCGTAAATGAATAGACTGGAATGGAAGGTGAGGTAATGGATAATTTATCATCGGTATAAGTCGTGATATTCACGGACATTTTTTACACGGAGTTTTTTTTATTATTTGCGAGAAACTAAACAACTAAAATCTCCACATACAAACTGAAAGACTAGAATCGGTTCATAAAACACTTACTAATAGGAGGTAATTCAACAAAAGAATCAAACACAATACCGTCTTTGATGATTAAAAAATTTCATATTAAACCAATTAAATCCTTTGATACATCCATCTCGAGAATTTTCACAGTTCTTGTCCCCATTTTCTTTTCATTCCATTAATTCTCGTAGAAGAATATTGGTGGTCTTAGGGGGTTAATGTTTTTTATCTATTACCAACTAATATCAACGTGTTCAGGATTCTCCTCGTGCAAAACAAATTGATTAATTTAACTAGAGTTAGAACTAAAAGTGGTACTGGAACAAACAAATATTTAAACATGGAATTGATTACAGGTTTAGATGAAGATCTGGATAATGTTGTCGTGGTGACCATTACCGATCCCACTGGAAAAGTTACTAAGGACCTAACTCAGACTGAGTTAGATGGCTTAGATAGTATTCCGTTTTTTTTTTTCGCGCTTTCAAGAATTTCAAAGAGAAAGATCTAAGAATAATTAAATTTCAATGTGATAATATTCCTCGAGACGATCTTGGAGCTTGGAGAACTCTGTTTAATAATCTAACAAATTCATTTTGTCTATACGGGATTAACGAGACATTATCAACCTTAGTGTTATACGATTATATTTTTGGAGGTAATGTGCATCAAGATTTGATTAGTAAAATACTCGATATTCCATCAATCCATTTCGCGCACGAGTTTAGTGTAAGGGGATTGATGCAACTCGAGAAAGCGTTGAAACTCACAGCATCAAAAGAAATCAAATGTACGAAAAGATCGAATATTCCAAAACTAGAGAGTACATCATCGAATATTGTCTCTTATTTGATAAACAGGGAAATTAAAGATTACGATCCTGAAAAAGAGGAACCGAAAGAGTTAGATCATCTAATTAATGTATCAAGAAACCAACAAAAACGAGGGAAAATCAACATTAATTCGACTAAACTTTTCACTGATCTTTTTCGCTTACCAGATTCAGAGAAAGAAATGAAGAAATATGTATTATACGGGGAAAAACTCAGAGACAATATAGATTACTCTATCCTCCATTCCAAGTCATTACGAAAAATACAAACAGCAATTGGAAAACAGTCAATGTTGAACGTTGACATTCCAGAGCATTTCGAGCCATATCTTGCAAAATTTGGCCAAGGATTGCACCTGCCTGATTTTTATCAAAAATGTATATTGGCTGGAGGAGCAATTGTATTGGCCTACTTCAATATTCAGAATGCATCACCTGACTCTGATCTTGATTACTGGTTCTACGATGTGAAAAAACTACACAGTGTGATTGAGGAATATCACAAACAATTTCCTAACGCAATATTCATCGTAAATTACTGTGTCGTAACAGTTGTTGTTCCAGGAAAGACACGATATGTTCAATTAATCTACAAGAAAAAGAAACCGTGGGAAGTAATTGATTCGTTTGATATGGATTATATACAGGCATATTATGATGGAAAAGAGTTGAGAGCATTTCCAGAATGTATTGATTCATGGAATAAGAGGAAAATTCTTCGTATTCAAAGGGAACTTCCTCCCGAAAGAATACTCAAAGCAAGAGAAAAGGGATTTAAGATTTCCTTTGAGACAAAACTTAAGTCAAAGAAATCTCGGTGGAATTTTTACTATCCTAAAACAGGCGAAAATCGAGAATATGTTAAACATATTCTAAGTTGTGTGTTTCCACGGGCAAGTATTTATGATACTCCAGTAGATGTTAAGAAGAATTTTAACATAGTGTCAAGTGACAGTGACAATCCCTATCATATAGTCTCAGTCCCAATAAAACATGTTGTACTCAAAATAATATCGGGTTAAGTTTACAATTAACTAAAGTGACGTTTTGGCCAAATAAAATATGTACGAATAATGGAATGATGTTCGGTGTGCTAAAAGCTTATTTAGAAAACTAGTAAGTGTATACACCACTATGTGGTGTATATTTGCAAATATACAATACTTATTCCTTGTAAGGGTATATCTGTTTAAGTGCGGCTGCTCTTGTCTCTTCGTCTCCCTTCCATATACCATCCAGTCCGAGAAATGGTTGCGCCAGTGAGCCAAGACCTAATATTTCTTCTGTGTAGTTCAAGTACTCAGTAGCTATTCTATCAGGTTGATCTTTCTCAGCAAAGTGTCCAGCCTCAGGTATCATAGAGATTCTAAGCGCAGAATTTCTCATTGCGTATTTATAGTGATACACTTGTCCGGCCGGCATCATGTCATCCTGTTCTCCCCAACTAATCATTGTTGGAACTGTTATTAAATCATATTCGATACCTTGAGGATTTTTAGTTCTATGGTATGGTTGAAGAGACGCTGGTCGCAGATACGCCGCTTGTTGAGCAAGTACTCTGATGTTCCACATATTCAAACGGCGAGTCAGAGGAGTGTAAATATCAGGAGTGGTTATACTGAGAAGACTGGTAAGACGTCGTAAATCACTCATTTTTCCCACCAATGAAATAGAATCATTACGCTCATAGTCTGTTGAAACGTAAGGAAAAAGATCATCTCGTTGTTGCCACTGATTTGTAACTTTTGTGTCTCTCACCATACTCTTCTCTATCTGCACCATCTGCTGATCAAAAGTTCCAACTGCGCCTTCAAACATAGTACCATCTTTTCCTGGACCCCACGGCAGTTGAGATGCTCTTCCCATAGTTCCTATTTCAGCAATAAAATAACCACTGAAAGCTATAGGATCAAGAAATACTTTGGCATGAAGATGTGTTTGAGCCCATTTCAGAGATGCTACTTTAGCACCGGGTCCACTTCCCCAGTCGTCAGTTTGAAAGAAAACTTTTGTCTTCGAGAAAAGTCTAAACTCTTTGGTTAATAAATACTCTATTAATTCTGGAATGTAAGCTGCGTGTGTTTCCCAATTCCAATTGTAATCAAGGGGCATACTACTTTCTCCCATACCCAATAAATCAAAACATGCAACTCTGCAAAATCTAGACATACGTCGCATAATCGGAAATTTCATTCTGCGATTCATAGGGACTCCGTGTAAAAAGACCCATACAGGTCCTTTATTTCCCATTACTGTGTATGCGATTCTTAATGGTTTCTTGACCGTCCTTTTACCATCCTTAGAAGAAATATTTCCGCGAGGAAGTGAAGTTATAAAAACACCATCTCTTGCCTTGGGATAAGCGCCATATATTTCGGGTCTGGGATCATGAGCTACGTGAATATCACGAGGCCCATTATAGGCATCGAATAAAGCAGCCGATTCTTTATTTTCATATAAATTTTCATATAAATTTTCTTCCTGGTCGAATTTTTCCCTATTAATATTCCCAATAAATTCCATTTCCGTTGAAGTACTTTTAATTGAGGCACTTGCCATTTTAGATAATATTTTTTATTGTGCTAAAATGTAGTGCATTTTATCTTCTTATTTCCCTTTTTGCCAAAAACAGATTTTATTGTCGCCATTCGAAGTTCCAAATAACACAATTTGTTGTCGCCATCCGGGGTTTTCAGATATGCATTGCAGTCGAATATGGGAATGTTTAGTCTTATTATTGAGAATATTCATTTTCACAGTTAATGTTACTGGAAGAACACGGTACCTTGATGGGTCTATAGACAATCTTGGTTAGATTTCTCCTATATTTAGCTTTAGTGGATTTCTTCAACTTATATTTATTCTTTGATCTAAAATTCTTAAGAGCACGTCTACTCAGGGAATTCAACTTATTCCCTGAAGGTATGTTTGTTTTAGGGAACCATCTGGCTTCTACTATTTCTCTTGTATCTCTAGGAATTGGTAATAAAATGTGGGTAATTCTATTAATCTTATAAACAGTGATGATGCATCTAGATACTTTTATTTGGTATGGATTGGTCTCGGAACAACGTGTTAATTCCCAGGAGCACAATCCTGTTTCCTCATACAATTCTCTTTTTGCAGTTGCTTCTACAGATTCTCCCTTTTTACATCGCCCCTTAGGAAGCCCCCATTTTTTAGATGCTCGTTGGAAAACTAATAGAACGTGGTCTTTAGAATGTACTAAAGATCCTGCCCGTTTGTACATTCTCATTGGACGTACATTCATTACGAAAAGTGTAAGTTCTATTTAATATCTCAAAGGTCCTTTTTGGTATTTTTGTGTATAATATCGAAAAACCTCTTAAAGATAGGGTGATGTGTACTTTTTGTACATCGCAAAAAAATTATCGAGAATCCGTATCAGAATCATCTCTTCCAACATCAATTGATGGCGGATAACACCGTGTCTCTCTTGATTTTCTATTCCATTGGAATAGAAAGCGACTTTTTCACGTATTTTGATGGATTGGTACAAAACCTAGATATTTTATCCTTGAGTACCCTCATTCTGTTAGCCATTTCTTGTTATTTCATCAGAATACACCTCTTCTAATAATTGTATTTACTTTCGGTTTGTCTTTGTTAGTAAAACTTTTTCCAGTGTCGAAGACGTCTGTTATGCAATTATCAGTTAAAACATGTCCCTTTCCATAATAAGAGCGCGTAATCCACGCTGTCCAACTATTAACTGGATGATACACATTAGTAATTGTTTCCATTTTATGATTTCTAGGAAGATTGGAAATAAACTTTACTCTTATTCTCCATGTTATAATCATAACACGAATTGTTAAAGTGACAAAGGCAACTTCTTAACATTTAAAAATGTCAAACTTATTAATAGGTTAGGCTTCCAGACTGAAATCACAAAAATCGAAATTATAGCCAAACAATCAGATATTTCGCGAGTGTAACGGCCTGGTTCAATTTTCCCAATTAAAAAGATCATTTATTTTTACGCAGCTTCCTCAAATGATAACAGGTTGTTATACTCCGAAAGTTCGTCTATTTGCTCAAGACATAAAGTTTTTTGAGACACACGGAAATTCCTTGGTCTGACTCCAGTACTGAGTTGACTTTGTCCAAAATAGGAATTATTTCAACCTTTGTTTTGGTATTTTTGCCACAGGAACTGTCTCTAGATTCCCTAAAAAAGAGTCTTCTATAATTAGATTACTTCTACCTGGCTTTCTCTTCACACATTTTATATATGAGTTCGTAATCCTTTTTAAAGATGTGTTTAATTGTTTGGCTATAATTTCGAGATTTGTGATTTCAGTCTGTACACCTAACCTATTAATATTCCTCTTATGGCGATAAGTAGGATCGTTTGAGTCTCCACCAATATTTATCATCGTGGTTGTTGGTTGAACTTTGTCCGTCAAATCTCGTATTTATACGATTCTTAGAGCCTAAAAAATTCAAAGATTATTTTAAGCTAACGACAAGGGTAAAAGGTTTTGGCGATTTTGTAATTGAAACTGTCTTCAATTGAATAATAGTTCCTGTGTCAAAAATGTACATTCTTCATCTGAGAAACATACATGTGATTTCCGAATATTAGTGACCCAAATATTATCTTAATAAACGAAGAGGAAATCATATCGCTTATGAGATTAAGGACATATAGAGACGACGATCTATTTAAAGGTGAAGTTGCACATTGTTAATGTGCAATTATCTTAGTTCAATGCCTACATAGTACCAATATCTATTCTTTACTGGAGGACATCCTCGTTCCTTCATCATAGCAGTTATTAGTGTTTTCGTTAGTGGAATTCCTTTACTTTTCGCATACTTAATCACAGCGTTTCCAAAAATTGTTTTACGAATTCTGCTGTCTGGGTCAACATGTATCTTTTCATCAAAGAACTTATCCAAAATAGTTAGATTCTTAATTGGAGCAGGAGAATGGGCAACGCGTTGCTCTAATTCTGATATTCGTCTTTTCAATTCCTCTATGCTTTTTTCTGTTTCTTCATTTCCGTATTTAACAGTGTTTAATTCTTCTTCGATTTCTCCAAGTTTATTTGCATCGTGTTTAATTTTGTGCAAAGTTTCCACTTTCTTCTCATTGGCAATTAATCGCTTGTTTAGCGATGTGTATTTATTGCCTCCGAAAAATCTGCTCATCTTAGAGAAATCTTTTGTTTCATGAACACAGAGATAATATTTGAGATCAAAAACGGATCTTTAAGGCGTTATGGTGCATTTGTCAGAAAGGAAACTTCGTTTAACGACGGCGCATATCTTTAAAAAAGCACAGACTTATCATGTTCTTTCTTCGCATGATAAGTCTGTGATTTTATTTGAAATGATTCCTCGATCGTATTTGAGTAATAATCTACGACGATGTCTATGAATGTATTAGCAAGATTTGTGGTTAAAAGAAATAAGCATTTCGCGTTATACTTCATGAGTTGGGTTATTTGTTACTTGATACTAATGTTTTTAACAGAGAATAGTATCAATACTTTTGGCAAAGGGGTGCATACACATTATAAAAATTCGCTTAAGATCACTACACAGAAATTACCGGACTATCACACTGAAAATCCGAATCATGATCATCTCCTTCTGACATTAATGACACGGTGGATACCGGAGCACTGTTCGAACGACATTTGAATTTACATGATTTTCCGTCCATTTTAATAGGAACCGATTTTTCCATGTATTTCGACGGATTAGTACAAAAACTAGTTATTTTATCTTTGAGTACTCTCATTCTCGCGGACATTTCTGGTTTTTTACTGGAATACACCTCTTCTAACAATTGTGTAGACACAGTTAGTGATTTTATTTCTTCCACTATATATTCTCTTTCCTTCGGCCTTTGTTCGTAAAAATTTTTACCTATTTCAAAAACGCTCGTTATGTAATTATCGGCCAAAACGTGCCCCTCACCGTAATAAGATCGTGGAATCCACGCTGTCCAACTACCAGCAGGATGATACGTATTTGTGATTGTCCCTAATTTATGATTTCTCGGAAGTTTAGAAATAAACTTTACTTTTACTCTCCATGAATCAAACTCTGTATCAGTCTTCCTTTCCATGTTTTATTATGATGCGTGTTTTTATGGCGTCAATACGATTTTCCATTGATCAAAGGTGCTCTCTTTGATATATCGAGATAGAGAATCGATAGGGTTCGAGCTAATATCATAATTGGAAAACTTAGTGATGGATAAGTAGATCTATGGGGTAGTAAAGGATGACAACTTCGATATTTCACTATCAAGTTCCTTTAAGTGTTGAAACTGCGTATCATCATCACGTTTACATCTCCATCCGTAATCTAAAAGTTTGTCTATTTTCTCAAGATTAATTTTATTTTTCCTTAACACGTAAAGTTTCCTGAGGCATGCCGTAACTCCTTGTTTTTGTTCTTGATATTTGATCTGATCAAAAACAGGGATTATCTCAATTTTTGTTTCAGCTATTAAACCACAGGATCTGCAAGTTTTAGTGGAATAATCAAGTTCTGGAAGGTGACATACTTTACAAAGTATATGTTTCCTAATGAAAGACTCTAGAATTTTCTCGAAATTCTTAATAGGGATAGTTCCCTGAAAAACAGGGGTATTTCCCATGTTACTTCTTCCAAGTTTTCTATTCACGCGTTTTATGTATGCTTTCGAGAATATTTTTAAAGGCATATTTAATTGTTTAGCTATAACTCATAGATTCATGATTTCAGTTAATACACATTGTCTATTGACTTATTTGATTGTAACGATAAGTAGGATCACCCGGGTCTCCTCCGATATTTATCATTTCATTCGTTTACAATCGTTGGTTTAACTTTTCTTATCAAAACAGGATTTTATACTATGGCTTATAGCAAAATATGCAAGTCTAGAACATTCAACTTCGCGAAAATCATACATGCCTATTAAAAGGTTATGTACTAGTACATGTAAAACAAAATTAATAGAAAGTGCATATGCATTTTGCATATCTGAAAAGGTTGTGTTCATCTATAAAATAAACACAAAAAGATCACGAATATCTGATTAAGAGTATTATAACCGCATATAGAATATTTATTCCTTTAATATATCGATATATTAATTTTATTATTAGACGGCGAGACTCTTCTAATGTACTGCTAGAAATCAAAGTACTTATTGATAAAAAAAACACTGAATGTAAGAAAGAAGAATTCTTATAGTTAATTAATTGATTAATTAATTATTCTAAGTGTTGTCATATAATTGAGCGAGATAACAGTTTCACATAATGATCCGTTTCGAAAAATGTTAAATTATTTTTCTTTTATCCACGTATCTTTGTTTTTTTTTCGAGAAGGTTGTGACCTCCAAACGCAGATTAGAGATAAAAATAAGGAAATTATTAGAAATTTAGCAAGCTATCGTCCTGATTGATTTACCATGGAAAAGATAAATTATTGGATTTTGGAAAAAAAATGGAAAAATGGGAAAAAAATGGATATGAGAGATGCATCTTGCGAAATACTCTTTTAATTAAAGCACGGTTGGATATTTTATTGTTGTGTAAAATATATTGTTTGATCTCACAAAAATCTCAAATTATAATAGTCTTCTCTGTGGAAAATGAGAAGGATTTTTAATCCAAGAATTATTTCTGGTCAAAAACAGAAAATTGGCAAAAGGAGTACAACGACTGTGTCAGAGTTGCGATTAGATGAGTTTAATTCATATTGTTAATATGAATGGATACAATTCATATATTTGTGTGACTGAAGAAAAAGAAGGAAGATACGCATAGTAATACTACAAATAACAAGATTTTGCCTCTCGATAATGGGGAAAAATGCAGGAAAAATAAGGGTGCAAGTAAAGCAGTTCCTAAAAATACTAATTTGATTTTTTTCCTCTGTTTACTGAAGCATGTTTTTCACAAGAGATGTTCTTTAAAAAACCATCTGAAAAAAACTTACATTTCTTGAATAGTACGTGAAATAGCAATATTGTTTTAAAATGAATGAAATAATAGCACCTACTCGGTGATTCATGGGGTATAGAGAGATTATAATACTCCTTCTTATTATAAGAAATATAAAGAAGAAGAAATAATAAGAAGTACCCTTGACTCTATATTAATAATGAAAAGGTCGTATTCTAATTACTGAGTTAGAAAGGGTAAATATAGA
>SDBT01009516.1_pt1 | contig 15746 bp, 13 predicted proteins | sample 2277101 | NCBI WGS metagenome assembly SDBT01 (sample SAMN10404973, study PRJNA504765) | marine sediment metagenome | isolation source: marine sediment core GS10_PC15, 103 cmbsf | place: Arctic Ocean: Southern Knipovich Ridge | collected 2010 | reverse complement strand
CCCGCAGACATTCGCACAGTGCGTCAATCCTCTGGCCTGCCGAATCGCTGAGTAGAGAACCCCCACGCTGCTGCTGCACATCTGTGGCAACACTTACGACCTTATCTCAATGATCGCCGAGACCGGGCTCGATTGCTTCCACTGGGACACCAAAACCGGATCGTCGGCGAAAGTCCGCAAGCTCGCGGGAGACTCTCTGGCGCTGATGGGCGGGATCAGCAACATAAAACTGCTCACCGAAACACCCGACGTGATCGCCGCAGACGCCAAAGAAGCACTCGATGCCGGAATCGATATCGTCGGACCGGAATGCGCCGTACCCCTGGCGACCCCGCTTGCAAATCTCAAAGCAATCGCATCGGTCGGGTAATCTACGGCAGGCGATCAAGCTTCCACGGAAACGAAATCTGGTGGTACACGGGAATCAACCCTGTCACCAAGTGGTAAATAGCGCCGTGGGCCATGAATATCAAAGCCGTCATCAGCTCGCCTGCGATCATTCCGATCATGAACGGTTTGGCCTTACCATAGACTTTGGCCCCGCCCAGCTGTATGAGCACCGTTTTGAGAAACCATCCGATGAGAAACGAATGGCTGTATGCCCTCAACGGCCAGGTGCCCCAGACCAGGACCAATATCGGATGAAGAGGCCACCATGGGAATCTCATCCGGCAGATGCTCAGCATCAGCACGAGCACCAATCCCGCCCCGGCGAAGATGAGGAAGTCCTCATTGACGTTCATGTTCTTCAAACGCTCAAGACCGGTGTATGATATGGACGCATCCAGGTCGCCGGATATCTGCAACTTGGTGATTTCCCGGGTGGCCATGTCGTAAGTAAGCCTCGGTGCGTTAAGGGTTGCCCATTCATCCTGTCCGGGCGAACCGTAGTTATAGTTCGCCCACAAGAGCACGGGAATCGCGACGCACAACCCCACAAGAAACACCGTTGCGGCAGACCAACCGGCCGAAGCGGGCTTGATTTTGTGATCGTCGCAGAACTTCAGGCCGTTGATGACATAGGGCATGAGCGCTTCGCGACAGCTTATGGTCAGCACCACCGAGAGCAATCCGACGATTATCAGCGATTGTGGACCAATCGCCGCCGCACCAAACAGCGCCACGACGATACCGGTCGGCTGCCAGAAGGGCATGATGTAGAACAGGCCCGTTTCGGCGATGATCCGCGACATCACGAGGAAGCCCATCATCATAAGCAGCACGGTTATGATCGCTACCGGCCAGGACAGACCGACGCCGCACAGTACACACACCAGCCCCACGCACGCCAGCAGAAACAATCTGCACGCCCACGCCGCATATGGTTCCACGCCCTCTCGCCGACGAAAGGTGAAGGCCTGCCTCAGCAGATCCGCATAGTATCGCCGCCCTGTATAAATCAACAGCAGCGTCATACCGAAATAGCTGCCGAATATCATCCACGAACTCGGCCCGCCTGTGGACCAGTTGGAATTGAAATCGACTCCATTCTCGATAAAGATCGCGCCCATGAACACGAAGAACACCTGCGAAATCCCCAGCGAAAGACTCACGTCCGAAGCAAGCAGATAACCTATCCCGACAGCCAGCGGGATAATCGACGGACGAAACAGATCGTAGCTGCAATAGGCCTTGTTCAGCGCCGTCCACCTGGAGGCGACCATGACATGCTCATACCAGTCCCACATCAGCGGAATCTTGATGAACCCGGTATTCCAGGCATATATTCCGTTGACGCCCCGGATGACCATTACCACTATCAATCCACCCCAAAACAGCCTGTTGCGGAATATGGTCCCGTACATGCTGTCAGGCTGCTGTGCGGTGATAGCACCGGCGAATTCAATCACCGGATAGCGCAGCCGTTCGCGATGCGCCCATTGGCGATGAACCATCAGCGCCAGGCAGATCACCGCGATGTTCATCAGGATGATGATCGGCATCCAACTGGCAAGGAAATCGGTCCACCCATGCCACGGTATGTCCCAGAGGGATATCTTCTCATGCTCGCCCATGCCGCTGACGAAGTTCCCTATGATTTCGTCGTCGTACTCACCTCCGGCGGGCATGAGCGACGGTGGCGTGTAGCTGATAACCTTTTTGCTCTGCCAGCCGGTATAGCGCTTGTTCAGGTGAATGGGCATCCCCGTCGCCTGGGTAAGCGTTCGCAGCATTCCGCTGCCCGAGAGGCTGCAGGCAACCATCATTAACAGCGCCCCGATTGCCAGTTCTCCGGGCCTTAGACGCCAGGACTTCTTGAGGGCGAACAGCAACGGATTGACCGCCATCGCCACCACCAGAAGCACACCGAAAACGATAACAGGAAAATGATGGCCGGCAAGGAAGTTGAGTTGAAGCGTGCTATCGTTGAGATAGCCGAACCCGGCTATCATTAACGCCCCTACGAATCCAAGTACGACGGCACGAAAGGTCATCTATCGCTTCCCGAATGATTTAGACTTGAGCCTCCCAATATAGCACAACGTTTCAGCTTCTGTCAGATCAAACTTCCCATAAACTCCCACGCGCCACGCAACTAACGGCAAGATCGCGAGGGCGGGAAGGTGCCTGCCATACTGCACCCCTTAATTCAATTCCCCTTAATTCCAAAACACAGGTGGTTCAAAATGATAACTTGACCCGAACGGCCTCTGTCATAGATACAACTAGGCCAGTAGCGTGCGGTAGAGTTGTTCGTGGGCGGCGACCATTTTGGATATGTCGAACATCTGCTCGACTCTCTGCCTGCCTGCCTGGCCGAGGCGGTCTCGCAATTCGGCATCGGCAGTAAGTTGCCCGATTTTTCTGGCCAACGCATCTGAATCGTCAGGCTGAACCAGCAAAGCAGTTTGCTCATCAACGCAGACGTCTTTCAAGCCTGGGACGCTGGTCGCGACCACGGGCAGGCCCGCTGCCATCGCCTCAGCCGCTGCCAAACCGAAGCCTTCCCACCTGCTTGGCATAGCCAGAATGTCAGCAGCGCTAAGCACGCCACGGACGTCATTGGTGTAACCAAGCGGAATGATGTTCTGCCCTGCAGGCTCTGTCGCTATGAAACATTCGAGCATATCCCGCTGCGGACCATCACCAGCGACCACGAGTCTGGGTGAGCATCCCTGCTGATGAAGCCTCTTGAACGCTTCGAGCAGCACATCAAGCCCCTTTTGATGATCCAATCGCCCAACGAACGCCACAAGAACTTCGTCATCGGTTACGTTCCATTCGTTGCGGAGTTGGACCCGGGCCGATTCGTCGAGTGAGTATGCTGCGATATCGATTCCGTTGTGGATCACCTGATAGCTTTCAAGCGACAGGTGGGCTTTTGCGGCGTGATGATCGCGGGCCGATTCGCTCACGGCGATGATCTTCTGGCATCTCTGGCGAGTCCATCGTGCGAAAGCGAACTGCCACGGGCGGAATCGCTGCTCGGCGATGTGCACCGTATGGACAAGGTGCGGCGTGCGTGCCCTGGCGGCTGCGAGGCGTCCGACAAAGTCCGCGTGGAACAGGTGAGTGTGGAGAATATCGAACTCGCGATCCTTCAACAGATCGGCGAGCGTATTGATCTTGCCGAGGTCCCACTTGCCGCGAACGTTCAGCACGGTCACGGGTATGCCCTCTTGCTCGAGCCAGCCTGCAACGGCCCCACCGCGGAGAGCGGCTACCTCCACCTCGAACCTTTCGCGGTCGAGCCGGCGGGCGAGTTCAAACACGCACCGCTCGGCACCGGCTGGGGCGAGTTCGGTTATCAATTGGCAGATTCGAATTCGTTGCATGCGATTATCCTGCGTTTGGCTGCAAGCCTTATAGCAATTGTCGGCTACTTCGCATATTAATTGCGAGCATGAATCAGATAACGCCCGAAAAGCTCGCAGCCATGATCGATCATTCTCTTCTACCACCGAACCTCACGCTTGATGCAGTTGCCGACGGATGCAGGCTGACCGCCCGGCTGAAGACAGCCAGCGTCTGCGTCCGCCCGGCCGATGTCGCACTGGCCGCAGAGATTCTTAGCGGCTGCGATGTAGCAGTCGGAACGGTGATAGCGTTTCCGCACGGAACTACGTCAACGGCTGCCAAAACGGCGGAGACTCGCCAAGCGATTGCCGACGGAGCGGACGAGTTGGACATGGTCCTGAACATTGGGCGACTTTGCAGCGGGGAGATGGATTTCGTCCGCAGCGATATCGCCGCAGTCGTAGAGGCCGCAGACGGCCGATGCGTAAAAGTCATACTCGAATGCTGCTATCTCCATGCCGATAGGATCGTGGCTGGTTGCAACGCATCGCTGGCCGCGGGGGCGCATTTCGTCAAAACTTCCACGGGGTTTGGCTCAGGCGGAGCAACGTTGGAAGACGTCAGGCTGATGCGCCAGACGGTTGGAGATTCCGCAGGCGTCAAGGCGGCCGGCGGAATAAGAACGCTCGAAACTGCGATTGCCATGATCGAAGCCGGTGCCACTCGCATCGGAGCGACCGCGACCGAAAGAATCCTCGCCGAACTGGGCTAGGCTGTGTCTGAAAAGTTAGATTCGGGGGTGGCATCCCGGCGCGCCGGGACTGGTCAAGCCGTGTTGCATTTCGATCGCCTTGGCCTTGGGAAAGAACACTGCTTGCAAGCAAGCAGTGCCACCCGTCAAATAGTGTGTTACAAAGCCCGCCCCCTCGCTGACAATGCAAAGCGGCCGCGCCGTGATGTCACAGCGCAGCCGGTAATGATTCTATTGCTACCCGAAAGCTTGTTCTACTTGGCCGCTGCCAGGCGGACAGCCTTGGCTTCGGCGCGAACGGCCAGGCGGTCGCGCTGCTTGGCCTTGCGACGGGAGTTCTTCTTGCGTGTTGCCGCCTGATTCTCAAGTCTCTGATCGAGTCTGTCTCTTCTGCGTCCCATTGCTACTTCCTTTATTCGGTGATTGAAGAACCAAGCATTCTACAGCCGTCGCGGTTTTAATGCAACCCCTCTTCTCCGCCAAACTGCTCAGGCAAACTGCGTCAGTTTTCCCCGCCGGACCGCCTTTATGACCTTGGTAAGCGTGTCTTCGTGCTTCCAGGCGACGAACCGCCACCAGGCAGCCATGTTGTCGGGCGGGCCTAATTCAGCGAAAATCTGCTCGTCCTGCGCCCCGCCGGCGACCAATCGCGACACTTCGCCGCCCAGCCAGTTGAAGTATTCCACCCAGCGGGCCAGCATCGGCGTATCCAGCATCGGCCCGTGGCCGCCCACTACAACCCGCGCGTTAAACTCTATAAGCCGCTGGTAAGTGCCCGTCAGAATATCCGCCGTTTCATCCGTCAGATTCCTGATCAGCGGAATCAGTCCCCAGCCGAAGATATCGCCCACGCACAAAACATCGTCGTCCGGCAGCCAGATGCAGCAATCTTCCTGCGTGTGGCAGCCGGGGGTGTGCAGCAACTGGACGCGGCGGTTAGCGCCCTCGAACCATTTGCCATCGGCGGGTATCTCGCAGGTCTCGACGTTGACGATCTGCGAACCGTAGCGATCGACGAACGCCGCGTTAAGCGCCACGTGATCGTAGTGCATGTGGGTATTGATCAGATACTTCACCGGCTTATCGCCGATGGTCGATTCGATTGCCTCGAACACTTCGCCCGCCAGGTGCGTCTCTTCCAGCGCGTCGATGGCGATTGCGTAATCGCCCATGTCGATCCACGTGAGATTGTCGATCGCCTGGCGAACGTAGAGTCCGTCTGCCAGTTTGATGATCTTCGCGATATCGGCCGGGTCTTGCTTGTCCCTTTGGGGATCCATCTTGGTATTACCTTTCGGGTTGGGCGTCTCCAATGATCAGTCGCAGATCGTAACTGACCGAGCAGGTGAATTGAAGGGCAATACCGATGGCCCGCCGGGTCAAGCCTGCCCCTTCGGGGACCCGGCCTACTAGCTGCAAAGCCATGCAGGAAGACCGCCAGATAGCGCCCGCGTGCATAACAATGCCCGACGGGTGCTGAAACCCGCCGGGCATCAGCGTCTAGAGCTTCTTACGATTAAGATGTCGCAGAGTCAACGCCGCGAGGACGAGGCCGGCAAGCATCGCGAAACAGGCGACCTTCTATGGGTCTCCTACCTGCCCGCCTACGGCAGGTAGGCAGGTGCATCGCGACGAAGTCGGCCAACGCCACAGCAAGTTGGAATGCGACACATCAACGTAAGGCGCTCTTAAGGCCAGCCTTTCTCTGCCGCGGAGTTGACCTCGTACTTTGAGGCAAGGTCCCCACAGTAGGATCAACGGCTATCGGCCTTATCTCGAACCTGCCCAACGCCAGCGCCCGAAGCTCGTCAGACTAACCGCCAGCGCCGGTTTGGCTAACCGCCAGCGCCAGTCTCGACGACGGTCGGAATCTCGATGAACTCGCCGTGCTCGCCTTCAAGCTCAACTGCCCAGATCGACTGGTAGGACATATTATTTTCGTCGAGCCACCGTTCGAGCTTCTCTCTGTCAGGCGCGTCGAACGTACACATGGCGCGGCCTTCCGATAGATTGACAAAACTGTGATGGTGGCGAATGTCCGGATCGCTCGTGAGCTTCTTTTCGCATTCATCGAACTGGCTGCGGGTCGTTCCCGGGTCAAATTGATGTTCTATTACGTATCTCATGGTCAGGGTCTCCTTCAAGGGCCATGCACAATTCTAAGCGCGCGAAAGTGGACTACTCAGCCTATTGACCGGCAAAAGAAAAAAGCGGGCAGAACCCCAACACTCCCGCATGAGCATATGCCCCCAATGCGATAAAGAGACATCCCCATTTCGTCTAATACCAGACTTTAACCGCGCCGAATGCGGCAGCAAGAAAGCACGGCTGCAAGCAGCCGTGGCACCCGCGATGTTGGCATGCCGCAGATCGTGAGATGCGGTAGGGTCGGCGAGTTCGTAGGCTTCTCCCGCTCCCTGCGAAAGCAAGCGGGGACATTCACATTCTGCGGTCCAGCTTGCGGTATTGCACTGCCTCGGCGAGATGATGCACCTGGACAGCTTCCAAAGCTTCCATGTCGGCGATGGTTCGGGCGATTCGCAAAACTTTGTCGTGCGCGCGGGCAGAGAGGCCAAGCTCATTCATCGCCTGCTTTAACAGTACCTCGCCGGCGGAATCCAACTTGGCGAACTTCCGCAGGTCGCGTGTGTTCATCGTGGCGTTTGTCGTGGGCGAACCGGCTGCGGCGCGATCGGCAAAACGCTCCTGCTGAACCCGGCGGGCGTCGATTACCTGCCGCCTCATAGTCGCAGAGTCCTGCCCATCGGGCTCGCCGCGAAGCTGCTTCCAGGGAACGGGCGGAACCTCCACGTGAATGTCGATCCGGTCGATCAGCGGGCCCGAAACGCGGTTCATGTACCGCTCGACGGCCATGGGGCTGCACTTGCACTGGCGCTTCGGGTCGGTGAAATATCCGCACGGACACGGATTCATAGCAGCGACGAGCATGATGGCAGCTGGGAACTTCATGGTTCCGTGCACGCGCGGAATCGTCACTTCGCGGTCCTCGAGCGGCTGGCGGATCATCTCCAACGTCGGGCGCGTAAACTCGGGCAACTCATCCAGAAACAGCACGCCGTGATGGGCGAGCGACACCTCACCCGGCTGGGGGATGGTCCCCCCGCCAATCAGCGCCGGGGCGCTCGTCGAATGGTGCGGACTGCGGACCGGGCGAACTGCCATGAGCGACTTACCCGGTTCGAGCAGGCCGCGCGACGAATAGATGCGCGTGGTCTCCAGCGATTCTTCGCACGTCAGCGGCGGAAGTATCGAAGGCAGACGCTTGGCGAGCATGGTTTTGCCCGCACCTGGAGGGCCTATCATGAGCACGTTGTGATGCCCGGCTGCGGCGATGGTGATCGCCCGCTTGGCCGCCAACTGGCCGCGCACATCGGCGAAGTCCGCACTGTAGACGCCTTCGGTGGCGAAGATTTCGTCGAGGTCGACGCCCGCTGGGTCTATCGGAAGCTCGTCTGTGAGAAAGCCCACCGCGTCGGACAGGAAATTGATCGGTATGACATCGACGTCTTTGACGACGGCAGCTTCGGCGGCGTTGGCGGCTGGGACGAGCACGCCTTTGCGTTTCTGGCTGGCTGCGAGCATGGCGGTGGCAAGCGTGCCCTTGACCGGGCGCACGCGGCCGTCGAGTGCAAGCTCGCCGACTATCAGATAATCGTCAATCTTCTCCGTGGCGAATATTCCCCCGGCGATGCAGACGGCGATGGCGATTGGCAGGTCCAGCGCGGCAGAGTCTTTCTTGATGTCGGCAGGTGCGAGATTGATGGTCACCTTCGGACCCGGCCAGTGGTATCCGCTGTTGCGCAGAGCGGCCTGGATTCGCGAGACGGATTCCTTGACGGCGGCCTCAGCGAGACCGACTAGTTTCAGCTCGCCCATTCCGCCCGATGCGACGTCGGCTTCTACCTCGCAGGCGATGGCGTCGATGCCCTGCAATATCGAACTGTGTACGCGTGAGATCATATTCTGTCCCTCTTGTCTGGTTTGGTCTGGCCTGGGTGCCACAGCTGCTTGCAGCCGTGCTTACGCAGCGACTGCAAAAGTAAATGACCAAATCCCAAATGACAAACATCAAACAAACACAAACGATCAAACCGCAAATTCCAAACCTGCGATGCAACTCCCCGGCCTGCCCACTTCAGTGGGGCCGGAATATCTACCGACTGCCCTGAGTGCAGCAAAATCCTAACCTGCCCCACCGCGTGACGCTAGCGTTTGTTAATTTTTTGTTCGGGTGGCGATCAGCCCACGGCCAGAGCCGTGGGGAAAAGGACATGCCCGCCCTACCGCTCACTGGTTACTGATCACCGTTGAACGAATGCCCGCCGAGTATGAGTGGAATGCCTTGGGTCGCGTCGATCATGAGTGCGGGCATTATCGCCGGGAGCCGATCACATGACAATAATTCATCCATGCGGAAGTTCCTTTCCCATATTGACATGGGGGAATTTCGTAATTTTGCACTGGGGGTAGGGGCTGCTTTCCGGCGATGCCTAGTCTGTCCGTAGACTCTAAGCGACAAGTAAGACTGACATAACAACTGCGTGGGACTTGCCTTGGACAATCTCAATCTATCAGGTGGAGTTTACCGTTCTTGCAAGGCAACTCCGACGGGCAGACTTACACACATTCTCGTGGATCACAAAAGTCGCATTAACTTTCTTGACAGCTTCCAATTGCGCGTTAGGATGCTCAATGAAGCAAATGCTCTAGCACGCGAGGGAGCGGCGGAGCTATTCACCTTATCTTCGGGCAGGAGCCGAAGTGAGGCACCGACACGAGCCGTCGGACGCCTCAGGAAGCTCCTTCAATTCTGCCCAAGGCCGCAAGGCCAAGTTCCCACTAGCACGCGGTATCTTTGTGTCCGGCGTTCGGACCGAAGGCGAATTGCGGCATTAGTGAGACCATCGCAATCAAGTTGATGATTTCGGAGTTTAAGAGGCAACGAGGAGCCACAAAATGAGGGAAACAAAAGTCAAAACACTCTGTATCATGCTGGGAATCATGCTGCTGGCGGGCACGAGCTTCGCCGGAGCCTTAGCCACAGACACCAGTGCATACGACGACGGAAACACCGTCTGGCGAGGCAACAAGGATTTCACTCTGGGCAATCTGCAGGTCACCGTGGACTACTGCGTCTATGGAGCGGGCGATTTCTCCGGCAGCTACTACAACGCCGAAATCAGTAGCACCGATACGCCGGCTTCCAACGAGTTCACCTACGCCTACCAAGTATTTTCAACTGGTACGGTCGAAGCCAATGTCTTTTCGGTGAACATGCTGAACAGCAACGAAGCGGTCGGCATCGGCTATGTCGCCGGAACGGGCGATCAGGTCGTAGATCTGGCAGCCTTCGACGCTGCTGCACCGAATCGCCTCAAGGCATGGTGGGACTTCAGCATCTTTGGCGGTGGCGGACTTCTCAACGACGAAGACAGCGACATCCTGGTCTATACAAGCGTGAATGCACCGCTATGGACCACCGGCACGATCCAGGACGGCGGGACGAGCGCCCAGAATGACATGCCCTCTCCGTCGGATCTGATCCCCGAACCGACGACGCTGGTATTGCTGGCCGTTGGCGGATTGGCAGCTATTCGCAGAAGGCGTCGCTAGGCCTTCTTTATCAATAGAACATGGGCGGGAACCGATCAGCCGGGTGGCCGACAGGCCGCCACGGCTTGTCGGCTTATCCGCGGACAATTGAATAGATGGGCTGGATGACAACTCAAAATGTATGTGTAGTACGGATTGAACGGAGTCTGGTGGAACCGTAGGAGCCACAGGCGCAACTCGCGTCGGCAGAGTGGGACAAGTTTTCCCAGCCGATGCGTGAAAGTGTCTGGCAACAACAAGGAAAGGAAGTCCCATGATCAACATCAGATGCACAGCGGGACTGACTGCGATTTTAGTGCTCGTCGCAGCTCAGGGGGCAATGGCTGGTCTGGCAACGGATATAAATACATTCGTCGACGGAAACAGCTACGTCTGGTCCGGTAGTCAGGAGTACAAGAACACGCCCGTGTTCCCGCAGCTCCACGTGGATGTGGAATACGCGGTCTATGGAAGGGCCGGTTTCGACCTCTCGTTCCCCACCAACACACTGCCCGCAGCTACCGGTACGCAATACGTCTATGCATACCAGATATTCAATGATCTGAATCCGCACGCCGGAGGAGCTGTCTGGGCGGGTAGCGAGGACTACGTTCAGGTCTTCACCACCGGTCTGAACGATGGCGACGAAGAAGCAGCCAACCCCGGATACGTCGCCGGAACTGGTGTCGCACCGATAAGTTCGATCCCGACGACCGCATCGGCAAAGTGGACTTTTCTGGACATGGCTGGTAAGACCAGAGTGCACTACGGCGACGTCAGCGCTGTACTCTACTACACCAGTCCCCATCCCCCTGAGTGGGATAACGCTACGGTGCAGGGATACAATGCTTCAACAATTCTCGATTCCCTGCCTAGTCCCGGCCAGATTCCTGAACCTACGACGCTGCTATTGCTTACTCTAGGTGCCGTAGCTGCTTGCAGGCGAAAACGCTGAAACACCTGGCGGCAGGTCAAGATAGGAAAGACTTAGAGAATAACTGACCCTTGTATTGGGAGGATGCTGGGTTACTATATTAACCGTGGAGGTCGTTTGGGGCGGGAACACTTCAGTGGTTGCAAGCTTTCGCGAAAGACTTGAGCGCTTCAGATGTGCCACATCTGTAGTATTATCGGACGCTCAGTGTGGACGTCCGACGATCAGTAACTGAGTGGGGCGAGGCAGGTATACGCATGGCGAAGTCGGCATTTCTAGCAGTAGCGATAATTGGAGTGGGGTTCTTCGCGTTTCCGTCAATCACATTCGGACTTGAAGCTGAGGGTGTGCTCGTTCTGTACAACCAGGCCGATCCGGACGGAATAGCCATCGCAGATCATTACCAGTCTGTCCACCCTGGCGTTACGCTTCTCGGACTGGATATGACGGGAGTCTCCAATTCCGAACAGATCGGCGTAGACGAGTACCTCAATGTCATCCGCCCGCAGGTGCTCAGCGCGCTGGACAATTCCATTGATTGTATCGTAACCACCAAGGGCCTTCCGGTGAGGATATATAATCCCGGCTCGGGCAACTGGAACACGTACTCATCGCTCGAAAGCGAGCTTGCCAGGATTGATATGTTCGATTCGGCGGCGTGGATGGGTAACCAGAAGTGGAATCAAGCCCCACCCGCGGGAAACCCGTACGCCATCAATCCCTACTACCGGGCCGCCGGCGAGTTCGATTACGACAATATGCTCGCCAACCCGGTCAGACTCACTTCGCGGCTGGACGGTTTCACTGCCCAAGACGTAATCGCAAGCATTGATCGAAGCCGCTGGATAGTGATCGACCGCCGCCCGCTCGACATCGTAGTCGACGACGACGATAGCGTGACCTACGACAATATGGAAGCATTGGCCGGCATCCTGACAGCGGATGGCGCTTACCACAGCTACGATCGTTCGAGCGCATTTGTCGGACAGTCTATCAATCCCGTTATCGGTTATGTGAGTCACGGGCGTAATGCCTCGGCTCCACCGAATTACATTATCGACCAAGTCGGCGGTCTGCAGTTTATCGTCGCACCGGGCGCGGTCTTCCACACGTGGGAAAGCTTCAACGCATACAGCTTCCTCGAAGGCGGCAACCGTTACGGGCAGGGACTCATCGCCGAATGGATACACCGCGGCGGAGTTGCAGGTGTTGGAAACGTCGAAGAGCCCTTAGCGGTCTCTTTCAACGTCACCAACGAAGCCAGGATGTTCGAGATGCTTCTGGCAGGCCGCTGCTGGGCAGAGGCGGCGTGGAACGCAACCGCACAGGTGTCATATGTCAACACCGTCGTCGGCGATCCGCTGATGAGATGGCACAGGAAGGCTGACCTGCTCGATGGCGATGTCAACCTTGACGGCGTTGTCAACACCGCCGATCTGGCCGAAGTGCTCATGCATTGGGGAGCCCAAATACTGCCCGGTGAGCACGTGCCTGCCGACCTCAATGGTGATGACTTAGTCAATATTATCGATCTGAACTCCCTGCTTGCCAACTGGGGTAAGACCGCGGAATAACCATTACCGGCAACATTGAATCAGAGCTTTCATTCAAGCGAATCGCGATTGGGCGGTTCGCTTTTCCCATACACTTATTCTCGGCCGCTGTCATTTTGCAGCGAGTTCAGCCGCTGCCTGTGCCAACGCCAGCGCACTGCGACCATTGGCCTCTGTTATGCGGCGAGCATGCCCGGCATCGCGCAAGAACGCAATTTGATCGGTTAAAAGCTGCTTGGCGCTTTGGGCGTAGACGCCCTGCTTGTCTGCCTCAGGCGTAAAGCTCAGGCGAATCTTGCGGGTAATTTTTCGGACTGCGCCCCGCCCCAATATCTCCATTGGGTCGTCATATTTCTCGATGGTCTCCACGTCGCAGCCGGGCATGCATGCCTCAAGGACGGCTGCCCCTGCGCCATCAACGACGGCATCGACTTGCGCAGTTAACGGAATCCAGCCTTCAACTCGAATGTCGCCCAATTCGCAAACCATCCGATGATCCGTACGGTCCATCAGCGAGACCTGGTCAAACCCGTGGTAATGGCTTGCTATCGCACCGGACTCGTGGCGGATTTCGCACATCACACGATCTTCCTGCGTCGTACCCTCACGCAGTTCGGTGTTGGCGGATATCACCTGCCCCGCGCCCAACCAGTGGCTGTACAGATCGAAAAAGTGCACACCGTGCTCGATAAAGATTCCGCCCGACAAGCTCTTGTCCCAGAACCAATGGTCGCCAGCGAGCTTGGTATCGCCAGCACAGTTGGTGAGCCTCGCAGAGAGCACCTTGCCCAGCACGCCCGAATCGATAACGGCCTTGACGGCATCGGTAACCGCGTTGTGTCGCAAAATAAAGTTGACCGGAACGATTAATCCCTTCCCTGCCGCCGCGGCGAGCATTTCATCCGCTTCGGAGATGTTCATGGCGAGCGGCTTTTCGCAGAGACAGTGCTTGCCCGCAGCCACCGCCGCCATCACCAATTCGTAGTGAGTACTCGGTGGCGTGGCGATATGGACCAGGTCCACGTCGTCACGGGCGACCAGTTCGGCTGGGTCGTAGCAGGCCGGTACCGAAAACTTATCGGCGAAGCTATCTGCCGCGGCTTTCACGACATCGCAGACTGCCACCACCCGCACACTGTCCATCTGCCCGTAGGCATCCAGACAAAAATCGCCAAAAGCCCCGCATCCGATCAAGCCCAGCCCTATTGGTTTGTCCGCCACCATTTGCCGTCCTCTCACTTAACAATGACCTGCACACAAGCCTATGCGCCTTGCAGGTCGCGGTCAAGAGAGGCCTGAACTTGACTCACTACCCCGTCGCGTGGGATACTCTCCAAGCACGGAACAACTTACTACAGTCCACAGACCTGTCCCTTTGGGATGGCTATCTGTGGGCTGTGGACATAAACACTGAGAATTATAAATGCTGGTACTTTTTGGGAATTATAAATGCTGGTACTTTTAAAGAAACTTCTATTGGCGATGGTGGGCGGCAGCCGCAACGAACGCATCGTGCGCACACGCATGCGATTCATCACCGAGCATGTCAATCCACTCGAAGATCAGATGCTGGCCCTGAGCGACGCCCAAATGCTCGAAAAGCACAGCGAGCTTCGCAGCCGCATCGTCAATGGTGAATCTCGCGAATCGATCAGGCCTGAGGCGTACGCGCTGATCCGCGAAGCATCACGCCGCGCACGCAACCACCGCCAGTACGACGTTCAACTGGTCGCGGGGATGATTCTCGACGACAGTTGGATCGCCGAGGAAGCAACCGGCGAAGGCAAGACCATCGCATGCTACCCTCCTGCATACATGGCCATCCTTGAAGGCATGCACGTCCACGTTGTGACGACCAACGATTATCTCGTCAAGCGTGATGCCGAGTTCGCCCAGCCGATCTTCGCCATGCTGGGCCTCACCGTCGGGTACATCACAGCCGACATGCCCGCCTACGGCCAAGAGGCCAACATCCGCCGCCAGGCCTATGCCTGCAACATAACCTATGGAATGAACAGCGAGTTCGGCTTCGATTACCTGCGCGACAACATGAAGCTCTCAACCGCAGAGCAGGTCCAGAGTGACCTCGGTTTTGCAATCGTCGACGAAGTGGATAACATCCTGATCGACGAAGCCCGGACGCCGCTGATTATTTCCGGACCGGCCTACGGCGATTCGCAACGATACGCCAAAGCCAACACCATCGCCCTCGACCTCATCAATCGCAATCGCACGTGGGACCGCGTCAACGGCCAGGTCGAATCGCTCAAGCGAGAGACAAAGACCCTCGGTGGAGAGCTTGGCAAACTCAAGGGCGATGAGCGTCAAGAGCTGCAGAGCAAGCTCGAAGAGGTCGAAGCCAAACTCATCGCCGCCGAAGACGAACTTATCGGCCAGGTGAATCACTACGAGGTCGAGATTGACCGCAAGAGCGCCCACATGACGCACGACGGCGTCGGTGTTGCCCAGGAAATCGCAGGCGTGGGCAGCTTCTACGTCGGTTCGAACATGGATTGGCCGCACCTGATGGAACAGGCGTTGCGCGGGCACCTGGTCTACGAACGGGACAAAGACTACGTCGTCCAGGACGGCGAGGTGATCATCGTCGACGAATTCACCGGACGCCTCATGCACGGCAGGCAGTGGTCGGACGGGCTTCACCAGGCCGTCGAAGCAAAAGAAAACGTCCGCATCAAGGAAGAGACACAGACCATCGCCACCATCACGTTGCAGAACTACTTCCGCCTGTATAAGAAACTCGCCGGAATGACGGGTACTGCAATGACCGAGGCGGAGGAGTTTCTCAAGATTTACAAACTCGACGCCGCATCCGTGCCCACGCATCGCCCCGTCAACCGGGTGGACTACAATGACAGGATCTACGCCGAGATCGACCCCAAGTACGACGCGATCGTAGATGACATTTACGAAGTGTCCATGACAGGCAGACCGGTGCTGGTCGGAACTACCAGCATCGAAAAATCCGAGCGAATCTCCCAGATGCTCACCCGTCGTTACGGCACGGAACATCGCGTGCTCAACGGGCGCATACGCGATGCCGACGTCGAAGGCGAAATCGTGAAAATCGCCGGACAGCAACACCCGCTGAAAAAGGGCAGCGACCAGATGATCGGAAACGTGACCATCGCCACGAACA
>SDBT01009515.1_pt1 | contig 15748 bp, 20 predicted proteins | sample 2277101 | NCBI WGS metagenome assembly SDBT01 (sample SAMN10404973, study PRJNA504765) | marine sediment metagenome | isolation source: marine sediment core GS10_PC15, 103 cmbsf | place: Arctic Ocean: Southern Knipovich Ridge | collected 2010 | reverse complement strand
TATGGGCGCAAGAAAAAAGGCTTAATACCTTATTAAATGCATTTGCCTATAGAAACAGATCTCATACAGTCATCTCTTTCAACACCAAACGACTTTTAGAAAGGTACGCTGACAAAATCTATCTAACTGACATGAACACTGGCTTTGCATACTCTGGGGGATACAGGAACAGAAGCACGTTTAAATCCATAGAAGAGTTTCCTGCGGGCAAAGTCGTGTGGGAGGTTGCTATTGATTATATTCTCGAAAATATTTTTGACTTTGCCTTTAAGGTCGAGGAAAGAAAGCGCGATCAAATTATTGGTGACATTTGGACATATCAGAAGAACAAGCCGCCTACTCAATAAAATACGATGATGGAGATTATTATTGAAGAACCAATACTTTGGAGACATTAATGACTATAAAAAATACAGCCTGCTGAGGATTTTAAGCGGGCACGGCCAATTAAAAACCTCAATTTGTTGGGTTCTAACCGAAGATGATACAAGAAATGATGGCAGCCGGGTTCAGTATTTAAGCAAGCCAAGTGGGTGGCTAGACTATGATCCAGTGGTATTTGAACATCTCAGAGACCATATCATTGTTAGAGGAGTAAGAGCTGTCAAGAATATTGAGAAAAGTGACGTTATTCCAAACTGTAGCTTCTATAGTAAATTACTTCGCGACGATGGTAATTCAAGGGATGGATTTTTCAAAGATTTCAATGACTTTGCCAGGGGGACAGATTTGGTTTTCTTTGACCCCGATAATGGAATCGAAGTGAAATCGACCCCTCGAGGGAAAAAGGGGTCTTCTAAATATGTTTATTGGGATGAGGTACAAGCTTCGTACCAAGCAGGCCATTCACTTATGATATATCAGCATTTTCCCCGAAAACCAAGGGAGCCTTTCCTAATGAGTTTAATTGAAAAATTTAAAGATTTTATACAAGCAAATCATATTATTTCTTTTTGTACTCACCATGTAGTCTTTTTACTTCTTCCTCAGAAAGAGCATGAAGATATATTTATCGAAAATTGCAGTAATGTCGAAGACTCGTGGGGAGATGTAATTAAAGTAAAAATACATGAACTAACATCTTCAGCTATCTCCATCTAATATGAACTCAATAACTTGGGGAATAGTTCGGAGGAGGAACAAATGGGAATAGACGATGGGGTACCTGAACAAGAGTTAACAGTCGAAACCGCTGAACAATTTGAACATCTAAAAACTGACATTGAGTCACTAAAAAAAGATCCCGATTCTGAAGTTTGGGAGAAATGGCAAGGCGCAGTTCTACTAAAAGATGAAATTAGGAGATACTGTGAGAAGCCCATAAGGTTAATTATACCATTTGCAGATACGCCGGAATTTCTTAAACCAGCATCTTATCACCTTCGGCTTGGTAATAAATACCGAGTGAATGGCGTAGACTTTGAACTATCAGACAATAATCGAATTCTTAGGATACCACCACATGGGATTGCTATCGTTAGGACATTAGAATGGGTCAATATCCCCGGTTTCTTAGTCGCCAGATGGAATCTTAAAGTTAAAGCAGTATATAAGGGTTTAATTTGGGTTGGTAGCCTTCAAGTAGATTCGGGGTACCAGGGGTTCCTCTTTTGCCCCCTATACAACCTTTCCAATAGGACACAGGAACTTATCTATAAAGATCCCATATTTACAATCGATTTTGTAAAGACAACTCGTTTTGATGAAGACAAAGGGAGTAAATTATGGCACTCCGAACGGCCAACGCACAAATTAGGGGATTTAGATTATCAGCCATTAACGAGCGCACCTGCAGCGCAATTTGAAAAAATGCGAAACGATATTAGCCAAACAAAAGGGGAAATGCAAGAAAATTTGAACCAGATGAAGCAAGAAATGAAAGAAGATATAGATGCAAATGAAACGAAAATGGACCAATTTCGGGCGAGGATAGATAGCTTCCAAGCAATAACATTTACCGTGTTAGGTATAATTGTGGCTGCATTATCCTTCGTCAGCGTTTCTCAATTTACAGACATGAGCTCAGAAGACCCGCCATTATGGCAGGTTACTACATGGCTCATAGTACTTGTCTTGATATCAATATTGACGATTGTTCTTGCATTATCTGTTTGGAAGGTCCTAAGGAAAAAATAGCTTTGGGACCCTTTTTAGACCCTAATTATTTGATATATTGGTAATAAAAGCATAAAATCAGGGTGTCGGTTGACTTAGTGTCTTGACACCCTGATTCACTGGAAATTCCCGGAAAGGAATTGTTCATTTAGGCTTGGTAGGCCGTACAGGTCTCGAACCTGTGACACCCTGATTAAAAGTCAGAGTATCTGGTAGATACTTTCAAGGTTTGTTTTTATCGTTAGCATTAAGACTGTCCCGGATATTCGACCAAATCGGAGTAGCATAGGCTGGATCTGAACCAGTGACCTTCGGGTTATTATGTAGATACATTTATAAAATATGGCCATAAAATATAATAAACTATATAAAAAATGAAATGGGAGCTAATATCCTATTAATAGATCTATATAGAAATATGATATTAATATTACTAGCCTCGTTTTAGTTTACATAAAGTAATAATAAATCTATTTAAAAGTAATATTCTATTAATACAAATATAGTAAATATATAAAGTATAAATCGAAGCTAGTATATTCTATGATAGAATGTGATAAAATATACTAGATAACTTTGGTTCGAGGAGTGAGCAATGGCTAAGAGACTCTACCGTAGTCGAACAGATCGTAAAATATGGGGGGTTTGTGGTGGTCTGGCAAAATACTTCGATGTGGATCCCACTGTTGTTAGGATAATCTTCGTAGCGTCTGTATTATTTGGGACTTTTGGTTTCTGGGCCTATATAATTGCGACAATCATCGTTCCCCTAGAAAAGGAGGTAAGTAATGAGGAGTAAAAACCATAGCCAGTTAAATGATCTACTTGATTTGCTATCTCCAGCAGTTCCCAAGGATATTGATGAAGTTCAGGAAGAACCGTTGACATATCATCGCAGAGGTCACTGGTTCAAATCCAGTATCGCCCACCATACTTTACGTTAGGTAGAACTCACTGTTCTTGGAAGAAAGCTAGCATCTCCTGGACATACCGCTCCGGTTGTACGCTGGACACTCCATGTCCCACACCCTCCCATCGGGAGAACCGTACCATTGGAGACGCAATTTCTTCGAGGTAGTCTGCCTCTTCTCTTAATATGTAGCCCCCGGCAGCAGGGTCAGCTGCAACGATCAGCGTGGGCACTCTGATTCGTCTTAGTAAATTTTCACACTCCAAGGCAAAATCGCGGTTGTCCGTCAAGAGATGGGCTAACGCTTGCTCTGAAAACTTGCGGATGCCGGCCAACCTATTGTGGATTTCCTCTTGGTTCATGCCCTGCTGACGCATTTCTGCGCTAAACTCCTCGTCGGAGAGCTTTCGTCTGTTTAAAACCATAGGCAGGTTGGTGACAAAGGCGTTCATCATTCTCCAGTACACCGGGTCCCCCAGGAAAGCCTTGGATATGTCTTCAGAGTAGTCCGCAGCCATGATTGTTCCGATGCAGCTACCCCAGGAATTACCAGCGTAGAGGGGTCTTCTAAGCCCCAGTTCTCCAATTAGCTGGTGTGTATCTTCAGCGAAGTCCCGCAGACGGTACCCCGTCTCCGGTTTATCCGAATCGCCGTGTCCGCGGTGGTCAGGAACGATGACATGGTATTGCACGTGGATTCGCTCTGCAATGTAACTCCAGTTCAGTGCCGAGCCGGACCACCCATGAATCAGCACTACATCGGGATCGTTGGCCTCTCCCCACTCCAGATAGTGTATGCGGATGCCATTCACCTTAACAAACTTGCTTTGGGGTTTAATATTTGACATTCGGATCCCCTTCATTTTATATGTTTTCGGGATTTACTGTATCAACTATACGGTTATATTAAAGCTCTAAATGTTCACCGTCAAGCCTTCTATTAAGCCTAACCGCAACAAACCGTTGGATTGTGTAAAAAGGAAGCTTTCTAAGCTTAATGAGGCAGAATACAAAATTGTCTCCGTGCATCGGCTTGACATCACCTGATAATGGTCATAGACTGTAAAAACTGATTCGGTGCAGGGGTTGCTGTTCATAATTTGATCCCGTTGCTTACCCTTCGGATCCCTGCTTCGTAGAGGCGTCAACCGCTAAAACGCGGGTGGCGTTTCGGTTTGGGAAATCAGCCATCCGTGGGAATCCCAGTACAGTCAAGTTGAATGTAGGAGGTTTGAACAATGAAGATCACTGAAATCAAAGCCTTTCAGGTGCAGTTGCCCGTGACAGGTATGAACAACTACGCTTTCGTGAAAGTCTCGACCGACGAGGGTATCATCGGCTGGGGCGAATGTACAGTGGGCATGGATTCCATTACGCAGATTGTGGAAGAGCTCGGGCTGACACTGGTGGGGAAAGACCCGTTTCGCATCGAGGAGCACTGGCAATCGTTGTTTCACATCACGCACAACGTCCGTGGTGGGGTTCTCCACACAGCGGCCATAAGCGGAATCGAGATCGCCTTGTGGGACATCAAGGGCAAGGCCCTGGGTATCCCGATTTACGAAATGCTGGGCGGTGCCATGCGGGACAGGATTTGGGGCTATGGGAGGTTCGACGGTGAAACGCCCGAGCTGGCGGTAGAGAAAGCCCTGTCACAGGTGGCGGATGGCTTCTCGGCTCTCAAAGGTGACCCTTTCGCTCACCGGGGAGTATATACCACGGCAGAATCTGAGCGAGACGCCATAGCGAAAGTGCGAGCCGTTCGTGAAGCCGTGGGGGACGATGTGGAGCTGATGATAGAGGTGCATGGACGACTCACGCCCCCGGAAGCCATACGCATCGGGCTGGCTCTGGAGCCATACAGGCCTTTCTGGTACGAAGAGCCGGTGCAACCCCAGAATGTGGACGCTATGGTCCAAGTGGCCCGGTCGGTTAACATACCGCTGGCGACGGGCGAGAGACTGTATACGAAATGGGGATTCAAAGACCTGCTCGAAAAGCAAGCCGTTGCCGTCATACAGCCCGATCCCTGTCACGCTGGAGGCATTTTGGAGCTCAAGAAGATCGCCGCAATGGCGGAGACCTACTTCATTGGATTCGCGCCTCACAATCCTTACGGACCGGTCAACACCATGGCGGCACTCCACCTCGCCACATGTACTCCGAACTTTTTGATCCAGGAAGGTGGGCACCACGAATACGACGTCCTGCTGACTGAACCCTTCCCGGCTCAGAAAGGTGGCTACTTCGACATCCCCAAAGGTCCCGGTCTCGGAGTAGACTTGAACGAGGAAGCCTTGGAGAAATACGCGTGTCCGAGGATTCATCGTACGGGTTCTTACAGACGGACCATTTTCGAGTCGAGGCAACAGAGCTATTGGATCTGATTCGCTGAGGTGGCCACGCTCGAGTTGATTCCCGGGCCGTTGTCATATGGTAAAGACTCCGGCCCACCACTAGATCCTGGCGTCATGCCTGAACTATGGCGCACATTCCTGCCCCCACAGATATCTTGTAGATAGGTCGATACCATCTCTGTCAATCCCAGCTAGCCCTAGTGGGAAAGGGCTTAGTAAGCACAAAGGTCATATACAGAGGCTATTCTGACGAGACAGCCTGTATAATCTTAGCAATCCCATCCTCCACCTCTTCAATTCTGATTATCTTGAAACCACTACTCTGAACCAGCCTTACAATATCCCGATTAAGATGCGCACGATATACCGCATAGGTTAAAGGTGTAACTAAGTTCTGGAGAAATGCCACCAGTTGGTTATCACTACGGGTGAACTCTAGAAGGAGTAGCTCACCGTCAGGCTTGCAAACTCGCTTAGCTTCTTGAAGCACTTTCAGCGGGTCTGGTACCACCATAATGATAAAAGAACCAATGACGACATCAAATAGAGCAGCATCAAAGGTTAATCTACTGGCGTCCATCGTTACCAACTCAAAGATAATATCCGGCTTGCTGGTTGCCCTGGCTGCGGCTTTCTCCAGCATCTTCGGACTGATGTCGATAGCAGTTACTTGTGCCCCCGGCGGGTAAAAGCATATGTTCTTGCCAGTACCAACTCCAATCTCTAATATCCTGCTAGTGGTGACCATCTCCCAAAGCTGGCGTCGCCACGACCTATAAAACAGGCGTTCCAGCATAGTATCCAAACTGTCATAGATGGATGCTATCCTATTGTATTGTTTCCGGATGCCGCTTGTACCTTTCATCATCTTTGAGCCAAACTAAATATGATTAAGAGACCATGCCCATAATAGTATTCCTGGTTATTTTGCTGGTGAAGGGATTGATGGGAACTACAGTACTATTCAGATTTATGGCGACCGCATCGCCTTCAATAGAAATATCCAAACCCTTTATTTTCCCCAGTACCTTTTAGTGTAGCTAACCTAGCACCAATAGTCTGGCCAACAAATTCTTGGACGAAGTAATCAAGTTCAACAGGTTAATCATTAAGCGAAAGACTTACCTGCCTCATCATTTTGTTAGCCTCTTGTTTGAAGTTCCGTTCCTTCATAGAATGCCCCTTGACTACACCTTTTGGGCTATTATACTGGCAATAGCCTTTCGGTCATCTATGATTCCCTCGCGATAGCGAAGACACCGAAAATCACGAAACATCTCAAGAAGCTCATTATGCTTCAAGAGGTAATCAGGATTCTTTGGCTTCCCAAATTGAACCTGGTCAATAATAAAGGTTTCGTATACTACCATTCCTCTGTGCCGCAGTCCGCTTTTCATTTCCGGTATGAGCGAGCGTTGCAGGTAATTGAAGCAGATAATAATATCATAGGCCTCTGCTCTGATATGGAAATCCTTCTCCAAATCAGCAACTTGCGCTTTTATCATGACACTGGCTTTTTCCGCTGATTCAAGGGCAGCGTTTACCGCTTCAGGCGATATTTCAACGCCTTCTACTTCGAAACCCAGCCTAGCCAGGTAGATTGCGTTACGCCCGCTACCCATAGCTACATCTAGGACTCGGCCTTTCGGTAAGAGTTCTATATTCTCTACCAGGAATTGTGCTGGCTCAAAACCGCTTTCATGAATACGGGCCATCTCACCTCGTCGAGAAACACTTTACCTGCTGGCCAGTTTTTTGGCAATGGTAGCTACATGGCGACCCTGGAAGCGGGCCATGGCCAGTTCGTTCTCACTTGGCAGACGGCTGCCATCACCAGCGGCAATCGTGCTGGCTCCATAGGGGCTCCCGCCGCTTATCTCATCCAGTGTAAATTGACGAGCCTCGGAATAGGGTAATCCCACGATGACCATCCCAAGATGAAGTAATGTAGTATGGAAGCTGGTGATAGTTGTCTCCTGCCCACCGTGTTGAGTTGCAGTGGAGGTGAAGACGCTACCCACTTTACCGACGAGAGCGTTTTGTGCCCATAGTCCCCCGGTCTGGTCGAGGAAGTTACGCATCTGGGCACACATATTACCGAAGCGGGTTGGTGTGCCAAAGATGATAGCATCGGTATCAGCTAAATCACCAGGCTTGGCTGCAGGGATATGAGCGAAGGCGGCACGTGCTTTCTTAGCCCCTGATTTCTCCAGCACATCATCAGGAATTAGCTCAGGGACTTGCATTAATTCTACCTCGGCTCCATCAACCTCCTTAGCCCCTTCGGCTACCGCTTCAGCCATCCGATAGATATGACCGTACATGCTGTAGAAGACTATTTTAACTTTCATCGCTCCTCCGTTCCTTTTTTGTTCAGGTATTAGTCAGAAATTACGATTTCTGAGGACGATTGTCAAGTCGTACCGAAGCCGGTTTTTCTGATGATTCCGGTGAGCCTTTAGCCACCATCAGTCTGAGGAAAAGCAACTTCTGTATATAGAAACTCCACTCTCTGCTTGTGCTCTAACTCCTGTGATGCCAGCCTCTCAAGCAGCTTTTTCACCTCCCCGGCCGGATGGATTCGGGCGAGACCAAGGTAGAGTTCGTGGGAAGACTTTCCCCGGTTAGCAGCCAGCAGAAAAACGTCTTTGAGTTTCATATCAGCAGATATTTCTGGTTGCTCAAAGTGCTCGGCAATCCTGTAATCTATAGTCTGTCCGCTGCTTAGCGTTCCTCTCTTCAGTTCACCGCGTAGATACTGTTCTAGCAGCTGCTGATGTCCCTGCTCCTGTCGGGCCAATTCTTGGAAAGCATCTTTGGCGGTTTCATCAATCATTTTCCGTCTTAAGTCACGATATAAGTGCTGGGACTCAATTTCCTTCTGTACCGCCTTTCCCAAAACCTCTTTGAGGGTTAGCTGCGTTACCATTGCTGCGTCCTCCTGCTTTTCCCTTTATCATTATATTATTAAAGGGTGGCTAGTTTCCTTTTCAACTCTGAGAGCTGTCTCAAGTGTGATTTTTCCTCAGTTATTATCTTACTTACTGTCGCTTGTGCTCGCTGGCCCATCAGCTCCTCCATATTGTAGTAAAATAGTATTGAATCCTTTTCGGCACTGATACCTAGTTCTATAGCCTTAATATCGCTATCCACTTGGCTTGCCATTTCACTGGTCGCCAAATCATCGGTGAAGACAGCACTGTCAACCAGTGCCTGAAGATAAGCCTCATATTCCCCTGCATAGGTCTCGGGAGTTTCATGCTTATCGGCTTCACTGAGCATGTCCTGGAAAATCTTAATGTGCTCTCGCTCCATATCCACCAGGCCTTGAAAGACATCACGGGTTGCGGCATTCTCGGTTGACCTGGTCATGATATCGTAGAAGGCAATCCCCCTTCTCTCAATACCAATGGCGATGTTGATAAGCTCATTCCCATAATAAGAGATAGACACTTCTAATACCTCCTTTCCGAATTTATTATGAGGCAATTATGCTACTGCTGAGACCATTAAATTAAAATCTAATGGTGCTTTACCTTGCCTGCAAGGTAATTATACACCTTTTCCTATCTACAAGAATTCGTCGAGCAATTTCTCTATTTGTCTGGGCTCAGTCTTTTGCTTTACCAGCGGCCCTTTGCTCAAAGCTGGTAGTTGCTCTTCAAAGGTGGGCAGCTCCTTCCGGTAGATAACTCCCACGGGTATTCGCTCTACCCACTCCTGGGCTTTGTCAAAGGCTGCTACTTTGTTGCCTGTGTCGTAGTTAGCCGCCTCTCCCAGCTTATATACCCTCTCCCGATACCAGCTATAGGTATTCTTATGGTTAAATACGACACAGGGTTGGAGAATATCAATTAGGGCAAAACCTTTGTGCTTAATCCCCATCTTAATCAGGCTGGTAAGATACTCCACGTCACCAGCAAATGCCCTGGCGACAAAGCCGGCACCAGCAGCTATTGCCAGAGCGATAGGGTTTATCGGTGTTACTGCTCCTTCAGGTGTAGTCTTGGTTACGAAACCCTGGTCACTAGTAGGGGATGCCTGCCCTTTAGTGAGACCATAGACCTGGTTATTGTGTACCAGATAGGTGATGTCGTGGTTACGGCGCATGGTGTGGATGAAGTGGTTTCCACCCTCTCCGTAGCCATCCCCATCACCACCGATGGCAATGACGATAAGCTCTGGATTAGCTATTTTAGCTCCGACCGCGACGGGAAGTGTCCTGCCATGAAGACTATTAAATACATTGCATCGGGTATAGTGGGGTAGTTTCCCTGCCTGCCCGATACCAGAAACCATGAGTACTCGGTAAGGCTCAATATCAAGCTCAACCAGTGCTTTCTTAACCGCCTTTAAGATGCCGAAGTTGCCGCAGCCCGGACACCAGGTAGTGGTGCCTCCGGCATAATCAGTCATTGCTACCATGGTCGCAACCCTCCTTTCTTACCTCTCCGGCAATGTATGCTGGTGTGAATGGACGCCCATCATATTTGAGGATTTTGCCGTTGCCTTTTCTGCCTGTCTCCGCTTGGATCAGGTGAGAAAGCTGTCCGGTGGCATTATTCTCAATTATGTAGCTGTGCCGGGCATTGCCCAAGGCATCGGCTACTGCCTCGGTAGGGAAAGGCCAGAGTTCATTCAAGTGGAGTAAGTTGACGCTAGCCCTTTCCGCACGCAATATGTCTACAGCTTCACGAATGGCACCATAGGTGCTCCCCCAGCCAATAAGTATTGTCTCCGCCTTCTTGGGACCATATAACCGTGGAGGAGCAATCTCTTGCTTAAGGCTAAAGAGCTTTCGCATTCGCTTCTGCATCATCTGGGTTCTAGTTTCAGCATCCTCAATGAGGTGGCCTTCTTCATTATGCTCATCAGCATCAGTCACTACCAGAGTCCCTTCTTGTCCCGGAAAGGCTCGGGGCGAAATCCCCGACCTGGTTATTTTATGCCTCTTATATTCCGACTCGCCGACTTGCTCTGCTGAAAAGAGAAGGCCTCGCTCAATAGTTACCTTGGAGAGGTCAAACCGGTCAACAGTAGTATAGGAGCTGGCTAGATGTTGATCAGTTAACAGTATGGCCGGCAGTTGATACTTTTCCGCCAGATTGAAGGCTTTGATGGTCAGCCAGAAGGCATCTTCAACAGTAGCCGGGGCCAGGACAGTCCGGGGGAATTCCCCGTGAGAAGCATGAAGGACAAACTCCAAGTCGCTCTGCTCGGTCCTGGTGGGTAAGCCGGTGGCTGGACCGGGGCGCTGTCCGTTTACGATAACTATCGGTGTCTCGGTTATTCCGGCCAGTCCTAACCCTTCTACCATGAGGCAGAAGCCACTGCCGGAAGTAGCCGTCATAGCCCTCACACCGGCATAGCCAGTACCGATTATCATATTTATCGCCGATATTTCATCTTCGGCAGGCACCACTACCAAGTCCAAGTCCTTGGCTTTAGCTGCCATATACTCCATAATGGATGTAGCCGGAGTCATGGGGTAAGCCGCCATGAATTTGCAGCCAGCAGCTATAGCACCCAAAGCTATGGCTTCATTTCCAGTGAGCAGCATTCTTTTTGCATCGCTGATTGGACTGAGATGATAATTAAAATCCCCTTTGAAATTCTGTTGAGCGTATTCATATCCAGCCCTGGCTGCTTTGACATTACCCTCCCCAATTACGCCGGCGCCGAAATGCTCTCGCAAAATCTTATCCAGTATCTCCAAATCATATTCCACCAGACCTATAGCCGTACCCAGAGCAACTGTATTTGCCATTAGCTTGTTGCCCGCACTCTCTTCAGCCAGCCTGGTCAGAGGTACGCCAAGCAGGTTGCCGTTACCACTAATATCTTTTACCTTCTCCTCATCAAACACGATTACCCCTCTTGCGGCTAATTCTTTCTGGTGCAAGTCTATGCTCTCCTTATTGAGAGCAAGCAACATATCTACTGGCTCGGTAATGGCTGCTACCCTTGAGTCTTTTACTCTAATCCGGAAAAAGTTGTGGCCACCTCTTACCCTTGATTCATAATTCTGGTCAGCAAAAACATGGTATCCCCCTCGGGTAAAGGCCTTGGCTAAGATAAAACCCACCGATTGCACTCCTTGACCGGCTTCACCACCAACCATGAAATTGACATCTGTAGGCATCACTTCACCTCCCTATATTCTGCTTTTGTTAATCACAATAAGACAACAACTTAGTCCTCCTGATAGAATAAGTCATCGTAAAATGTCTCCAGTCTTAGTTTATGTTTAAGTTCCTCGTGAACCAATCTTTCACAAAGATGTTTGGCAGTTTCGTCTCTCATGACGCCCATCATTTTTGAATAGAACTCGATAGCCTGCTGCTCGCGCTTCATAGAGAAAACAAGCGTATCTTGCAGACCTGCATCTTCCAATATATCGCCGCCAGTTAAATACTCGCTAATCATCAGATTCGGTACCTTCTCCTGGTGCCAACCTCGCTTTCCCAAACCTCTTTCCTTAAGGTTCTTTAGCCACTGTAAATGCTTTAGCTCTTCTTCAGCCAACTCTTTCATCAATGCCTTGGCACCAGGGTCTTGAGTCTTATTTTGTGCGGCTATATAGAAAGCTTGGGAGACGATTTCTTTATACATGGCCGCATCAAATAGCTCAGTCAGTTCGTCTGACATCATTAACCTCTCCGGTCACACAATAGGCCGAGTACTTTAATGAAGGTCGTGAATAGAATGTTCGCTCAGCTATCATGCTTCAGGTTTACCGAGTGTCGACTCAGAAGCCTCTATATCTAACTCGGCCTCAATTTTTTCTTCTTCCGCGGCTTCCTTTTGTCCGAAGACGACCCACTCGTGTTCTTTTCTCATCTTCTCCAACAGTTGTAGTTCTTCCAAAATAGCGTCTTCTTTCCTCTTTTTCCCCTCTTCCTCTTTATCCATTTTATACCTCCGAGTAATAATTGCGATAAGGTCTATTTAGGACTGATCAGTAGTGGTAGGAAAACCAGCGGCAACCCATGCCTTGACGCTACCCAGAACGTTATATACCTCTTTATAGCCGGCGCGGAGGAGAATGCTGGCACCAAGCCCGGCCCGGTGCCCTACGGTACAAACCACCGCCACCGGCTTATCTTTGGGCACTTCAGTTAATCTTACCTCAAGATGCCCAACATATATGTGAAGTGCCCCCTTTATATGTCCCCGGGCCCACTCATCTCGCCCTCTGGTATCCAAGACTATTAGCTCTTCACCTCGGTCTATCTTATTCTTAAGTTGATGCACCGAGAGCAAGGGGAGGTTTTCAGTGGGGAAGCCGGCATTATACCAGCCCCCAGTACCATCTTTGAGATAGCCAGTAATCCGGTCATAGCCAGCTCGTATCAGGTAACGAACTGCCTTCTCTAAATGACACTGGTTTTCTAATACCAATAGGATAGGCTTGTCGTAAGATAATACCCAGCCGGCGAAGACAGGTAGTCCTTCAAGCCAGATGCTGTAAGCTCCTTTGATGTGTGCACCGCCAAAGGCAGCCGGTTCATTGGTATCAACCACCACTGCTCCCTTCTCCATCTCACCCCTAAAATCGGTTGGCGTAAGTGGAGTTGGGAGAGGTATACAGCCTAAAAGAGGAGGCCCTTCCAAATTATACTTTTCCATTTGGTGGAAGTAATGAGGTCTTTCTGGCTGCTCGGCCACTTTATACTTTATGAAGTCGTCTTTGTTCTTTATCTGAAGTACCGGGTTCTGGACTCTTTCTATACCGAGGGTGCTTTCATCTCTATCACCAATATTCAGGCCACAAACCGAGCCCGCCCCATGACCCGGACACAGTATAACCCTATCACCCAGAGGAAGAAGTTTATTAAAGATGCTGTCATAGAGATTCGAAGCTAGCCTTAGTGCTTCTTCGGGACCATACAGGTCGGTTCGTCCGACATCGTCCACAAATAGTGTATCTCCGGTAAATACCATTACCGTGGCTTTGCCCGAGGAGAGGTCGACCACAGCATAGGTCATACTCTCATCAGTATGTCCCGGGGTATGGAGAGCAGTTAACTTGAGGTTGCCAATTTGGAATTCCTGGCTGTCTCTTAATGTATTACCATATTTCCAGTCCAGTCCTGGGCCGTGGTAGATTTCGGCTCCGGTGAAGTTATTCAGCTCTACAGAACCAACTATATAGTCTTCGTTACGATGAGTTTCAAAGATATGCTTGATTTTCAGGCCGTGCTGTTGGGCTAGGTCAATGTAAATCTGACAGTCACGCCGGGGGTCAATTACAGCAGCGTCGCTTTCTGAACCAATTAGGTAAGAATTGTGGGCAGCTCCTTCCGATTTTACACGTTCAAAAATCATACGGCTACTCCTTTATTCCAGTATTTGAACTCGTCATGAGGGTATACCAAAAACCCCGATGGCGAAAATTGCGTGTACAATTACTGACGGCCAGAATACCCACCAGATATAACAGTGATACTGGAAAAAACGCTTGTATACCCGATACTTCATCAGCTTACTGGTTAATTTCCAGCCGGGAATACATCGGCAGGATAATAATATCAGTAAGATTGATACCAGGTTAATAATACCCAGGACGAATATTAACCAGTAAGCCATTACTGATTGAAATATATTCATCACTCCACGCTAACCTCTCCCTTCATGTAGGGATGATTTGCGCAGAAGTAGCTAAAGGTGCCACGGTCAGCAAACGAATAGCTGAAGGTAGCGTTACGGACTAAATTGCCGCTATCGAAAAGATTGGTTTCACTGGTAACGGTATGCGCAGCCGAGTCTAGATTAGACCAGGTGACCGTAGTCCCGACGGTAACAGTAATAGTGGCCGGTACAAAAGCAAAGCCAGATATATTTATTTCAGTAGAAGTCGATGCTGTCTCTTCTTCCGTCGGTGTTGTTGCTTGACAGGAAATGCTGAAGGCGATGAGCAGCATGGCGACCATGACAAGCCCGTTGGTCAAAAGTATCCTGATACCGGCACGAATCTTGAAATTTTGTTTAACAGTCATATTAACGTCTCCTTATGGTATTACTTGCCGGTTGAGGGCTAGATTTCTATCCAGATTCTATCATCCTCAACTTTCACATTGTATGTGGCAAGTGACCTGGGTGATTTCAGAGCCTTACCCACCCTAGAAAGGAACCCAGACCCCTTTAGCCAACGAACCACCTGACCATCCGCTAGGTCAAACTGCGAGCCATGTCGAGGACAGGTGACTACAGTCCCTTCCAGTTTACCCTGCGATAGCTTTCCTCCCATGTGGGGGCAACGGTTATTAGCAGCGAAGTACCTATCACTAGTTCTAGCCAGAAGGATTTCCCTGCCCCTGACTAAGACCTGTTTCATAGTCCCGTCTTCGAGTTCTCCGCTCCTACCGACTTCCACCGAATTAATCATTTGACCTACTTCCTCATATAAGCAGTATATTAGTGCTGCGTTCACTCCGGGCCTAGCAGTTCACCCATAATTGGGACTCTCTCTAACATATCAGGGTCGTGTGGAGCTTGCTTCAAGTCCTCAGTTAGGACTAGGACACAGGGTATTTTGCGCCTGTGTCCTAGTCTGATGTTCTAACTTTCAAGACGAAACAGCTATGTCTTTTTGATCATTTTCTTGGTTTCCTCTAGAAATTTCGGGTCCTTAAGCTGCTCATCTGTGTAGCCATGCACTTCCTTTACGTGCTTTACACCTTCTGCCAGCACTTCCTCCTCGGTTGCGCCCTGAGCGACATAGGGGCAATCTACGCCTGCATCCCGATAAGCTAACGTGTAGGCCATTTTATTCACCTCCTCTCCTGATATATTTTATTGTTCTTTCCCTTCGACGACTGTGCAGCAACCACACTCACACTGCCCCTCCTCGGTAGCACAAGGCTCACAGCAGTATGTTACCCCATCTTTCTCATAGGCTTCATCGTCGATAGTGCAACCACATACCGGACAAAGCTGTTTTGCCATTCTTAGGCCTCCTTCTCCCTTTATTTATTTAGCTATTTACTTGCCGAGTGCATTTCTGAGGTCCATGGCATGCTCCTGCTCAATACTGAGGATTTCCCTTAGCTTCTGGGCCAGGGCCAGTTCCATCAGTTCCTTAGCCTGCACAATGCGCTGCTTGTACCGGGCAATGGCATCTTCCTCACCTGCCAGGTCCTGCTGGAGCATTTCCCGGTTGTCCTTTGATGTAACCGCCGGCGGGACATTAACAGCCGGAAAACCGTCGAGGTAGTCTATCTGCTCAGCAAGGATGATGGCATGCTGGAGTTCCTCATTAGCATGTATCTTTATCTCCTTGGTTATATCCCCATACTCAGCGCCAGTTAAAACGCCACTATGCTGGACATACTGCACCATAGCAGTATATTCCAAGCCCAGGTCT
>SDBT01009514.1_pt1 | contig 15749 bp, 13 predicted proteins | sample 2277101 | NCBI WGS metagenome assembly SDBT01 (sample SAMN10404973, study PRJNA504765) | marine sediment metagenome | isolation source: marine sediment core GS10_PC15, 103 cmbsf | place: Arctic Ocean: Southern Knipovich Ridge | collected 2010 | reverse complement strand
AGTCTAGGCTGGGGTACTTTTCCATAGTTTGTTTGGTTAAAGCAGTTACATGGATACCAATGGCGGCAATTTTCACTGTTGGTAGTGATTTTTTTACTGCTGGTATAAACCAACCCAAATCTGTTTCCAAAGTTGGTGTAGTGGTACTTAAAATAATCAGATCTGGCTTTAGCTTTTTTATCTTTTTAACCGTTGTCTCTAATGACAGATTTTCTATCGGACAATCAATAATTATTGTTTTAGCTAAATTATTGAGTTGGCCAGCAATTGAAGCTAAAGATAAAGGCGGAAACGGCGCTCCCCAGATATCAAACTGCTGACATCGACCTTCTCTTACCCAAACTTCTTTTTTAGGGGTTGGTGGATTTATTAATACAACTTTCATAGATATTTAATTAACAATCATATATTTTATCCAGCTATAAACATATCTAAAAGCCATTTTTTTTACTTCTATCCTAGAATGGCCATACTTTCTAGCATATTCATGAGAAGATACCTCAACTACTTTATAGCCCTTTTTAAGAACCTTCATCAGTATTTCCTGCTCAATGGTGGTGATGTTTTCTTTTAAATTTAAATCCTTTAAAACAGATTTCTTTATGGCCCGAAATCCATTTTGGCTATCAGTGATATTTGATTTAAATCTTAAGTTGATGCCAATGGTAATGATCTCAGACCCAATTAGTCTAATAAACTTACCTAGGCTGCCATGAAGCTCATCACTACCCCCTAGCATTCTGGAGGCAATCACATAATCAGCTTTTTTTAACAAAATTGGCTGAACTAATTTAGGAATATCATCTGGATCATGAGAGCCATCAGCATCAATAAAAACTACCACCTCATTATCAACATAATTGATAGATTTTCTCATGGCTGCCCCTTTGCCTTTTTTATTTTCCAGGATTAGTTGAGCCCCTGAAGATTTGGCTATTGCTTGAGTTTGATCGGTCGAACAACCATCAATCACTATTACCTGATTGGCATATTTTTGGCACTTTTTGATTATTGTCTTGACTGTTTTAGCTTCATTTTTTGTTGGAATTACTATGCTGATTTTTCTTTTATCTATCATACAAACTTTATTATAGCTAAGATTTTTCTAAAACAAGGTAACATTTAAAGGCTAGAAAGTTTTTAAAAGGAGATAATAGTTTTTCAATAGTTTTAATAATTGGAAAAAGGTAATCAGGTAGAAGCTGTTTGTTTTCAAAGCCGCCTGATAACGAATAAAGTAAAAAACTAAATTTTTCTTTTTTAATGATTTTGTATTTGTTTTTAAAAAGTGAGTTAAATTTATTAAGATGCTCAAAAAACAGTAGAAAAGGAGTGGCTTGGTTGGCTTGCCATGGCTGACTGGTTTTGGATTGAGATTTAGTTGGGGAAAACAGATCGGTTTTAAAAATAAATGGCTCAGGATGAAAAAGTTTATAGATTAATAAAGAAAAAGGGCTGGGAAATGGTTCGATCATGATTAATCGACCAGTCTTTTTTAAAACCCGATGAGCTTGGTTTAAAAATTTTATTGGCTGATCTAAATGATGAAGGACATCAATCATAACAAGGTTGGATAATGAGTTGCTCTTAAGGGGAATTTTATGGGCGTCAAAAGCCATGTCTAACCATTCACAGTTGACTATATCTGATGAAATAATATCTGGCTTAAATTGCTTAAAATTACCTGTGCCTGAACCTAATTCAAGAGTTTTACCTTTTTTTAAGTCTTTAATAATTTTTTTATACCAATCTATGTAGATGTCTCTGAGAATTTTTTTCTGGTTCCAGATTTGTTTATATCTTTTTAGTTTTTGGTAGTTTACTAATCTTTTCATGACTTCTGACCAGTACGGATTTCATTAACTAATCTTTTATTTTGAAATCTTGACTTCATAAGAAGGATATTATCGTATAAAATTGGTTAATGCAAAAAAAATTACTAAAGTTAATTGTCTGTCCAAAATGTAAAAGTGAATTTAAACTGAAGGTGGAGAAAAGAGTTGAGGGCGAAATTAAGGCAGGAAGATTGGAATGTATTAAATGTGATAAAAAATATCTGATCACTAAGTTTATCCCTAGGTTTGTCATAACTGATAAATATGCAGATAATTTTGCTTTTGAGTGGCAAATTCATAAAACGACTCAATTAGATTCATATAATAAAAATCAGATTTCCAGACAGACGTTTGATGAAAAAACTAGGTTTGAAAAGAGGGATCTGAAGGATAAGTTGGTGCTGGATGTTGGTTGTGGCATGGGTCGGTTTATGGAAGTAGCAAAAGACTATGGGGCTGAAGTCATAGGAGTTGATTTATCCAAGGCAGTAGATGTGGCTAGAGCTAATTTGAAAAGATTTAAAAAATGTCATTTTATTCAAGCGGACGTGTTTAATTTACCTTTTAAGGCAAATACTTTTGAGACTATTTTTAGCATTGGTGTTTTACACCATACTCCAGACACTAAAAAAGCTTTTATGCGTTTACCTCGCTTGCTTAAAAAAAACGGGAAATTGGCTATCTGGGTGTATGGAGAAAATACTTTTAGACCTTATGATCATTTTGGTAGGTTCTGGAGACGATTAACGCCTATTTTGCCAAAAAGAGTTCTTTATATTTTATGTCACTTCGCGGTGCCGCTTTACTGGACATATAGAATTCCTCTTCTGGGAACTTTGATAAATCTATTAATTCCCTATTCTACTGATTCTAATTGGAGATGGAGAATTTTAGATACTTATGATTGGTACTCACCTAAATACCAATGGAAACATACTTATCCAGAAGTGGCTGAGTGGTATGAAGAAGCTAATTTGAAGATAAAAAAAATAGGTAAATACGAGGCCTCACTATTAGGGGTAAAAAAATAGAAAAATGAAGTTAAATAAAATCTGTTTTATTTCTTTTAATAGTTATCCTTTATTCGAAAATAAATCAACGAAATACTTTGGCGGAGCTGAACTACAAATTAGTTTAATAGTCAAAGAATTAAGTAAAGATAGGCAGTTTGATGTTAATCTCATTGTAGGTGACTTTGGGCAGAAACAAGTAATAAAAAAAGGCAGAATAAAGATTTATAAAGCTTTTGAAAAAAACTGTTTTAATCTAAGGGGTGTATTTAATTTTATAAATTTATTAAGAAGGATTGAAGCCGATATTTATGTAGAAAGAACCATGAATCCTAAGGTAGGCTTAGTGGCTTTGTTTTGTAGATTGTCTAAGAAGAAGTTTATATATATGCTGGCTCATGATTGGGATTGTAAAACTGATCATTATTTATATCTTGGGAGGTTTGGAAGACTACTATTTAATTATGGAATTAAACAGGCTGATTTAATAATAGCTCAAACCAAAACACAGCAGAAAAAATTAAAAAGTAACTTTGGTTTAAAAAGTCAGGTTATGCCTTCTGTTGCTCAGAATTGTCGGTTAAGAAAAAATACTCAGCGAAAGTTTGTTTTATGGGTAGGTCGAGCAGATTATTGGAAACAACCAATAAAATTGATCGAGTTGGCTAAAGCATTGCCGCATGAAAATTTTGTAATGATCTGTAGAAAAGGTATGGATAGTAACTTATTCAATCAGGTTAAAAACTTAGCTGAAAAACAAAAGAATATTAAGTTCTTTTCAGCTGTCCCGATCGAAGAAATTCTCAGTTATTTTGCTCGGGCTAAAGTACTAGTAAATACTTCCTTAGCTGAAGGTTTTTCAAATACATTTATTCAAGCTGGCTCAGCTTTAACACCAGTACTATCATTAATAGTGAACCCTGATGATTATATTAATCGATTTAAATGTGGTCGGGTGGTGAATAATAATCATGATCAGTTAATTAAACAGTGTCGGATTATCCTTAAAAATCAGAAACTAGCTGAAAAAATGGGTAAAAATCACTATGAATATATGAGAAAACACCATAGTTTAGAAAATATCAATATCTTTAAACAAACAATATGCGAAAAGCTTTTAGAATAAGTCTAGTTTTGTTAATAGTTTACTCAGTGGTTTTATTAAAAACGATTAAGTTTGATAATAGGGTTCATTTGAGTGGTGATGGTTGGGAATATCAAAGCATGGCAGTTAATTGGGCCAAAGGTTATGGTTTGATGAAGAACGGAGCAGTAGCAGGAGACTATTATCATGATTACAAATTTTATCAAGAGGTAGATGAACTATATCAACCAACTCTCCAATACTTTAAAGAAAATGGAGCAAAAGGAGGATTTTATAGTTTTTATAGAACACCTGGATATATAGTCTTTCTGGGAGGGGTTTATAAACTATTCGGGGTCTTGCCTATATTAGTAAAAAAAATCCAACTGGTATTTATAGCTATAATAGCGGCTTTTTTACCTTTGATTGGTTTTAATTATTGGAAAAAGTTAGGCTGGTTAGCTGGGTTGACAGGAGGATTAGCGTATTTGTTTAAATATGCAGGAACTCTTCCTAGAGACATTTTGACTTATCCAGATCAAATCATGATTGAAAACTTAACAACTTTAGGAATATTATTCTTTGTAATAATATTTATGTTTTGGGAAAAGAAAAAAAGTCCTATAGGAATGCTTATCTTAGGCTTAATAACCGGATTGAGTTTATTAATCAAGGGCTCAAATGTGTTTATACCTTTAATAGTAATTATCTATTTATGGAGATTAGTTACTAAGCAGATTGCGTCTAAATTAAATCTGATGGCATTTATTTTAGGAATCGTCATGTTGATCTTGCCTTGGTCAATCTATGCTTCTAAAACCTCTGGTCGTTTCATTATCCTTTCGACACAGGCTTCGGCAACGATATTGGGAGGCAATAATGAATATACAATTGATGGCAATTGGCATCCAGAAGGTTATTCTGAGAATCCGGCTAGAATGAATCCAGGTGCGTTTTATAGCCAACCTGAGATTAAGTCATTATCCTTGCCAAGTAAATTGCTGGCTTTTTTTGCAGCTTATCCTGAGATGATTATAGATATGATGTTGGCAAAAATTAGAGTTGGTTTTAATAGATTTTTCTATTTAATTCTAACTTTGATTCTGATTGGATTTAGTTTAGTAAAACAGGTATTAATCAGTTTATTAAAAAAACCTCGTCTTCAAAATTATCAGATTTTATCACTAATTATGATTGTTTTTTTAGGTAAATGGATTCGTGATGGGAGAGCCTTTCCTACAATTGACATATTATTAATTGGTTTGAGTTTAGTTGTTATTGGAGCTAAACTAATTCTAAAAAATAAATTTAAATTAGATCTACCGGCTGTTTTTATAATTCTATTTATCAATTATTTATTGATAACAATGGCAACCATTGGAATGTCACGATTTATCCAAGTGATTGATTTTATATTTATGTTAGTAGCTATTAAATATGGGCTTGAATTAGTGATTGATACAAGCAAGGGTATAAAATTAATCTTTAGACAAAAGATTTAGTGTAGCGATTGATAATAGTTAGAGGTTTGCCTTTCGCTATTATTTGACCTTGATTGATCCAGATGACCTGATCACAGAAATTAGTCAACTGATCTAACTCATGACTAACCATAATAACAGTTTTGCCTTGTTGTTTTAGGCTATGGAAAACTTTATTAGTTTTTTGGCGAAACTGATAGTCACCAACTGCCAAAACTTCGTCTAGAAGGAAAATATCACCCGGGGCTTGGATGGCGATAGAAAAACCTAGTCTAACCTGCATACCAGTGGAAAAGTTTTTGAGTTTTTGATTAATAAATGGTTTAATGCCGGCAAAGTTAACAATATGGTTAAATTGTTTTTTTAACTTTTTGCGTGTCATACCTAAGATAACACCGTTTAAAAAAATATTATCTTTGGCTGATAGTTCGGGATTAAAACCAACTCCTAGTTCCAAAAAAGGAACTAGGTGACCATTAATAGTAGCTTGGCCTTTATTAGCTTCATAAATGCCGGCAATGACCTTTAATAATGTAGATTTACCTGAACCATTAGGGCCAACAATCCCCAACCATTCACCGGTTTTTACTTCAAGATTAATATTATTTAAAGCCTTAAAGGTTTTGAAGCTTGATTTTGAGTTCCAGTTAATAAAATATTCTCTGACAGAATCTTTTTTTTCTTGAGGAATTTTAAATGTTTTAGTGATGTTGATGAGTTGAATAGCAATAGGCATAGTTAAAAGTCTTCAGCCACTTGTTTAATATTCTTTTGAAAATACCAAAAACCTGCGATCAGAAAAATAGCGGTAATTATCAAGGCATAAAGCGTTCTTGACCAAACGAAAGCCTGATTAGTAACCAAAGCTGATCGAGACTCAACAATAACCACAGCTAAGGGATTAAAGAAAAAGAGTTGTTTAATTTTTTCTGGAATGATGGATAAGGGGTAGATAATAGGAGCGGCATAAAATATTAATCTAAGAAAAACTTCCCAAATAGATAAAATGTCTTTTAGCTTAATATAGATAATGCTTAAAAAGAAAGATAAGCCAAGAATCAAGCCAGAAAGAATTAATACCTGGAGTAAAAAATATGGCAGATTAATTAAAGAGGCTGGGGGCTGAATAAAAAGCCAGAAAATTATAAAAACCAAAAAACCTGATAAAAAACTGATAAAAGAGTTGACGATAGAAGTAATCAGAGTAATAATTTTAGGAAAATTGACTTTTAAAATAATGCTGGCTTTATCATGGAGACTGGTGACACCTTTTAGAGTGGCTTCAGAAAAATAGGAAAAAAGGAGAAGACCCAACAACAGGTTAAGATTATAGTAAGGATCTTGAGATTTGAATAACCAAGAAAAAACAGTAAAAATAATTAAAAAAAGCAAAAAGGGTTTGAGTAAAACCCAAATAAAACCTAAGACCGAGTTGTGATAGCGCATAGTAAAATCAGTTCTAATCAACTCATAAAATAGATCCCAGGTGTTGCTTTTAGGTTTTGGTTTATTCATAAATGTTATTATACTAGGAGTTAGATTAAAGAGGTAATTTAGTATGTTTGAATTTATTAAAGACATTTTTCAACATCGTAAAGATAAATGGATAGTTAACAAGCAGGCTTTAGAATACTTAAATTATAAGATTAACTGGCGTCGCCCTCAAACTTATAATGATCATATCAATATTTTAAAAGTTTCTCCGAAATCTAAGAATCTATGGATTTACACTGACAAATTAGAAGTAAGAAAGTTTGTTAAAAAAACTATTGGGGTTAAATATTTAAATAAACTTTATGGAGTTTATCAATCTCCGGATGAGATTAACCTTAATTCTTTACCCAATCAATTTGTTTTAAAAGCTACTCATGGATCGGGCTTTAACTTAATTTGCAATAACAAAATTGATTTAGATTGGGCAAAAGTCAAAAATAAACTAAATAAATGGTTAAATATTGATTATTATTCACTCTACAGAGAGGTTTCATATAGGCTGATTAAACCTCAAATAATTTGTGAAAAGTATCTGACTGATAAACGAACTCAAGAGATAGATTACAAGTTTTTTTGTTGGCACGGTCAACCATATTTTATTCAGGTAGATATTGACCGATTCAGTAAAAATCGCCGCCTGGATTTTTACAGCCTTGGTTGGCAGAAACTACCATTTTCTCTTCGCTATCCTCGGAGCGATAAGATTATTCTACCACCTCCAAATTTGTCTCAAATGGCTGATTTGGCATCAGCTTTATCAGCCAAGTTTGATCATGTTCGGGTTGATTTTTACAATGTTAATCGAAGGGTATATTTTGGCGAAATGACTTTTACTCCGAATTGCGGTTTTTTTGATTTTAAGCCAGATAAATATAATTATATAATTGGTCAATATTTTTAATATGTGTGGAATTGTTGGTAGAATTAATTTTAATAATCAACCTGTTGATAAAACGGAAATTAATACTATGTGCCGAGCGATTAGCCATCGAGGTCCAGACAATCAAGGAATTTATACTAAAGGGTCTGTGGGTTTAGGTAACCGGAGGTTATCGATTATTGACTTAAGTAAGTCTGGAAATCAACCAATCAGTAACGAAGATAATACTGTTTGGTTAACTTTTAATGGGGAGATATATAACTTTCAGAAATTAAGAAGAAAATTAATCCAAAAAGGGCATAAATTTAAATCCAAATCCGACACAGAAACAGTAGTTCACTTATGGGAAGAGTATGGAGTTGATTGTTTGAAGTTTTTACGAGGCATGTTTGCCTTGGCTTTATGGGATGAGAAAAAACAAATGTTGTTTTTAGCGAGAGATAGAATGGGACAAAAACCATTGAAATACTATTTAGATGAGAAAAAACTGGTTTTTGCTTCAGAATTGAAAGCTATTTTAAAAGTTAAGGGAATAAAAACTGAGCCAGATCTAAAGGCAATTGACCAGTATTTTACTTTAGAAGCCGTACCAGCGCCATTAACTGGGTTTAAAGGGATAAAAAAACTACCCCAGGCTAGCTATATGCTGATTAAAAATAATAAAGTATTGATCAAAAAATATTGGCAAATTAATTTTTTACCTAAATTAGAGTTAACTGAAGATGAGCTAAGTCGAGAAGTACTAGATCGCTTAACTGAATCAGTTAAGCTAAGAATGGTAGCAGATGTGCCAGTTGGAGCTTTTTTATCAGGAGGAGTTGATTCTTCGGCAGTAGTAGCTTTGATGAGGCAATTGGGGCAAAAAGATATCAAGACTTTTTCGGTTGGTTTTAAAGAGGCTAAATATAGTGAGCTTAAATATGCCCAAATAGTAGCTAAAATGTTTAAAACAGATCATGAAGAAATAATACTAGGGCCGCAAAGTTTTTCCCTGTTAAATAAACTGGCTTATCAATATGAAGAACCTTATGGTGATCCGTCAGCTTTGCCGACTCATTTAATCTCTGAATTAGCCAGTAAAAAATTAAAAGTGGTTCTGACTGGCGATGGAGGTGATGATAGTTTTGCCGGGTATCGACGCTATGAAAAATTTGTATCAATAGATACCTTTAATCGATTAATGCCAAAGTTTGGGAAACGTATATTAAAATTAATCTTCTCGCCACACTGGCCAATCTATAACGAAACCAGAATCTTATTATGGGAGCTAATGAGTGAACCTGGCTTTGATCAATATCCAACTACTTATTTAGGTATGCAGTCGCCAATAGAATTTAAGCAAAAACTGTATACTAAAGAATTTTTTAATAAAATTAACCCTCTATCCGCCAAGAAGATTATTTTAAGATATAAAAATACTAAACTTCAATCTTTAGACAATGTGCTTTTAGCTGATTTAAATATTTATTTAGCTGATGTGTTAATGCCTAAGATAGACATTGCTTCAATGAGTCGTGGATTAGAGATTAGGTCGCCGTTTTTAGATCAAGAGTTGGTGGAGTTTACAGCTAGAATTCCGGTTAAATTTAAACTTAGGTTTGGTCAAACTAAATACATATTGAAAAAGTCTTTAGAGGGTATTCTGCCAAAAAAGATAATTTACCGGAGGAAAATGGGTTTTGGTTTTCCCTTGGGCGACTGGTTAAAAAATCAATGGCAAGATGAAGCAAAAGATCTATTGCTAAATAAAAATGCTTTGTTAAAAGATTATATCAACCAAAAAGAAATTGAAAAAATGTTTAACCGTTTTCTTAAGAAAGAGCATTATGCTCGCCGATTATGGAGAGTCTTAATGTTTGAGTTATGGCTGCAGAATTATTTTTCTAAAAAATAGATTTCTATCTGATAGTCGTCAATTCCTTCACCGGCTAGTTTTTGAAAGTTTTTCTTAATATAGTCAACCACTTCTGGCTTTAAGTGAACGATTTTTTCTTTTTCCCATAGAAAAAAAGTTGATTTTGGTTGATCTAAAAGTTGAGTTAATTCTTGCCTTGTAAAAGATTGTTTTCCCGGCAAGTTCACCACTTGAGTTTGGTTGGGTAAATTCTTTAAATAATAATCTCTAATTTGGATGCCGATGATTTGATCGCCAGATTGAAAATTATCAAAAATAACCTGATAAGCCTGAGACGGTTTTGCCTGATCGTTTTTACCAAAATATAGATAGTTAACACCTAAAAGCCATCTGCTCATTGCTATAAAGGTTAAAGCCATAAAAATAATCTGGGTTATTTTCTTGTTCGTTTTTAACAAGTGATTAATTGACAGCAATAAGAGCCATAAAACAATGGGTAATAAATTAATTACATAAGCTGAACCTGGAGGAAATTTTGAAAAAAAGATTAAATAAATAAGACTGGTAAAAACTATAATTGTCAGATAGGCGGTTTTTTTATGATTAAAAAGACGAGGCAGATTGGCAATGATCAGGCCTAAACTGATAACTGCTGGCAGTGGATGGTTAAATAATAACTTGAAATATTGCCAATTAGGTGCATTAAGTGAAGTAGAAAAATAAGTGTGGAAAAAATCAATGTTTAATTTAAGTTTTAAATAAAATAAGCTTAATAGAATCGTGGAAAGAAAATAGAATATTTTTTTATACTTAGGCTGTCTTTTTATAAAGCCAAAATAAAAACTATAAACATAGACGGCAGTCGGTAAAAGTAAAGTTAGTAAATGCAAAAAGTAAGCTAAGCTAAAAAAAATAGTGGCTAAAATTAAATTAAGCAGTTTGGATTTTTTTTCCTCGATAGTTTTAAAAATAAAATAAGTTGCCAATGAGAAAGTGAGAATAAATGAAGCATACATGCGAGCACCGCGGCTAATATCAATAAAGTGAAAGCCAACAGCAATTAAAAATGAGTAAATCAGGCTAATTGAAACTGAGCCTAAAAAGTATCTGGCAAAAATAAAGCTAACAGGAATTAACAAAGTGCCGGTAATAAGTGAAATTATTCTTGAAGAAAAAGGAGAAATGCCAAAGAATTTATAAATAGTAGCTAAGGAAAACAGATGGGGCCAAGCTCGAGAATAATGTATTTGAGTCGGTTGATCTTTAACCCAATCCCAAAGATAGTTTTCCACTAAAAGATTGGGTATTGTTTCATTGTTTCTGAGTAAAGCTAGTAGTCTATTGGAAAAAATATTAACTTGAGAATTAGTAGATTTTTGACAGTTGGCTACATCCTGCTGGCAGTAATATTGATAAGCTGCTGCTTTAACTACAGTATTTTCTTCTTCTTTAAAATCATTAAAACCTAGATTATAAAACCTTAAAAAAAAGGCAACTATTATAAATAGCGCAATGACAATAATCACTAAAGAATTGTTTATTTTTTTTAGCTTCATGAAGCGGCGGATTTGATTGAGTCACAAATATATTTAATTTCAGATTGAGTTAAGGAGGCAAAGGTGGGTAAGTTCATGCCTTGATCAGCGATTTTTTTGGTGACAGGAAATTCTGACATGTGGTTTTGTTGTTTATATGGTGGCAAGGCTGGCAAAGGATAGAAAAAAGGGCGGGTTTCAATATTTTTTTTAAGCAAATCCTTTATCAACTGGTCACGAGAAAGGCCGAATTTTTGTTTGTCAACTAAAACGGAAAACATCCACCAGTTGGATTTGGCATAATTAGCTTCCTGCTGAAAATTGATGCCGGGAGTGTTTTGAAGCAGTTTTTTGTAGGTAGCAGCGATTTTTCTTTTTTGACTGACAAGTTTTTTAATTTGCTGGAGCTGACCAATGCCCACAGCGGCCTGAAGATTAGTCAAACCATAATTAAAACCAATAACTGGATGGTAGTAGCTATGAATCCTGGTATCTTTGCCTTGATCTCGGAAAAGCAAACAAGTATCATAATATTTTTTATTGTTAGTAGCTACTGCTCCGCCTTCGCCAGTAGTAATAATTTTATTACCAAAAAAGCTAAAGGTAGAGATATCAACTTGAGAGCCAGTGGGTTTATCTTTATATAAGGAACCTAAAGATTCAGCTGAGTCAGAAATGATTTTAAGATTATGTTTTTTAGCAATTTTGTTAACTGCGTCAAAGTTAATTGGATGGCCATAAAGATCAACTGTCATGATGGCTTTGGTTTTTTTAGTAATCTTTGATTCAATCTGAGAAATATTCAAGTTAAAAGTATCTGGTTCTATGTCTACAAAAACAGGTTTAGCGTCGACATAGGTAATAGCATTGGCTGAAGCAACAAAAGTTAAGGCTGGAACAATTACCTCATCACCAGGGCCAATATCTAATGCGATTAGACTCAAATGTAAAGCAGTGGTGCCGTTACTGACCGGTAAAGCGTATTTAACGTCAACAAATTTAGCTAGATTCTGACCAAACTGATCGACGTATTTACCAATTGAGGAAATCCAACCAGTGTCTAAACAATCATTGACCAGTTTTTTTTCTAGCTTTAAAAATTCTGGTTTAGCTAAAGGAATAAATGATTGGGTCATTTTGATTTTATTATAGACTTTAAATATTTAAAATCTAGCTTAGTAATAACTTTAAGTTGCCAAAGGATTAAGTAATAAACTAGAATAGCCAGCAGGCTTAAGCTTAATTTTAACAAAAGGCTTTGAGGAAACTGAAGTAAAATGAATAATCCGATTGCTGGCAATAAAATCAAGGGTAGTTGAGGCAATAAGGATATTGTTAATCTTTCTTTAACTAAGCGTAAATGCCAAAAACCACTCAAGATCCAAGCAGATATACTAGCGATCACCGTCCCGATAGCTCCATAGATTGGAGCCAGCCAAAAACTAAGACTAACGGCTATAAACAAACTAAATAGGTTAACTATTATTAGGGGTCGATGGTTTTTGGTCGCAAACAATACCTGATCATAAGGAGCTAAGATCATCAGAATATAGGTGCCTAGTAAAAGGATTGAAAAAACCGGAACAGCTGGTAAAAATTCAGTGCCAAGAACTAGTTTAATTAGCTCAAGCCTGAAAAGAAAAATTAGCAAAAAAATCGGAGTAAAAATGACCAATAAATACTTAACCGCCATGTTTAGGTAATTTTTAATCTGTTGATGATCTTTTTCTGAAAAGAGCTTGGAGATTTTAGGAAAAAAATAAAGCATTAAGGTTCCATATAAAGTCTTGACTGCTCCAGTTAGGTTGGCTGAGGCTGAGTAAAACCCGACTTGTTCTGAGGGTTGAAACTGTTTTAGGATGACTATTAAACTGTTGTCCTGAAAGTAAGATAAAGGCACGATGGCAAAAAAGGGTAAGGCATAAATCAGGTATTTATTAAATAAATTTTTAGAAAAACTTAAAGGCATAAATCGAGTTAAAAGAATCAGGCTTAAGAATAAAAGTAAACTGGCTTCGGCAAGATAAGTTAAGCCAAAACCCAGGTCATTAGTTAAGGTTTTAGCTATTAATAATATTGAGCCAAGCCTTAATAGTTTAGCCAGCATTTTAACCAGGTTTTGCGGTAAAGAAAGTTGCCTGGCTTCAAAAGTGATTAAGATTGAGTCACTAAAGCGGGTTAGGACCTGAATTAAAATAACTAAGCTTAATAATTGCCAAGAAGTAGAGGTGTGAAAATAATAAGCGTAAATAAAAGCAATGCCGGCAGAAGCAATAAGTAGAATCGATTTTATAGATAAAAAAGTGAAAAGATTTTGGCCTGGCTTTTGACTGCTTGAAGTATAAAAACCATGGCTTTTAGAAAAACCCAAGTCAGAAAAAGCAAAAATCAATCCTGTAAGAGAAAAAAGGTAGGCAAGGTTACCCATGACTTTCGGACCGAATAAGCGGGCTGAAAAAAATAGAGTAAAAAAACCAATAACCCCAGTTAAAAAAGTTAAAACAATCTGGATAATGGTGTTTTGACCAATCATGTTGTTTTTTAACATAAAAAGATAAGGTCTTGCGCTAGTAAATTGGGCCAGAAATTAATAGTTGGATAAATTGGCTTTGGTAAAACTCTATTTAGGAGTGGGATAGTGGTAAAACTATTGGCTTTAATAACTTTAAAACCCGACCTATTTAACAGGTTAATTAAGGTATGATGAGTAAAAAATCTTAGATGATAGCCTTCTTTTTTAGGTGGTTGACCGATCAATGAAAACAATCGATAACCCCACCAAGCAATATTGGGAGTAGAGATAATTAAATTACCTTTAGGTTTTAGGATTCGTTTAACTTCCTTTAAAAATCCTTCAGCATTATATAAATGTTCTATAACTTCTAGAGTAATAATTAAATCATACTGATTAGATTTAAAGGGAAGTTTTTGATTAAAATCTGCTTGTATGCCAGTCAACCCGGCTTTTTTTAACTTATTAACATAGGCTTTAGAGTAGTCGCTGCAGATAAATGATTTTGTTTGATGGCTAATAAGTTTGGCAAACTCGCCATGACCAGAGCCTAGTTCTAAGACTTTTGATTGAGATAAATCAGGTAAAAGATTTAAAGCCTTCTGATACCAGGGCCTGAGAGTATTGATTGGTCTCCAGCTAGAAGAGTCTAGATTTGAGTTTAACATAATCAATTTTGACAGGTATTTTTGAGTTTGTATAGTAATAAGCTATCTGCTTGATAGACTAACTGCCAATATTGATCTGACAGATTAATAGGGCCGATAAATAAATCATCTTGGTTGATTAATGCATAGTCTAGTTTATAAAGACAAGTCAGATAATGGTAGGATTCATTTTGAAGTTGTTTAACTTTCTCTTGGCTGTCTGATTTAAGATTATCAGGAATATAACGATACCCTAGGGTAAAAACTGGATGTTGTTGTTTAATTATAGTTAAAATATTGTCTGGAAAAGAATAATTATCAATCGGGCTATTTTGGTCAAAATTGTAATATTGTTCAAATAGCTGACCAATAAATTGAGTATCAAATAACTTTTGATTAATGTCTTGTGGTGTAAGTTGATGAAGAAAAAAAGCTATGTTAATTCGATCCCAAGTTTCGGTAATTGAGAGCTGACTAAAAGAACCATAAGGTAGAAATATATTATTGTGAGTTAATACAGGTAAATATCGATTTAGTCGTTTATCTAGACTTAAGACAACAGATTCGGGGGTTGAATTTTGGTTAAGCCAATTATAAAGACCGGTTTCGTTTGTTTTTAATAGATATTGATCCTGCCATTTTGCAGTAATTTGATATTGATTAAGACTAGCAAAAACCAAGATTGGTACCACTATTAATCCAGTAAGCCAGCGGTCGGGAAAATATCGTTTTAATGAAGATGAGATAACAATAAAAAAAACATAGATTAATAGAGGTTCAAAAGTAGTGTCCGGCCAATGACCAGGATCAATTGAGTAGCCTAAAATTAATTGAAGATTCATTAAACCAATGGCGGCCAAAAAAATGCTAGATAAAAAAATCTTGATCGGTTGTTTTTTAACTAGAAACCAGATAGACAAAGCGGCTAACCCATAGCGCAGAGTAGTTATGGGCTCTATAAACCTTCCTTCAATTCTACCCATAGTAATTTGCTTTTCTATTCCAAGGTTAAATTGCTGAAGCAAGAATCCAAGAGAAATTATTAAGGCAATAAAAAAAGTAATTAAGAGTTTTTTTGATTTAGTTTTTGAATGCATTAATGATAGTAAACATAGACTAACTATTATGATGGCCATGCCACTGGTCCAGTAAACTGGATAAATATAAGAAAGTAGGCCTAAAAGTACTCCTGAGATAATAAAATTATTCTTATTAGTGTTAGTTAAAGAATTATAAAAACTATTTAAAAATAAAAGAAAAGTTAAAAAACTAAACTGTCTAATTAAGCGATGAAAGGCAAACAAAAAAGGCTCTTTTAAGGTCAACCTTTGCCAAAAACTATTCATCAAATCGAGAGAGATTGGTGGAAATTTGGTAGATAATTGATACAAAAAAAGGGTAGCTAAACTAGCAAGA
>SDBT01009512.1_pt1 | contig 15750 bp, 12 predicted proteins | sample 2277101 | NCBI WGS metagenome assembly SDBT01 (sample SAMN10404973, study PRJNA504765) | marine sediment metagenome | isolation source: marine sediment core GS10_PC15, 103 cmbsf | place: Arctic Ocean: Southern Knipovich Ridge | collected 2010 | reverse complement strand
CGAAGAGTGTGAGTTGGAACGGAAAAGATAGATATGGAATTTCGGTTAGTACTGGTGTATACTTTTATAGCTTGATAATTGGTGATAACAGCTACACAAAAAAGATGTTATTAATTAAATAGATAGCAATGAATTTGCAACATAAGAAAACTATACTAAGAAAAATTCCTAGCGGACTATTTATTACAACTACGAATGACGGAAAGAAGGCAACTGGAACAGTTATTTCATTCGTTACCCAAATTTCTATTGATCCACCGTATATTGCCTTAGCAATTCGTAAGGATTCTTCTTTTTATAAAGTTGCCGAAAAAAGTGCATATTTAGCGATTCATTTGCCAAGCAAAGAACAGCAATCAATTGTCGCAGCATTTTTTAAGTTGAAAGATCAATCACAAGATTCAATTAATGGATATAATTTTAAGTGGAGTGAACTTGAAAATCCAATATTAGATGATATACCATTGATCTTAGAAGGTAAAATCATTGAAATAATTGATAAAGGTGATCACCCAATATTCATTTGCGAAATAGTCAACACAATTTTACGTCAGGATACAGATATGCTAACTATGGCAGATACAAATTGGCATTATGGTGGATAGACTGGAGGCAATTTAAGTTTATGAAAATAGCCGGTTACGATTTATACCCAATTCTTACTAGTCAATTTAGATTGGATGGTGGAGCTATGTTTGGCATTATTCCTAAAACTTTATGGGAAAGGAAAATGCCGTCCGATGAATTAAACCGCATTCAAATGGTTACGCGATCATTATTATTAGTAAGTGAAAATAAACGAATATTAATTGATACGGGGAACGGCGACAAATGGCAGGAAAAATTTAAGAAAATCTATGAAATTGATACAAAGTCGGTTGGCTTGGATTCGTCATTAGCTGAAGTAGGTTTTACAACGGAAGATATTAGCGATGTTTTTTGTACGCATTTGCATTTTGACCATATCGGCGGAAATACAAGAATAGAAGAAGGGAAAATTGTTCCATCATTTCCAAACGCAAATTATTGGATGAATCAGGTAAATTGGGAAGCAGCTAATTCACCAAATGAAAAAGATAAAGGCAGTTTTATGCAGGATGATTGGGCTGTTTTAGAAGAAAATGATATGATAAAATTTGTGACTGGAACAGCACAATTTTTACCAAATATTGATTTAATTATTTCTAACGGGCATACTCCCGGCATGATGCTTCCGGTTATTTCGGATACCAAAAATACACTAGTTTACGGTGCAGATTTAATTCCAACTTCTCATCATATTCCTTTACCGTGGGTTATGGCATATGACGTTCAGCCAAATGTAACGATAGAAGAGAAAAACAAATTATACAGCGATGCAGTGAAAAAGAGTTGGATTTTGTTTTTCGAACACGATCCCGATATCACAGCTTGTACAATTCAATATGATGGAAAACACTATAAAATGAAAAATAATATAGATATTTGATAACAAATAGGGAAGAAATAGCATGACAGATGTACTATTATTTGTAAAAAATTTTCAACTTGGAACAAAGATTTCCGAGGCGTTAACAGATTTAAATAAGTCGGTAAAATTCGCCGATGGGGAGCGATTTGGATTATCGGCAATCGATGATGATTTAAAATTGGTAATTTTAGATTTAGATGATTCAGTATTTCAAACAGTAGCGTTCATATCAGGTTTGCGAAATATTAATAAAAACATGAAAATTGCCGGTTTTATGAAGATAATTCATAAAGAAACATATGATCGGCTAAAAACCGCCGGTTGTGATATTATCTTACCTAAGTCATCTTTTGTTAAAAATATCCACACGATAATCTCCTAACGCATGCTGAAGAATATCGCTGTAAAGCGCAAGCGTGCTGCGGAAATTGTTAAGCTATTAAAAGCCGAATATCCTCAAGCACAATGCTCATTGAATTACAAAACAGATCATCAATTATTGGTGGCAACGATTTTATCGGCGCAATGTACTGATAAAAGAGTGAATCAGATAACACAAAATCTTTTTGTAAAATACAAAAGTGTTGAAAGCTTTGCCTATTGTAACATAGCTGAATTAGCGCAGGATATTCGTTCAGCAGGGTACCATAATTCAAAAGCTCGCTCAATACAAGGCTCTGCCTTAAAAATTGTTGAAGAATTTGACGGTCAAGTTCCAACAAATATGGCAGATTTAATTTGGTTGCCGGGAGTTGGAAGAAAAACAGCCAATTGTGTACTAGGAGAGTGTTTTAATGTCCCGTCAATGGTAATTGATACACATATGATTCGTATCATGAATTTATTAGAATTCAGTAAAACTAAAAATGCCGTGAAAATGGAATCTGAATTAATGGAACTATTCGATAAAAAGGATTGGGTAAAGTTAACCCACATGATCATTGATCATGGCAGAGCTGTTTGCATCGCTAGGCGACCACAATGTGATAAATGTATGTTAGCAGAGTTGTGTCCATCGGTGCATGTAACAAATTAAAATCTCTTTTGTCATCTGCAAGATACTCCTAAATTTTCTGTTCATTTAAATTAAATATTAATAAATATGAGTAATCCATACATAACAAAGGTATTTCATTTTTGCGCGGCGCATCAATATGGTCATTCAGATTGGTCTGATAAAAAAAATGATGAGGTATTTGGTCTGGATGCAAAAGTGCATGGCCATAATTACAAATTAGAAGTTACCGTTACAGGAAAAATTAATCCCGATACGGGATTTATAATCGACTTAGGAGAGTTATCAAAGATTGTTAATGATTATGTACTTAATAGATTAGACCATAGCCAATTTGAAAAAGATGTACCTTGGTTTAAAGACAAACAGCCCTCTTCGGAAAATTTGGTAATATTTATTTGGGAAGAAATTTCACAACATCTCAAAAGTGCCAAACTGCATCGGATTAGAATTGTAGAAACACCAAGCATTTATACGGATTATTACGGATAATGAATTTTAAATATCGTTTATATATAATTCTCGGCGGTATTTTTATTGCCTCGTTGGTAACGGCTAATCTGATATTCCAAAAATTTTTTACTTGGACACCATTTGGAATATATACTTTTGAGCTATCGGTTGGTATTTTACCATATCCAATAACATTTTTGGTCACAGATCTGATTTCTGAATTATATGGTAAGAAAAAAGCAGATCAAATTGTTATTTCCGGTTTGGTTGCAAGTTTGTTTGTTATGGGTGTAGTTCTTATCGCAAATGCGATGCCTCAAACGGCGTGGTCTCCGGTAAATAATGAAACATTCAATAAAGTATTTGGGTTGTTTGGTCCGGCGGTTTTTGCATCAATGGTTGCTTATTTAACAGCGCAATTCATTGATATTAGAATTTTCCATTTTTGGAAAAGATTAACAAAAGGCAAACATCTCTGGCTGAGAAATAACGGATCAACAATTATTTCGCAATTTGTTGATACAGCCAGCGTACTGTTCTTGCTTTGTATTACAGGAGTAATAGAATGGTCGCGTTTCCCCGGATTACTTGAAAACGGATTTATTTTTAAAGTTATGGTAGCTCTATTTGACACGCCTTTTTTCTACTTGGGGGTGTGGTATCTTAAACCAAAAGTTCATGAAGACCCGGATGAAAGTACTTGGGGCTATCATTCATTTAAGGAAGAAGCATTATGACAATTAATACAAAAAAAATAGAAGAAATCACAGGCATACTTTTAAAAGAAATCGGTGAAGATATAACGAGAGAGGGTCTGGTTAAAACACCAAAGCGGGTTGCCCGTGCTTGGGAATATTTAGCGCATGGTTATCAGGCTGATTTAGATGCTATTATCAATAAAGCAATTTTTTACGATGAAGAATGCACTGAAATGGTGGTAGTGCGTGACATCGAATTTTTCAGTATGTGTGAACATCATATGTTACCGTTCTTTGGTAAAGCACACGTTGGCTATATTCCCAACGGAAAAATAATTGGATTATCAAAAATACCGAGATTAGTTGATGTGTTTGCAAGACGGTTGCAAGTACAAGAACGCTTAACGCATCAAATTGCGTATACGCTTAAAGACGTGTTAAATCCGATTGGGGTAGCCGTGATTCTTGAAGGACGACACTTATGTATGCAGATGCGTGGTGTCGAAAAACAGAATAGTTTTGCTACTACATCTGCTATGCTGGGTGAATTCCATGATGAAGTTGAAACGCGAAGTGAATTTTTTAGTATTATTGGACTTAAGAATTTTTAGAGTTTCGTGTTAATTAATATAATCAATTTAGGGCGCTGCTCGTATAAAAATAGTTTAGAGTATCAAAATAATACTCATTCAAAAGTTTCAGCTCAAAAACTTAACGACTCAATCATTTTTGTAGAATATGAACATGTTTATACTCTTGGGAAGAACGCGGATCAAAACAATATTTTATCTGATTATCCAAAGGATGTTGAGATTCATAATATTGACCGTGGCGGTGATGTCACCTATCACGGTCCCGGTCAGTTAGTCGGATATCCAATCATCAATATCAGTAGTCTAAATATGAGTATCGGGAAATATATTCATGCACTAGAAGAAATTCTGATTAATACTTTAGTAACATTTGATATAATTGCTCAGAGACGCGATAAGTTAATCGGAGTATGGATTGGCGCTGAAAAGATCGCCGCTATTGGAGTTAGGGTGCAAAATGGCGTAACAAAACATGGATTTGCGCTAAATGTGAATACTGATTTATCGTATTATGATGGAATTATTCCTTGCGGAATAAATGATTGTAAAGTGACATCTATGGAACATTTATTGCAAAAGAATATTGAATTAAAACTAGTGCAAGATATTATTATCGAAGAATTCGCAAAATATTTTAAATAAGTAATTAAATGGAAATACCCCGTTCGGCTAAACCTAAGATACAATTACGAATTACAGATGGTTATAAAAACATAAACAAAATCATCTCCGGTAATCGTCTTAATACTGTATGTGAAGAAGCTCGTTGTCCTAATATATATGATTGTTGGAGTAGGGAAACGGCGACTTTCATGATATTAGGTGATAAATGCACGCGTTCTTGTGGGTTCTGCTCCGTTAAAACGGGGAAACCGTCATTTGTTGATCTAAATGAACCAACTCGGATCAGTCAAGCCGTTAAAGAGATGGGATTGAGGCATGTGGTATTAACATCAGTAGATCGTGATGATTTAAAGAATGATTTTGGTGCGACAATTTGGGCAGAAACAATTACAAAAATTAGAAAAACATCTGCAAATTGTACAATTGAGGTCTTGACTCCTGATTTTCAAGGATATCTTCCTGCTTTACATAAAGTATTTGATGCTAAACCCGACATATTCAGTCATAATGTAGAATGCATCGAAAGAGTAAGTAAACAAGTACGTGTTCAAGCGGTATGGCAACGCAGTCTAGGTGTATTACAAAAATCAGTAGAATATGGATTATTAACAAAAAGCGGCATGATGGTTGGATTAGGCGAAACTACTGATGAGGTATTAGAATCAATGCGACAAATAGTTGATATTGGTGTAAAAATCTTTACGATAGGACAATATTTGCAACCGACTAAAAATCATTTGCCCGTCAGCAGATATGTGGAACTAGACGAATTTGATATTTATAAAAGTGAAGGATTAAGGATGGGCTTTAAAATTATTGAATCCGGTCCGTTGGTTCGCAGTTCTTATCATGCTGATGAACAAGCAAAATTAGTATTGAAGGTATGAATTTTATTAATCAACAAAACAGAGTTTTTCCTGCCATTTTATCAGTCATGTTAGTAATTTTCTGTCAGCAAAACTATATATAATCTTTGGCACACTTTTTGACAATGATTAGTATATATAATTAAAGGAATTTTATGAGCGAAAAATATAGCAAAGATTCAGCAATAGAAAGCGCTGATTCAAATAAAACAGGAATTTATCCTGTGATGCCATTGAGGAATACAGTGCTTTTTCCGCAACAAGTTATACCAATTTATATCGGACGAGAAAAATCATTAAAACTTATCGAAGAATTAGACCCTAAAGATAAACATATTGTTGTAGTTGCCCAAGAAGACGGTTCAGTAGAGGATCCAAAACCCACGGATTTATATGCTTATGGAACATTGGCAATAGTTTTAAAAGTTTTTGATATGCCCGATAATAGTAAATCCGCAATTGTACAAGGCGTCCGGCGCGTTAAGATTTTATCCTATATTAAAGAAAAACCATATTATACAGCGTCTATCGAAAGAATTGAAACCAAAGAAACCAGTAGTGACGTCGAACTCGATGTACTAAAAAATAATTTACATAGTACATTTAATGAACTTGTAAAAGTTGCCCCAAATCTAACGGAAGAGCATTCCGGAATGCTGACAAATATACAGAAACCATCCAGGCTCGCTGACAGAGCGATTTCCCTTGTATCAGTTCCAAATGCGGAGAAACAGGATATATTGGAGGAATTTAATATTAAGAAGAGGGTAGAGAAATCTATAAAAATTTTAAATAGTGAAATTCAGAGGATAAAGTTAGGTGAAGAAATTCAAAGCGAAGTACAGGATGAAATAGCAAAATCGCAACGAGAGTACTATTTACGTGAGCAAATGAAAGCGATCAGAAAAGAGTTAGGTGAGGACGAATCATCAGTTGATTTGAAAGAACTGGAAGATCGTGTAAAAGCGGCTAAAATGACCGAAGAAGCTCAAAAAGTTGCTTTAAAAGAATTAGACAGGTTAACAAAAATTCCTACTCAATCACCGGAATATTCAGTTGCGCGTACTTATGTTGAATGGTTAGCTGATCTGCCTTGGAGCAAGTCAACAAAAGATCAAATAAATATTGCGAAAGCGCATAAAATATTAGATGAAGATCATTATGGACTTAATAGAGTAAAAGAAAGAATTATTGAATATTTGGCAGTACGTAATTTAAAACAGAAGAAAAGCCCTGAGGGCGCCGTACGCGGTCCAATTTTATGTTTTGCAGGACCTCCCGGTGTAGGAAAAACATCACTTGGCAGATCAATCGCCAGGGCGATGGGTAGAGAATTTGTCCGTTTATCGCTTGGCGGGGTTCGGGATGAAGCCGAAATTCGAGGTCATCGCAGGACATATATCGGTGCACTTCCCGGTAGAATAATTCAATCAATAAAAAAAGCAGGTTCTAATAATCCAATATTCATGCTCGATGAAATCGATAAAATTGGTGCTGATTTTCGTGGCGATCCATCATCAGCTTTATTAGAAGTGTTGGATCCTGAACAGAATTTTTCATTCAGCGACCATTATCTTGAAGTGGATTTTGATTTAAGTAACGTAATGTTTATAGCTACCGGTAATTATAAGGACGCTATTCCTCCGGCATTGCAAGACCGTATGGAAATCTTAGATTTTTCCGGCTATATTGAGGATGAAAAAATTAAGATCGCACAGCGCCATCTTATTCCTAAACAAATCGAAGAGAATGGTTTAACAAATAAAGATGTAGGTTTTGAAGTATCGGGATTAAAAGAACTGCTGCGCTCATATACACGTGAAGCCGGAGTTAGAAATCTTGAGAGAGAAATCGCAAATGTTTTGCGTAAAGTAGCACGTGCTAAAGTTGAGAAAAAGTCCGGAAAAATTAAAATAACAAAAAAACAGGTAATCAATTTTCTTGGAGCCCCAAAATTTTATTCCGATATTGCTGAAAGAACCACCAAACCAGGAATCGTTATCGGGTTAGCATGGACAATGGCGGGCGGTGATATTATATTTATTGAAGCATCAAAAATGAAGGGTAGTGGCAAATTAACGCTTACCGGTAAGTTAGGTGATGTAATGAAGGAATCGGCTATGGCAGCATTGACTTATGTAAGATCGAATGCTAAATTATTCGGAATTGATGAAGATTTTAACAAGGACACTGATATCCATATCCATGTTCCCGCTGGCGCGATACCTAAAGATGGACCATCGGCCGGTGTGGGTATATTTACAGCGCTTGTATCCTTATTATCAAATATATCAGTTACAAGTGGTTTAGCAATGACCGGTGAAATAACATTGCGCGGTAATGTATTGCCAATTGGTGGTGTTAAAGAAAAAGTAACTTCTGCGCACCGCTTAGGTATAAAAACAATAATTCTGCCAAATCATAATCAAAAAGATCTCGAGGAAATTCCTGAACACATTAAAAAAGATTTGGTCTTTCATTTTGCAAGTGACATGAAAGACGTAATTAAGGTGGCAATACCGAAAATTTAGGTTGATTACGTGAGAAATAAGGGGACAAAATAATAAAATAGGTGTTATTTTCGACCCATTATTTTGGGCCAATCTTCTCCGCAAGTTGGCGGATACGATTGGTGAACAATTAAAAAAGTTATATAAATGAAAAAAATATTGGGCGTTTAGCTCAGTTGGTCAGAGCGCTGCCCTTACAAGGCAGATGTCGGGAGTTCGAATCTCTCAACGCCCACCCTCGAAAAACCTCGTTTCACAACGGGGTTTTGTGTTTTAAGATGGGATGTTGATTTAGTCAGATGTTGTCAAATTAAGTCAAATATCACCATAAATCGGATACACTTTATCGGATACACTTTTAAAACTAACTTTTCAATGTATGCTGATTAAATATTCAATGTAAATAAAGTCTCTTAATAATCCATAAATAATCAATCTTTATGTTAGATTATTGGATGCCACATTATCTAGTACAAAATAGTTGGCAGATTTAGATAAATAGAAATTGGGATATTTTCGTTGCATAATACATATACGATATTATTCATTAAAATTGCGGATCCTAGAAATTTCAGTAAATGCCAATATATCTTATACAAAGTTGGGTTATGAGCCCAAATAAGTGTCCTATATATCAGGCACTTACAGGATATTGAAGGGATAGTGAAGGGATACTGCCAATGAAAGGGACACTTTTGATAGTGTCCCTTTCTTATTAAAAATTGTAACAATTATTCATTTATATAAAACTTAACTCACCAATTCATAAATGTCATTTGTCAAGTGTCATAATTTTCTTGAAAAGATCTTTATTGGATTTGATCTTATCTTCATTTCCATAAACACTGAAGGCATTCTGTTTAAGAATATCAGCAACAAATGTATTCATTTCACGAATATCTTCAGGTACAGTAGCTAATACATCATCACGTTCTTTCTGAATATCTTCTTGGGTTACTTTCTCTAAATACCTGACTACAGCAAGATTCCCTTCATCTGATGGGCTGAGTGGTCTGTCCATCCGAGCGATTGTTCCAATGATAAATCTCGTCATGGTGTCTTCATCCGGTTCAAATTCACTGAGGAATTTTGGAGAAGCATCAAAATTATCAATCGTTTCTTTAAGATTTGGATCGCGATAAGAGCCAAAATAAACTTGACCGGAAGATGAAAAATTACAAAAGCCTCCGTATGCACCACCGATTACTCTGATTTGATTTGTTAGCCATTCACGTGACAATACTTGGTTCATTACCTGCATTTTTCCATTCCAGTCATATCCCAGTTTTTTAAAGTTATACCCCTTTAAAACATACTGTACTTTAGAAGCCGCTAAAAAACCTTCGTTTTTATTTTCAAATTTAAATTCCCATTGTTGTGCTTCAACCTGGTCATCTGATAATTTATTTAGAAAGTTTTCTAATTCGTCATTAAAATATTCTAGGTCTTTTTTCTCACAAGTCACTGCCACTTTTAAGTTCTTCTTATTAAGAAGCAGTTCAGCTATTTCTTCTAGATTAGCAATTATTTCTTCCGCATTTTTATCAAAACCGTTAACCAGGTCTGTAACAAACCAGTAATATTCAAACCCTGTAGTCAATTCATTAAACATACCTTGATTAGAATAATACGAAGTAAGACGAGTTCTGGCATAGCCGAACCCGTCACTCTTAACTCGGTCTTCAAGTCTTGATTGATGCCTTGATAGTACAGTTTTTAATCGGTCTTTATCAGAATAGATGGTCCGATTTAAAATCTCATCTGTTAATTCAAATAATTTATCTAATTTTGTATTCAAAGCTTTTGTCGACACAACGATCTTCGGTATCATCTTATTATCATCCCTGTCTTCCAGATAAGTTACCAGACTCGCATTAAATCCGCCGGTATGTATATTCAGCACATTATCCAGTTCACCGTAAGAATAATTTTCAGTATTCAGACTACCGAGCAATTCTGTTAGAAGGGAAGCATAAGGAATCATTTCCTGCGATATTACCCGTGAATCAAAAAGTAAATTAGTGTATACTATACTATTTGTAAACGTATCATAATACAGTTCAGCATTGTCACCAACTTTGTTTTCTAAAATTGGGTACCATTCTACTTGTGAGTTGACATCAGCAATTGATAACAGTGGTATAGTTGCTAACGCTTCTTTCGTGTCCTCTCTTTTTTGATATTCTACCAATTCCTCAGTATCTTTTATTAATGTTTTGATTTCAGTCGCTGAAAGTTTTTCTTTGAACTCAGCACATTCAGACGCAATAATTTTGTTTCTTTCATTCTCCAGCCCTGGTTTTGGTTCCATAGATAATAGCAGAGTATGTGGATTATCTACGATTTCTTCTTTGATAATTTTTTCAAGCAGGTCACTGGTAAGCGCCTTTTTTATTTCAGCTAAAGGTTTTTCCCATTCCAAACTTAAAAATGGATTATCGTCATAGAACCAGCCGCTGTATGCCTGAAAGATATATGTTAATCCTTTTTGGGCATCATCACCTTCTCTTAAACGAAACTCAATCCTATTAATAATCCCATTAATCTTTTCTTTATCTATTCCTTTCTCTGCGGTTTCCTGGAGTGTATTCATAACTATATTGTAGAATTTATCTATGTCAAGAGGATTAGCATTCTGTACACGAATATGGAGGCTATTCTGCTTTTGTCCATCGTAGTAAGATGAAACATCTTTTCCAATACCTGCTTCCTGCAAAGCTAAACGAATTGGACCTGATTCATGATTTACAAGAACATCACTTAAAACATCCAGTGCCATACCCAAGGCCTGGTCCTTACCTTCTCCAATTACCCAACTTAGATTTAAATAGGTTTTATCTTCCGTGCTGCTTCCATCTGGTACAGAATAATATCCTGTTACCTTTTTCAATTCTTTGAATGGTTTTTGAATTGCAATAGAAACTATATCTTCTGATTTATCGTAATCAGTCAAATAATTGTCATTAATAAAGGCCAATTCATCATCAAGATCAGCATTACCATATAGAAAAATATAACTATTTGAAGGATGGTAATATTTACGGTGAAAATTTAAAAACTGTTCATATGTAAGTTGCGGAATCGCATCCGGGTAGCCCCCAGATGAAAAACCGTAAGAATTATCAGGGAAGAGATTTTTATCAATCAGATATCCTAATTCTCTTGTCGGGCTGGAAAACGCTCCTTTCATTTCATTATAAACAACACCTTTGTAAACAACATCTTCATTTTCACCATTTAATTCATGGTGCCAACCTTCCTGCTTTAATATGCGAGGATCGTCATAGATCAAAGGATTGAATACAGCATCAAGATAAACATGCATTAAGTTGAAATAATCTTTATCGTTCATACTTGCTACTGGATAGAGTGTTATATCTCCACCAGTCATGGCATTTAAAAATGTATTTAAAGAACCTTTTGCTAATACATCAAACGGACTTTTTACAGGAAAATTTTTTGAACCGTTCAATACGGAATGTTCCATAATATGCGGAGTACCACTGTCAGATTCTGGTGTTGTTTTAAAAGCGATACAGAAAGTTTTATTTGCATCGTCGGTAGCGAATTTTAGAAGTCGAGCACCGCTTTTAACATGTTCAAAAAGATAACAATCAGTATTGATTTCTTCAACAAACCGTTTTTCGATTAGCTTGAAGCCAAAATAGGTTGCACCTTCTTTGTATTTATCAGATTGACATGATATATTAATGAGAAAAAAAATCAAAAGAATAGAATTCAAAACAAAACGGCTGGCTTTCATAATAATCTCCACAATATTATTGAAATTGTAAAATAAACACCTCGAAAAGATATTACTTATACGATGAATTTATAAATTATTTTCTATCGTAAAAAAGGTATAAATGGACGGTGAGATATTAATATCATATAAAGAATTATTATCAATAATTATTCCTATAGAAATATATAATTGATGCAGTTAGGTACGTAGCCCAACTAATGGTCAACAATATGTGGACTTACAGATTAACGTAGTAATATCGTAGTAAATTTGCCTTTAAAAACAGAAAAACCGTCTCTTTAAGGGGCGGTTTTCTTAATACTGTCAAATAATAACCATTTTTTCAACGGTTTTTGGAATTTGGGATTTTCATCTTCTACATTAATAATGAATTGATTACATTCCATTTGGAATGCATATCAATATAGTTTACATTGGGAGAAATGTTATTGCATACTTGAGTAAAACTGTCCTATTATTGGATAGTAGCAAAGCGGGTATTTCCCGTTCACGATCTGTGTTAAATCCTTCATTATAAACTAAATAGAAGTCCGTACCTTCCTTAGGGTTATATCGAAGTCGGAAATTAATCCCTACAGCATCTGCCGCACTGTTGTACTGCAGAAAAGTACTAGTGGAAAGCTTGGTATTAACCGCGGCCTTCAATCGCAACCCGAAGAGATGCGTAATAAATGATTGACCACGATCAGAAAATTGAGCCCAAGTAGGCTGATAATTACCACTTAACGTTAGATGTTTTGATACCGTCCAGCTAGGCGAAACTTTTACTGTCAAGTACGAACCATCATAAAATGAGCCACCTGTGATGTTAAAATTGGAACGTAGCAGGGTTCCTGATGACATATTATAATCTATTCCAATGTCGTAAAATGCGTAGTGCTCGGGAGGTACAATTACATCTTCAGGAAGATCCAGAGTATCGAGTAACGCTTCATATTTACTCTTTATCCATACCCTTGCAGAGGAACCATTTTTACCTTCATAGATCCAGACTGGACCCAACTCAGCTGATTCAAGTCCCCTGTTGGCATTACCGTATAGGAAGTAGTATTCCAATGATAAGGTGTTACGAAAAGCCGCCGATGTTTCAGAAGGTAACCAAGCGTAGGAAATGCTCCTAGCAAATACAAAATAATTTTCCCAGACCTCAAAACCCATACGTGGAATATAATTAGGACCACGTCGTGCAAAAAACAACTGATAGCTGAATCCTTGCTTAGAACGTTTCTCCATCCCAAGGAGTAAACGATTTGCATCCATTGGAGAAGAAGGATCTTCTTCACTGTCAAGTGATTGTGCGATGCTAAATGTCAAATAGTCATCTTCAAACAACTTTATTGTACCATCCAATCCCATACAATAGTTATACTGTCCACCTCTCCCTACCCGGCTAGTCAACATTGTGCCGATGTAGGAGTACGGATTAATGACCTGACGGCGTAAACGAAAGACACCAAAGTTCTCAGAAGGCACGATTATGGTAGAATCATCAGCGACGTCATCAACAGAAAAAACCTCTTGAGCGGTTTGCATATTAAGAACCCCCACATCCCATTTTCCAATTCGTCCAACAAGGCGTGTTCCTGCATAGATGGGTACTTGCCGGTAATCATCGTCACCAATGTCATACAATCCGATTCGGCGTGTGTAAAACATTTGAGTCGGTCCACCAAAACTGAAATTGAATAAGCTTGCCCGTTCCTGAAAGAACAAGCGCTTCTCAGGATAGAAAAGTGAGAAACGAGTAATATTAATTTGCTGGTCATCTGATTCTACTTGTGCAAAGTCAGTATTAAATGTTAAATCCAGGGTTAGATTGCTGGATAGTCCATACTTGAGATCTAAGCCAATATCCCTGCTCACATTTCTGGAAACATCATACGCCGTTTCGGTATTGTTTAATTCAGACAGTTGATCCACTCCACCCAGCAAATAAGGTGTAATATATAGGGGATTCTGTTGTTGGACACCTTCTAATACCACATCCTGTGCAACAGACGGTTTTAGGAAGCTTAACTCCCATTTTGGGGGAATATCTGGGAAAATAATAATTTCGTTCTTTCGTGCGATATAGCGCCATATGATTAAACCCATAATGACATTGCCATTCTTTTCCTGGAAACGAAGACTTGAAAAAGGGATACGCATCTCAGCAAACCAACCCTCTTCATTCTGGACAACTGCAACATCCCAATAGGTATTCCAACTCATGTTTATGGGAAAACCATTAGTAGGTTCAGCATCGTTAAATATTGTCCAATCTCCACGAATGCCAGCAGGTGTGGTGGCAAAACAGAGAGCATTCTCATTATCGTTGAATGGATCCAGTATAAATCCAAAACCATCATCCCCTGCTGTGGTTCCATCTCTCTCTAATGCATTCCCCCTGATACCTTTTGGATCGGAATCATAAAAACGTCCGGATGCATATAAATACTCTTCATCATAAGCAACGCGAATTTCGGTCTTCTCAGAAGGATTATTGCCGAAAACTGGTTGATGCATCACAACATCAAATGGTTGGACTCTTTGCCATGCAGGTTCATCACTTATACCGTTCAATGTAATCGGTCCACTAAGACGATCCAAAATGATTGGTTCTATAAATTGAGCCTTCATTTGGCCTAATACAGAGAGGAAAACAAAAATAAATACAATTAAATGATTCAACTCCTAAGAATCCTCTCATAATATCGATAAGATATGATATAAAAGTTAAACTTCTCCAAGATCTTATAATGCGATATGGTTTTACCGATCATTTTTCAATAATCACATACGTGATTGGGTAGTAGATTGATACAAATCGAATATAATAATTCCGCGGTGATTAATTCCCCCTGTATAATGTAAATATATCTGCATTAGTCTCCTACGGCAGGTTGTTACGCATTTCGTTGGATTACCGTAACCAAATACTACTTATGAATCCTATTAACCTTCAATAATTATTAAGTTGATTAAAATTAGTAGAATATCTTGTCAGTTGGTGGGTTACCCAACTAACAGTCAACAATATCAAGACTTACAGGTTAACGTAGTCATATCGTAGTAAATTTGCCTTCAAAACGAAAGAAAACTGTGTTGTAACCAGAAAAATTTATTATCCCATCATCTTTATTTTAAAAAAGAGAATGTTGCTTTTTTTACTTGCTCAATTTCACACCAAGGAGCAACATGACCACAATCGCCTGTAAGTTCAACTAATGCGCAATCCAATAATTTTGAAAAAGCAATTGAACTAGCAGGATTCACTATATGGTCTTGTTGGGCGATTATTATAAGTATATCAGCCTTAACAACATTTTTGATATTATAAGGATTGCTTTTAGAGCTTTTATATATATCATGCTGGATCATAGCATTCAATTGAGCCAAGTAATCTTTTGAGTTCATCATATGAGCATATTGTTTGTTCCTAAAAGCTTCCAATCCATCAGGACTATATTTTCTTACAAAGTAAGATGGTGTATATATATTCATATTACAAATGTCATAAGCTCTTTTCATAGCAAAGTCTATATCCTCTTCATTTAAGCCTGCATTAATTATTAAATCTGCCTGTGTTTGCCAAACGAGAATATCATAAAACGATTGCTTAGGTGTTCCAATTATGGGAACTGCTTTATCCATGAAATCAGGATGAGCAACTATCCATTCAAATGTTTGCATTCCACCCATAGAGACTCCCAAAACAGCATACAAATGATCTATATTTAAGTGATTAACCAGCAAGTCATATTGAGCATTAACCATATCTTGTATTGATACTTCA
>SDBT01009511.1_pt1 | contig 15750 bp, 12 predicted proteins | sample 2277101 | NCBI WGS metagenome assembly SDBT01 (sample SAMN10404973, study PRJNA504765) | marine sediment metagenome | isolation source: marine sediment core GS10_PC15, 103 cmbsf | place: Arctic Ocean: Southern Knipovich Ridge | collected 2010 | reverse complement strand
CCTCACTTTGCGGGCGTCTAAGAGGGGCAACGCCCCTCTTTCTTTTCCTCCCCCTTCCCCTTATCAAGGGGAAGGGGGACAAAGGGGGATAGGGTTCCCAAACATTAAGGGGGTGAGGTTTGATGGAAGTATGACCAACCATAAATGAGCAGAACCTTTTTTTACTTGGTTGATTGGTTTATCTCATACCTGACCATATCCAGTAATTTATGTTACAATCGTGTTTGAGGGCTGGCCATCATGGCGAGCCCTAGGGGTATGTGAGGAATAAAAAATGCAATTGGATTTAACGCAGCTAACAAATATTATTGCGGAGATGCCGGCCTATCGTCAGCTTATTGAGGAATTAAAAATAAAAAAAGGCGTCAGGGTTATAGTACTGGATGCTGCCAAGCCCTACCTGATAGCCGCCTTATATCAAAGCCAGCAATTACCCATCATGGTAATCGCGGCGCAGCCGGAGAATTGCAAGAAGCTCTATGAACAACTCTTAATCTGGTGTCATTCTGACCAGATAAAACGTTTTCCTGAACCTGATGCATTGCCCTATGAACGTATCGCCTCGGATGCGGCTACTGAGCTTGACAGAATGCAGGTGCTGGCAAATCTGGCAAATCAGGATTGCAGCAAATCGGATATAAAAGCCCCTCTGGTTGTCACTTCGGCTCCGGCGCTGATGGGAAAAACGGTGCCATATAATGATTTTATCTCTGCCTGTCACACCATTGAACCGGGGATGGATATTGACCCATACCACCTGCTGAGCAGGTGGCTATCAATGGGCTACAAGCTGGAAAGCACTGTGGAGGTGCCGGGTACGATAAGCCATCGCGGCGGTATTGTGGATATTTATCCGCCAACCAGCGAGTTGCCCGCCAGGCTGGAGTTCTTTGGCAACACCGTGGAAAGCATCCGTCTCTTTGACCCGGAAAATCAGCGCTCGGTAAGGTCATCACCGTCAATAGCAATAACCCCGGCTGCGGAACTTCTCTCTCCATTTCAGAACAAACCGGAGCTGGAGCGAATATTAAATAACCTCAATCTGTCAGGCTGCAATGAGGAAACAAAACGGCAGTTTGAGCAGGGGAGGGAGATGCTGCTCGAAAACCAGACACCGCCGGAGACGCAGTTTTGGGCTTCTCTGTTCAATAAAGACAGCATCCTGAATTATCTTCCGCAGAATACTCTGCTGATAGTTGACGAGCCGCAGAGGCTAAAGCAAACGGTGGCAGAACTGGATGCGGAAGCCGAGCAGATGCGGTCGGAAAAATTAGAAAGCGGGGAATTGCCGGGTAATTTCCCCAGGCCTTATTTTGTCTGGGATGAACTGGATTCAGAAATAAAGAGTCGCCAGTGCCTCCGACTGGATGCGTGGGATACCGGTGAGGACTTGCGCCAATTGGATTTCATCTCCGCTCCCAGCTTTGGCGGGCAGCTACCCTTATTCATTAAAAAGACAAAACAGCTTCTGCGCCAGAAACAACGGATTATAGTCGTCAGCCATCAGGCAAGCCGACTTTCCGAACTGCTCGATGAAGCGGATATAATCGCTTCGCCACTTAATGAAATCAGGCAAATACCGGCACCCGGCTCATTAGCACTTGTTCAGGGTTCTCTATCTGAAGGCTGGGCGATGAATAATACTCACCTGTTCACCGATGCCGAGATATTCGGCTTTGTCAAGCAACGGCGGCTGACAAAACGACGCCCCGTGCCGCGCCAGCAAATTCTGGTTGACATAACTCCGGGTAATTTCGTAGTGCATGTCGAGCACGGTATTGCCCGGTTTGCCGGGGCTATTACGCTCAGCAGTAACGGCAGCGAAAAGGAATACCTGGTACTGCATTATGCCGCCGGCGATAAACTGTATGTACCCACCGACCAGATAGACCGTGTCAACCGCTATGTTGGTGCCGGCGACCGCCCGCCATCATTGAGTCGACTGGGCACTCAGGAATGGACGCGCACCAAGCAGAGAGCTAAAGAGGCGGCGGAAAATCTGGCACAGGAGCTATTAATTCTGTATGCCTCCAGGGAGGTCGTCCCCGGTTTCGCATTTTCCCCGGATGCAGTATGGCAGCAGGAACTTGAGGCGTCATTTCCATACGTTGAGACGCCCGACCAGATGGAGGCGCAGAAAGAGGTCAAAGAAGACATGGAAAAACCCAAGCCAATGGACCGGCTGGTCTGTGGAGATGTCGGCTATGGTAAGACAGAAGTAGCGATTCGTGCCGCTTTTAAGGCGGTGATGGATAATAAGCAGGTGGCGGTGCTGGTGCCGACAACGGTGCTTGCCGAGCAGCACTTTTCGACGTTCTGGCAGAGACTGGATGCCTTCCCGATTAGAGTTGAGGTGTTGAGTCGGTTCAAGTCGCCGAAGGAGCAACGCATCGTCCTTGATGGAATCGCCAGCGGTACGGTAGACATCTGCATCGGCACGCACCGCCTTCTGCAAAAAGATATTGCCTTTAAAGATTTGGGCTTGTTGATTATTGACGAAGAGCAGCGCTTTGGGGTCGCTCACAAGGAATACCTCAAGCAGAAGCGGCGGGAAGTAGACGTCCTGACCCTCAGCGCCACGCCGATACCACGCACCCTGCATATGTCCCTGGTGGGGGTACGGGATATGAGCACTATGGAAACTCCCCCCGAGGGCCGACTGCCGATAAAAACCTATGTTGCCGAATACAACGACCGCTTAATCAGGGAAGCCATACTCAGGGAGTTGGAGCGCAATGGCCAGGTCTTCTTTGTGCATAACCGGGTTCAAAGCATCGCCATGGTTGCTGACAGGCTCCGGGAACTGGTGCCCGAGGCAAGAATAGCTATCGCTCACGGTCAGATGCCGGAGGAGAAGCTTGAGGCGGTTATGGCTGACTTTGCTCTGGATGAAAGCGACGTCCTGGTTTGCACCACGATTATTGAATCGGGACTGGATATGCCGAACGTTAACACTGTAATCATTAACCGGGCGGACAAGTTCGGGCTGACGCAGTTGTACCAGCTGCGCGGCAGGGTGGGGCGCGGCGCCAACCTTGCCTACGCCTATTTTCTCTATGACGGGGGGAAACAGCTGACGCCGACGGCTCAAAAGCGACTACGGACTATCTTCGAGGCTACCGAGCTGGGCGCCGGTTATAACATCGCCATGAAAGACCTGGAAATCAGGGGCGCCGGCAACCTGCTCGGCGCCAGGCAGAGCGGGTATATCAGCGCCGTGGGCTTCAGCCTGTACTGCCGACTGCTCGCCGATGCCGTGGAAGAGCAGAAAGCAAAGCGAGCCGGATTGAAGGAAACAAGGCAGCCCCGCCTCCCCGCGCCGACTATCGACCTCCCGCTGAACGCCTTTATACCGGAGGAATACGTCTCTGATGTAAATACACGCCTCGGACTCTATCAGAACCTGGTAAAAACAGACAGGATAGAGCAGCTTGAAGATATTGCCCGCGAGTTTAAGGACAGGTTCGGCGCGCTGCCGCCGGAGGTGGAAAACCTGCTCTATGCGGTGAAGATTAAAGCGCTGGCAGCCAAAGCGAGCATAGCGTCCATCTCCACCGAGGACAGCCAGCTGGTTATCCGGCTGAGGCAAGGGATGCAGGTAAATAAACAGAAGCTTGAGCCGCTAGTAAAAGATGGTGTCAAGTTAGGCAATACCCAGATAAGGCTAAACCCGAAACGACTCGGCAAAGAGTGGCGGAAGACGCTGGAGGAGGTGGTGAGGAGGGTGGGAAACCTGATTTAACTACCAAAGTGAAGCGTCAGTTATTCATCCCCTGTATTATAACTTAGCATATATTTCCTATAACCCTATTGACAAACTGTCAGTAATAGTGTAAGATATATGTAAGTTATTGTAATAGGAGGTTTGGAAATGGGTTCAGTTGGTGAATATTTGGCACAAGCTCTTTGTTCGTTATCAAAGGCAGAAAAGGTAGAAGTTATTAATCTTTTATTGAAGGATGGTGATTTCAGAGAAATTTTATCAGAACTTCCAATTAAGAAACTGATTGGGTCACAAGATAACCAAGGAGGAAGGTATTCTCTTATCCCCGATACTGGTGTTGCTTCAAGAAGCAAAGGGAAGAAGGAGAGAGGTAAGCAGTTGCGTCAGAGTTGCATTTCTGAGCTACAGCAGAATGGTATATTGATTGAGCCTTTTGACAACGTTTGGGCGGAGACAGCAAAGGGTTTATGGGTAGCTATCCCCACAGCCTCTATGGAATGGCGTCCTGGGCGTTGGTTTCTGGGGCTGTCTGAAGAAAAAGTACGTGAGAGAATTAACAAAGGGGGTGTCGTAATAATACTGCTCTGCCAGTCGGTGGGGGGTTCTAAACTGGATTTTATAATACCTCCCGAGATAGTCGAGGAGATAGTGACAAAAGTATCCAGATCAAAAAAGGGACAGTTAAAGTTTAATACAAAAAAGGTTGGGGATCGTTACTACCTAGTAATACCTGATGACAATAATGTAGATATAACAGATTACAAAGGTAAGATTTCTATTTTAAAAAATCTAGGATAGGATAATTTCTCTCTCATCTTTTCCCACCCGACCGCCCTCGCATCATCCTTTGCTCTTATCCCATAGTTCTTTACCCCACCACCCCACAGGGCGTCTAAGAGGAGCGTCAGCCCCTCTTTCTATATCTCCCCCTCTCCTAGCAAGGAGAGGGGGATTAAGGGGGTGAGGTAGACAAAGCCCTCCTTTTTACTTTACATTAAAATACCTGATATAATATAAATAAGCTATCTAAAGCGCGCTGGTGGCAAAAATGGATAACATGAAAGTATTACTGGTATATCCTCAGTATCCGGATACCTTCTGGAGTTTCAAGCACGCCCTGAAATTCATCTCTAAAAAGGCGTCCTTCCCACCGCTGGGCGCGCTAACCGTAGCCGCGATGCTGCCTGAGAGCTGGGAGAAAAAGCTGGTGGATATGAACGTCACCAGGCTTACGGATGAGGACATAAGGTGGGCTGACTACGTGTTCATCAGCGCCATGATAGTGCAGCGAGACTCTGTAAAAGAAGTTGTAGCACGGTGTAAAGGGCTGGGTGTAAAGACGGTTGCCGGCGGGCCCCTCTTTACTACCGGACACGAAAAATTTCAGGGGGTAGACCACTTTGTCCTGGGCGAAGCTGAGGTTACACTACCCCTCTTTTTAAGAGACCTGGAAAACGGGGCTGCCCGGCATTTATACATGTCAAAGAAACGACCCGACATAAGCAAAACCCCCGTTCCATTATGGTCGCTGATAGACAAGAAAAAATATTTCTCAATGAGTATTCAGTATTCGCGGGGCTGTCCCTTCAACTGTGAATTCTGCGATATTATAGTGCTCAACGGACATAGACCGCGAACAAAAACCAGAGACCAGATGCTTGCAGAACTGGAGGCGCTTTACCAGCAGGGCTGTCGAACCGGCGTATTCATTGTTGATGACAACTTCATCGGCAACAAGAAAAAATTAAAGACGGAAACCCTGCCGGCCATAATTGAATGGCAGAAACGAAGGAAACATCCTTTCTGCCTGTCCACTGAAGCCTCCGTCAACCTGGCTGACGATGAAGAATTAATGCAAATGATGGTGGAAGCCGGTTTTAGTACGGTCTTTGTTGGCATTGAAACCACAAATGAAGAGAGCCTTGTCGAGTGCAATAAATCGCAGAATCGGAACCGTGACCTGGTGGCATCGGTCAAGAGGATTCAGAACTATGGTCTGGAGGTACAGGGAGGTTTTATTGTCGGCTTTGATAGCGACCCGCTCTCTATATTCGAGAGCCAGATAAGCTTTATCCAGAAGAGCGGCATTGTCACCGCCATGGTGGGCTTGCTGAATGCTCCCCCTGGTACCCCGCTATACCGGCGCCTCAAGGGTGAGAGCCGTTTATTAAAAAGTAGTACCGGCGATAATACTGACTGCTCGATGAACTTCATGCCCAAGATGAAGTATGAGACGTTGATTAACGGCTACAAACACATCATGGATACAATTTATTCTCCGCATAACTATTATGCGAGAATACGGGCATTTCTAAAAGAGTACCGGCCCCACAGAGCAAGCAGGAGAAAAATCCAGTGCTACCAGATTAGTGCGTTCCTTAAATCAATCTGGTTTTTAGGCATCAGGGAGAGTGGCAGGTGGCATTACTGGAGAATGGTCATTGCAACCTTGCTGAAATATCCTCGTAAATTTCCCCTGTCTATAAGTCTTGCTGTTTACGGATATCATTTTCGCAAGGTTGTTGAGAAGTATATCAGGTCACCGATTACAGATACCCTGTGAACTGGGGCAAACGAAAACACTGGATGTTAAGAAATATCGATTATCCAGGTATTCAGGAAGAATGAAATTCTTCCATACCATATATAATAAATCAGGCCGGTAACCTGGGGAAGCTACCGACCTGATTCTGTCCTGAGTAGAGAACCGATTGATTTCACCAACTTTTATCATCATAACAGCCGCGCCGTGAACAGGGCATAAACATCAATATCGACAGTATAAACATCCCGTAAAAGATCTAAGCCATAAAAATCGGCACTTGTAGCGGGCAGCCCAGAACGGACGCGACCTCTTTTTTACTGCCCCGACAGGACTGAAAGTGCAGACTCATTATGCTATACTCGTAAGGTACTGATGGCAAAGAAACAGAGGATTGATACCCTGCTGGTGGAGAGTGGTCTGGTAGAAAGCCGGACTAAAGCCCAGGCTTTGATTATGGCGGGGGCGGTACTGGTGGGGGGGCAAAAGGCAATCAAGGCGGGAACCCTCATAGCTACCGAGACAGTAATAGAGTTGCTTGAAAAGCCTCCTTTCGTCGGCAGGGGCGGAATAAAGCTCGACTATGCCCTGGAACAGTTCCATCTCGATGTCTCCGGCAAGATTGCGGCGGATATCGGGGCATCCACCGGCGGCTTTACCGATTGTCTTCTCAAACGGGGAGCGAAACGTGTTTATGCTGTGGATGTCGGTTATGGTCAGCTTGATTACGGACTGAGAAAGGACCCTCGCGTGATTGTCATGGAGAGGGTAAATGCCCGCTATCCCTTAGATATTCCGGAAAAGTTAGATTTAGCTACCATAGATTTGTCCTTTATCTCTTTAGAAAAAGTAATACCATCAGTAGCGGGACTGCGCAATGATAAAGGTTTCTTGCTGGTACTGGTCAAGCCGCAGTTTGAAGCGAAGAGAGGTGAGGTAGGCAGGGGAGGGGTAATCAAAGACCCTCTTATGCATGCCAGGGTTCTGGGACGCTTTGTTACCTGGGTGGTCGGGCACGGTTTTCGATTCAAAGGACTGATACCTTCACCGATACTCGGCGCTTCTGGAAACAGGGAATTTTTCGTGTGGTTAACATAATGTTAAAGAAGATTGTAAACTTAACACTAGAGGGTATAAAACTTTCCGGGCAGCTCTACCTGCCTGGAACCGGCAGTAATTACCCTGCAGTTTGTGTATGCCACGGCATCCCCTCGGGCAAGCCGCGAGACCCGGATGACGGGGGTTATCCTGCATTTGCGGAGAAGATTTGCAGAGATGGCTTTGCCGTGTTGATTTTCAATTTCAGGGGGACCGGGGAGAGTGATGGTAACCTTGATATGCTGGGCTGGACCAGAGACCTGGAAACAGCCATCGATTATCTATGGAATTTACCAGAAGTGGATAAAGCACATCTGTCATTGCTTGGCTTTAGCGGTGGTGCTGCCGTATCCGTATTTGTAGCGGCAAAGGATAAACGAATATCACACGTTGCTGCCTGTGCCTGTCCGGCGGAATTCAGCTTTTTTACCGAAGCCAATGAAGCGCCGTCGATTGTTGACCACTTTCGCAACATCGGCGCCATCAGAGACGCGGATTTCCCTCATTCAGCGGAAGAGTGGTTTAACGGCTTCAGGGTCATCAGCCCGATTGACCATGTAGCCGGGATTACCCCCAGGTCTCTGCTGATAGTGCATGGCAATATGGATGAGACGGTTGATATAAGCCATGCCTACAGGCTTTACGATACTGCCGGTAATCCTAAAGAGATAGCCATCATTGATGGAGCCGGGCACAGATTGCGGCAGGATGAAAGAACGCTGGCTATTGTTTTGAAATGGCTGAAGTCCCAATACAATGATTAATTGCTGTTTTGTTATTAAAAATTGACCAATTGGCGATAACCTGTTTATAATTAAAGTATAGGGTAAGTCGGAACGAGATAAGAGGCAGATTAACTTGCACGAAAGTTGCGGTGTTTTTGGCGTTTATGCCCCTGGCGAAGATGTAGCTCGGCTTACCTTTTTTGGTTTATTTGCTCTTCAGCACCGCGGTCAGGAAAGCGCCGGTATCGCCACCAGTGACGGCAAAAAAATCAATGTATACGCCAGGATGGGCCTGGTATCACAGGTTTTCAGCGAAGAATCGCTGACTCAGCTTGCCGGCGGCTATATTGCCATCGGTCATAACCGTTATTCCACCACCGGCTCCAATCGTGATTGTAATGTTCAACCGATTATCGTGGGCAAGGGTTCAAATACGATTGCGGTTGCCCATAACGGGAATATCATCAACGCTAATTATCTACAGGAAGAGCTTGCCGGGCAGGGCTATATTTTTAACAGTTCCACGGACACCGAGGTCATTGCTAACCTGATTCTTTCCTCTCCGGAAAAAGATTGGGTAAATAAGATAAGGTATGCGATGCATCGGATGCAAGGCGCTTATTCACTGGTGGTGATGACCAACCGCGGTTTATATGGAGTGCGTGACCCATTTGGTGTGCGTCCTTTGTCCCTGGGAACTATTGATGGTGGTTGGATTATCTCGTCGGAGACCTGTGCTATTGACCATATTGGAGCTGACCTTATCAGGGAGATTGAACCGGCGGAGATAGTTTCCATTTCTGCGGATGGTATTGAAAGCTATCGGGAAGAGATAAATAAAAGGAACTCCTGTATTTTTGAATATATATATTTTGCTCGACCGGATAGCGCCATTAATGGACGGCTGCTTTACCCAGCACGCCAGGCCATGGGCAAGATTCTGGCGCGGGAATACCCGGTTGATGCCGACCTTGTTATCGGGATACCCGATTCAGCTACTGCCGCCGGTATCGGCTATGCTACCGAGTCGGGTATCCCGTTAGGCGAGGGGTTAATAAAGAACCGCTATGTGGGACGCACTTTTATCGAGCCTGACCAGCGTCTCCGCGATTTAGGCGTTAAACTAAAATTTAATCCCTTACCGCAGATGCTGAGTGGTAAGAGACTGGTGGTGGTTGACGATAGTATCGTTCGGGGCACGACTACGCCTAGTGTCATAAGGATGTTAAGAAAGGCGGGGGCAAAGGAGGTTCACATGCGTATCTGCGCGCCACCTCTTCGTTATCCCTGCTTTTTTGGTGTTGACATGGCGTCGCGTCGTGAGCTGATAGCCGCCCAAAATACCGTACCGGAAATCCGCGACTTCATCGATGCTGATTCGTTGGGATATATGAGTATCGATGGGCTAATTGAAGCAGTAGCTTTACCTAAGGATATTTTCTGCCTGGCTTGTTTCACCGGTGACTATCCGATACCTGTCCAGTTAGAGATGGATAAGCTGGCTCTGGAACGCAATCAAATCAATCAAAGGGCTTCTATAAAGAGTAAGTAATAATTAATATAATGTCTCTGCTTGCTTTTAATTTCCTGAAGTTGTTTATGTCCCTTTCTTGAATTTCCTCATTGACACATTCGCAACTCACTGGCGATATTCATTTCATGCAGGGATTGCGGAAGTATTCTTCGGTTTTGTTTGCATTTGGTTGATGGGTTTACCTCACCCCTGACCCCTCTCCTGCCTGAATCTTCAGTGGCTTATCCCGCAGGTATATATATCCTCTCTTTTAACACCTCGCAAGGAGAGGGATAAAAAAGGAGAGTTTAAGAGAGGCGAAGCCTCTCTTATATATAACTCCCCCTCCCTTGGCAAGGGAGGGGGATAAAGGGGGAGAGTTGCCCAAAACATTAAGGGAGTGAGGTTAAGACAGAAAAAAGTAATCAACCAAAACTAAATAGAACCTATTCTTCCAGTAGTTGACAAAATAATATATTTTGTATAGAGTTATATAGAACATGTGTTCGTAATATATTATGCAATCGCTTTCAGGAGGGCAGAGATGAAAGAATTGTCGTCAAAACAAAAACGTATCGTTAAATTTGTCGAGGATTTTCTAGTTGATAAATGTTATCCTCCATCAATTAGAGATATACAACACGGCTGTGGGATTAGCTCGACATCTGTTGTGGATTATAACCTGGATATACTGGAGAGGGAGAGCTACATTCGGCGTCACCCTGAGGTATCGCGCGGTATCGAGTTACTGAATAGTTCCTTTCATCCACATCTCCGGGTGCAGGTTCCAATCATCGGACAAATTGCCGCCGGTAAGCCGATACCGGTACCGGATGCTGATAGCTGGAATATCGCGGCTGCGGAGATGCTGGAAGTAACCCGTGACTTGACCCGGGACAGGGAAGGAGTTTATGCTTTAAGGGTGAAGGGGTTGTCAATGGTAGACGCCCTGATTAATGACGGTGATATTGTACTGATGCAGTCCGTCAATACAGTGGAGAACGGAGAAACGGCAGCGGTATGGCTCAGGGAGGAAAAAGAGGTTACACTAAAAAAAGTTTATGCTGAGCGCGGTCGAGTACGACTCCAACCGGCTAATAGCCAGATGCAGCCGATATATACCGAACCGGATAACGTAGAGATACAGGGTAAGGTTATTGCTGTTATCCGGAAACTGGCTTAATCTGAAACGGATTAAAGTTAGATATCATTGCGTTGCTCTTGACTGAAACTTGATTTGATTTTTTATTGCCCGCGGGTGTAGATTGTAAAGGGCAGAATATTTTTTCTGGCTAATTCAGTGACCGACGAGGGAAGCGTGATTTTATCTCAGTTTCAGAGTGTAGGGCGAGACCTGTTTAACAGAGGACTTGTTTCTTCCCCCACCGGAAATCTCAGTATCAAGCTTGGCGACCGCATGATAATTACCCGCCGGGGTAGTATGCTTAACGCCTTGCAGGAGCATGATTTAATAGAGACCGGAGTTACCAGGAACAATCGGGCTACTCCATTAGCGTCAACGGATTTAGCTATTCATCGCGCTATTTATCGAGAGACGCAGGCGGTTGCAATAGTTCATGCTCACCCTCCTCACGCTACAGCCCTATCTTTAATTGAAAGGGAAATCGTGCCTCGTAATACGGAGGGTCCGTCTGAAATTGGCATGGTTCCGGTGCTCGGTTGGCATACAGAAGGAAAAACGCGTGTGCTGGCTAATGTCATCGCCCAGGCGCTAAAGCAGCAGAGGATTATCATGATTCATGGTCACGGCAGCTTCGCTATCGGCCAACTGCTTGAAGAAGCCTATAATATCACGGCTATGTTAGAGGAAAGCTGCCAGATTCTCTGTTTACTAAAGTCGTTACAGGTAAGCAGCGGTAACCTGTAGGTCATTTCTTATAAACAGGCGTACACCAGTCAAGATATTTAGAATTGGCGCCCCGTATAATATCCGAGTAAAATTTCTGTAACTTACCGGTAACTTCTCCAATTTCACCGTTGCCAATCTTGCGACGGTCTATTTCGGTGACAGGCGTTATGTTAGCCGCCGTGCCGGTTAAAAAGCATTCGTCCGCACTATAAAGTTCGCCGCGCTCGATAGACCTCTCTACTGTTTCCAGATTCAGTTCGTTTTTCGCCAGTTTTATGGTAGCATCGCGGGTAATACCCATTAGAATGCTATTATAACTGGCTGGCGTTACCAGTTTACCATCAGTAACCAGAAAGATATTTTCGCCACTGCCGTCGGCGACATACCCGTCGGCGGTAAGCATAATTGCCTCGTCAAAGCCATTCATAATGGCTTCCGTCTTGGCAAGAGCATTATTGATATAAAGTCCGGTAAGTTTTGCCCGTGGCACCTCTTTGGGACAGCGCCAGGAAGAAACGGCACAACGGGCTTTATCTACGTCTAAATAACGCCCCCAGGGATGAGCAAATACCATGAAATCAGATTCCAGGTCATGGAGACGAACACCCAGTACCTCAGAGCTATTATAAGCCAGGGGACGTATATATATATCTTCTCGAAAACCGCACGTAACTGCAAGTTCCACCGTTATCCGGCATAGTTCATCAATGGTATAGGGCAGGTCAATATTTAACACCAGGCAGCCCCGATGCATGCGTTCATAATGTTCCTTAAGGCGGAAGATGTACATCTGCTGGTGCTCGGCGTTCCAGTTACCTCTTATACCTTCAAAAACGCCCGTGCCGTAATGAAAAGAGCTGGTCATGACCCCTATTTTGGCTTCGGCTAAAGGGACGAATTTCTTTTGAAAATAGGCATATGATGGCATTTCTAAATCTCCTTCTTAATTACCGTATATTATAGCTATAAAATGGATAGAAAACAAGTGACGTTATTAAAAGGTGGGTTTATCTACCTCACCCCCTTAACTCTCCTTTAATATCTCTCTCCTTCAATGGAGAGAGGGAAGGATTTTCGTGAAGGGGTGAAGCCCCTTCACACTGCCCTTTTAGAAAACAAATATCAAATTAATAATCAGAATTAATTGCTACCTAGACAAACTGGGCGTATGCAGGGTATACCCCTTGTCATTGGACTGGAAGACATCTTTCAGCAGCAGAGTTCTTCCTGTTTGTATTGCGGTAAAGCCGTATTTCTTACGTATGCGGTCGATGGCTTTGTTAAGTCCCTCCAGCCTCTGTGCCGACACATCAAGCATATCCAGTTGCCTGCCGGCTTCGACCAGCTTGGATATCCCGATACCGATGAGACGTACCGCCTGTTTTTCCCCAGCCAGTTCTTTCCTTAGCAGCTTGTATCCGGTGTCAGCTATGGTCTGGTCGGCATTAGTAGATTGGCTCAGGGTCTGCTGTCGGGTGATTGTGGTGAAATCAGTATATCTCAGCTTTAGAGCTATACACTTAGCCTGCTTGTTTTGACGGCGCAACTCACTGCCGATTCGCTCACTGAGATAGCGCAGGGTTGCCTTCAGCATTTGGTTATCCCTGGTATCTTTGCCGAAGGTAGTCTCACGACTGATTGATCTGGCTTCTCCGGAAGCCTCTACTTTCCTGTTGTCAATACCATTAGCGTGATTATGTATCATTATCCCGAAAACACCAAAATGGCGCTTAAGAACGCCTGAAGGTAGGGCAGCAAGTTGCCCGATGGTATTGATACCAAGACCCTTTAAAATCGGTTCGTTTTTCCTGCCGATTCCTGGGAGCTTAACGACGGGTAAAGGTTTTAAAAAAGCGCTCTCCTCACCCGCCGGCACCTCAAGTAATCCGTCCGGCTTTGACAGTCCCGAAGCAATCTTGGCCACTACTTTACAGGTGGCGATACCTACAGAGGCACATAGACCAAGTTCATCTTTGACACGTTGCTTGACTGCCGCCGCCATTTGCCTGATTGAACCGTGAATAGATTCAAACCCGGTAACATCCAGATAGGCTTCGTCCAGGCCCATCGACTCCATATAGGGTGAAAAATCAGCCAGGATAGCCATAAACTTTCGTGAAGCCTCTCGATATCGGGAGAAATTACCTTCAATAAAGATTGCCTGGGGGCAAAGTCGGCTGGCGGTGATAAGTGGCATGCCGGAGTGCAAACCAAAGGAGCGAGCTTCATACGAAGCGGCGGCAACTACGCCTCTTCGGTCAGGTTTGCCGCCGACTACTACCGGTTTGCCGGTGAGGGCGGGATTAAGCACCTGCTCCACCGAGACAAAGAAGGTATCAAGGTCAATATGCATAATCTGGCGGGGCATCATTGTAACTCCCGGGAAACAAATTCTTTAACCCGTCGCTCAAAGACGCTTCGTTCCAGAAGAACACGGTGATGGCATTTAAGGCATTTTATCCCGATGCAAGCCCCCAACCTCACCACCTGCCATTCATAGCTGCCGCAGGGATGTTTTTTCTTGAGGCGAACGATGTCCTCCATCTTAATTTCCACAAACAACCCCTTTACCCGGAACATAAAAAAAGGAATTCCGATAATCTATTTCCAGGTTTCTTTTTTAGATAAAGTTAATTGACACAGAGACAGTATAATATATCTGAATTCCTGAGTCATTAACTTTAAGTCGTTCCAGGTTCTGTCCATTCCTGACCGGTCATACTTCTGTCAAACCTCACCCCCTTAATGTTTTGGGCAACCCTCCCCCTTTATCCCCCTCCCTTACCAAGGGAGGGGGAGTTATATGTAAGAGAGGCTCCGCCTCTCTTTAACTCTCCTTTTTTAAGGAGAGGGGCTTGTACCCCTCTTAGACGCCCTTAGTAAAAGTTTATTTAGTAAGGGGATTTAAAGGGGCGGAGCCCCTTTAAGAAATACTCTTCCCTCTCCCCTTTATAAAGGGGAGAGGGATAAAGGGTGAGGGGTTAGCAGAGAACAACCGGATTGAACAACAGGTAGTTCTAAGAAGGGTTTAAAAGACAGCCTTTACGTTGTTCAAGATGGTTGAGAATTTTGTTCTGTTAGAACCGTAAAGCAGGAAAAGATTACGGCTGATAAGATGAAAAATAATGCGGTTAATTTAAGCGGTTTATAGAATAGCCGTTCTTCGCTTGATAGTTAAATACCTGCTTTGCAATTCTGATTAATGCGCTGGCGTTGTTTCATTCGCCATAATTCCAAGCAGTGTATTGGCTGCCGCAGAGTCAAACTGAGTACCGCTGCAGGATGTTATTTCTTCAAGGGCATCATCCAGAGACATCGCGGGTCGGTAGGGACGGTCTGAGGTCATAGCGTTAAAGGCATCGGCTACCGCCAGGATTCGGGCTCCCAGGGGTATGTCTTCACCAGCAACCACTTGATTTAGTCCACTGCCATCAAAGTGGTCATGGTGATGCAAGATAATTTCCACCACTGCATCGTTTACGAATGGCCGCACAATATCAGGACCTATGAAGGCATGAGTCATAATATGTCTATATTCATCGGGGGTCAGTTCGCCTGGCTTATTAAGAATATCGGGGTCAACCGCAATTTTACCGACGTCATGGAGTAAAGCCCCCCACCGCAGGTTATCCAGTTCGTAAGCAGATAGACCGAGACGGCGGCCAACAACTACTGCGATTTCGGTAACCTCCCTGGAATGCCCGGCGGTATACCTGTCATTTGCTTCGAGTGTGCCGATAAGATTTTCGATAGTATCAATAAACAGCTTTCGGATTGCTGTTGGTCGTTCTTTATTTTTCCAGTTCCGGCGTTGCTGGTACTCCCGGATCTGAAGTTCCAGTTTCCTTTTTTCCAGAGCTTTGCTCACACTTAGCAATATCTCATTCAGGTTAAATGGTTTGCACAGATAATCCTGAGCGCCATTCTTTATACATTGCGCAATGACACCGGTATCAGTAATGCCACTAGCCATAATAACGGCTGTTTCTGGAAAGCTGGTTCTGATTTCGGGCAGCAGTTCAATTCCCGATTTTCCCGGCATATTGATGTCCAGGACAACCAGCTCGGATGGACTGACCTCTAATTTTGCCAGGGCTTGCTCGGCACCACCGGCTTCATCACAATTGTAGCCCTCCCTCGATAACTTCCGGCGAAGCACCCATCTTAACCCTTCTTCATCATCAACAATCAGGACACTTGCTTGTGGCACTATCATTGTATTCCTCCCGGTATCTACTCCAGTTCATACGCCATAATTTAACACGGACAGAGTAAACA
>SDBT01009510.1_pt1 | contig 15750 bp, 16 predicted proteins | sample 2277101 | NCBI WGS metagenome assembly SDBT01 (sample SAMN10404973, study PRJNA504765) | marine sediment metagenome | isolation source: marine sediment core GS10_PC15, 103 cmbsf | place: Arctic Ocean: Southern Knipovich Ridge | collected 2010 | reverse complement strand
GTACTGGGCTGGCTGCTTCGCTTTATGGCTGAAGCTCCCCTTGCTCAGGTTCTTCGCTTTGTGCCTGCGAAGATTGTTACGCATCTCATCCAACCGCTTCGCTCCCGCATCACCGGATCCGTCACCCAAGAGTGCGACCGATTCTGCGTCTATAACGTACTCACCGTCGCTCAGACGGGCTGGAATGTCGTCGGACCTACCGTTGCCCGGTCCTTTAACATAACGCCCAGCGGCGCTCACAGCAGGGCTGGCGCGCTGTACGTCGGCATTCTGAGCCCAGTAATCGAACTCACCCCCATGCTGGTAGCCGCCCATGGCATTCGGCATGCCCTGACCTAGCTCCATCGGAGGCGGCATCCACGTGCCGGAAGCATCTTTAGTGTAGCCAGCTGCTTGTAAACGCCGACCTCCACCTCGAACCATCGAAGCTGGGATAGGCTGACCTGCTGCGATCATCGCAGAGATGTCATCTTGCACACCCAGTCCACCGGTCGGACCAACCGTTGGCGTGCCCGTCTCGCCTGCGAATGGCTCTGGAGTCATGAACAAATGCTGTCCAGTCTGCGGTGACCCCTGTTGCCCGTAGGTGTAGTACGCGTTGGGATCCATGCCTTGGAACTGTCGATTCATTTCGTAAATCGGCAAGCTCTCCAACATGCGTGGGTCCATCTCAGGTTGCTGACCCTCTTCGTACTCGCCACCACCACCCAGGATTCCGGCACCCATCAAAGCGGGCATCACCATCTCGCCGAACTGACCGAGAGGTCCCGGTGCTGCTGCACCTGCAGGTGCTCCTCCTCCAATTGCAGGTGTCGGAGGAGCGACTGCTGCTTCAGGCGGACCAACCATCTGGGTACCTGATTCACCGTAACCCGGAGCAGGCGGACCCATCTCTCCCGGTGCCAGACCTTCAGGTCCCAGTGCACCTTCGAGAGGCGCAGCTGCCTCAGGAATACGTTCAGCCAGGATGCCACCACCCGCTGGGTCTTGGATGTCGAATACATCTTGTCCTTTCGCGACGAGCTTATCTATCGTCGGTTGCATGTACTCGCCCAGTCCGCCCATGACGGCACCTTCCATGAAGTCACCACCAGTCACGGAAGAAGCTGCGCCACCTGCCAGACCGGAACCAACAATCGCTGCAGTACGGTCAGACATTCCGGGAGCAATTTTCTGGAGCTGACCACCAGCGACCTGACCGAGGCCACCTGAGATCGCACCGGAGAGGGCACCCGTCAAGAAGTCGCCGCCACCTGCCGATGACAGTCCGCCCTGAATCAGAGCCTGACCAATTATAGGTGCGGCTGCACCTGATGCGCCCAGTGCCCCACCGATCCACGTGCCCAGTCCAGGTGCAAAAATGCTTAATGCAATCGGAGCAACGATCTGGAAAATTTTGGAAGAGACAATCTTCTTCACGACTTTCTTAACTTTCTTCCAGATCTTGGAGAAGAAACCATACTCAGGTAGTCCAGTGTTCGGGTTGATGTCGGGCTCGCCCCACATCCGCTTGATGACGTCGAACTCATCTTCGGTCATGTGGACCAGCATCTCATCTTCGCCACGCCCTGCAGCTCGTGCCGTCGCTGCTGCTGCTACTGATTTCGCACGAGCTGGACCACCCTTCGCAAAGGCTTGCTCGACTGCGCCACCATATTTGTAGAGCCGTACTTTTTTGGTGTCGCCTTTAGAAGCACCCGCTTTTTTCATCAGGTCTTCAGCAGCCATGGTGTACAGCAGTTCCATACCACCGGGCATGGCTTCGACTCGCTGCACTTCCTTGACCATGCTCTTGCTGCCGCCAGCTTCACTGATCATTGCAGACAAGCCGCCCTGCGGACCTTGCACGTCCAGTATTCCAGGGGCTTGCTGTGCTCTCATATTAGGTTTTGCTGCCATGGTTCTATCCCATAAAGTCTACTGTTGCGAACATTCGTTCTGCCCACTTTTTCCAATCATCATAGGCGTAAGGATCAGGCACATCCTGCCCGAGTGCATCTACGCCTCCAAATATTCCTGTAGCCCACTCCTGCCACTTCTCCGGGTCATCCAGACGTGGGTAATTAGGATCAGATCCCATCACGGGATCCGTGAAGAAGCCCAGTGCGCCTGTCATGAAATCTGCCCACTGGATTACTTCATTGTCAGCGAAGCCACGTGGATCAATGATACTCATGATTCCACCCTGCCGTCTGCAGGCTCGATGTGTGCGTAGGTCTTGCCCATCTCGAAATTGCCACCCGCTACGTTCGATTCAAACTTGAAGCTCATCAGCCGCTTAACTTCTTTGAACTTCACGGTCTCTTCGTCGCTCGTGGCAGGTGTAGCAAAAATTGTTTCTGTCTCTCCGTCAGTGACATCAGCTTTGGCATTAGCACGCCCCCGTACCTGCACAGTCATGTTGCCTTGCTGCACGAAGTCAGCCTCGATCCTGGCAACGCTTAGAGACTTGTCAGGTATATTTTGATCAAGCAATGCAAACTCATGAGTCTCGAAGAACGATTGCACCGCACTGATCTGCGAGCTGCGAATCTTGTCGTTTGCAGTTTCGTGTTGCCAAATAGTGCGACCGTTCGAAGTCACTTCATTATCCACCATGAATGGACGTTGATACACGTTGGCAAAAACTCCTGCCGTGCGCCCTTGATCACTTGGATCGTTGTCAGGTAATGGAGTGTCGAACCAGTACCCTTCACGTACGTTGAAAACTATAGCGTGGGTGCACTCACTTGCACTGCCACGCGGATAACACCACCAGATCTCACCGTAGCGAGGGATCTTGAAACCGAAACACCTGTTGCGGAACGCAAAATTAATGTTGTCGAAGAAAAAATTCTGGTTCATGTTGTTGGGGATTTCACGCACAACACCGTTAAACATGTACCAACGATCAACACCAGGCCAATAGTAAATGCCGTCCATCTCGACCACGCCCTGCGAACTCATGATCGTAGTGCCTCGGGCAACAATGTCGAAAACAAAATCAGGCGAGCCACCTTGATTGAACGTCGCACGAATGACAGAGTCGAGTCCCCACATCAGGACTGCAGGACCTGCACCGGCACCTCGAAGCGGCATGCCTTTGACAATTTTTTGCGTGCCTAAGTTGAACTCGACAGGACCAGCCGAGAGATTATTAATTTCGGAGTATCGAATGAGTCCCTTGCTACCGAATGCAAACAGGTAGAGACCGCTGACACAGATCCCACCGCTTACATTTCCGCCACCACCAGTGTTCCAACCTTGAGCCCCTGCATTCAAACCTACTGTGCTAAGCAACGTACTCGCAGTCAACGTGTCGATGTAGATGTCGCCACCGATAGAATTATCGATGTCTTGTATGTTCGGTGCAGCGTGTGCAACGAGCACGTGATTGCCAGTGCCTTGCGTGTCGGCGTACACCTCGAACTGCCACAAGTTGTCAACGTCAGTAACGAAGGCAGCAGGTGTACGATCAAAGAAGGCACTCAGCGTGCCATTCGAAACCCGGTACTGACCAAGAGTATTTGGATGCCCTAAGTGCAGGAACTGAGTGTTGTCTTCCGAAAAGGTAGCCATGCCGCGAGTGATCTCGGGCACGGTGTCGGTAACCTGCTGGTAGCCACCAATCTTTTTCGGCATGCCACGTTGGAACCTGCACCATTGACCATCAACGTAGTGCTCGCTGGCAAAACGAGTACCGTCCCGTTGAATTCCGGGAGCTGAGGCCAAACGTGCAGGTTGTCGTGCCATTTAAGATCCTACAATCTTCGTGATTTCAACGTACGATTCGTTCTCTACTATGGTGTTGGATGCTGTTGCCACGACCTGCGCCCACTGAACTTTGAACGTATCAGGATTGCCGATCTGTGCTATACCCTCCAGCACAACGTAGTTATCTCCAACCGTATTAGTGACCTGGCCCTGTGCGCCCGCTTGCTGATCACCATTCAGCACTCCAGTTGATTCTGAGATTGAATACATCCCAAACTGAGAGCCGATGATCGTACCTGCGCCCTCTCCTATAATTCTCATCTTGAACCCGGCTGCTGCGCTCACTTGCAGTACGTTCACTGCTATACGAATTCGATAGATGGCATCTTGATCCATCTGGAATCCGACCATCTCATTATCGTCCTGATAGGCCGAAGAGTTGTTAAGCGTTTCATCGAGGTCTTTGTTGATGAACTGAGTAGCGGGAACAACCATGTCGATGCCGGTGTCATCCGTAAACATCAGCATGTTAGCAACATCGTCCCTGACCCAAATCTGACCAGACTGTGCTTGACTGGCACTCGCTACTCCCTGCTCGAAGATGTACAGCGAGCCCAGCTGGATACGCAAGCCGTCAAAAGTACCGCTTAAGTTGAGAACAGACGGAGGTCCCGTCAGTGTGCCGAAGGTTGCAACGAGTGTGTCTGCACCATCACGCAACGCCAGACCGATGCCCTCGCGAAGCTCGAAGGTGGCAGTGCCTCCAGCCTTTCGGACGGAGATGGTACCGGAACCACCACCGATGCCCTCATTACGCATGAAGATTTGATTAGCGAACGCCTGGTCTTCGAACGTGAGTCGCATACCATCTTCAAGCACCAGACCATCGTCGGCCTCATCCATGCCACGAATGTTCAGTTCGGTCATGCCATTGAGATCAAACGTTGTCACAGTCCCGACGCGAATCTCGAAAATGCCGGTGCCTTCAATTTGGAAAGCAGTCCCAGTCCACCTGAAGTTTGAGTCACCCTCTATTGCATTCGGACCAGTGAAGACAGCAATCTCATTGTCAACTGGAGTACCACCAATCGTGATGCCCAGAACATCGAGCGTAGCTTTCCTCATTACCATCAGAGAATCATCGAAGTAGGCAAAAGTGTCCGCTGCCTTATCCACGGCTAAATCAAGTGTGAGGTTGTCAGTATCCAACAACAAACTAAGATCGCTTCCAAGATCTCCGCCGCCATCCAGACCACCCAGTGCTGGCGTGAGAACATCACGACCGACACCGAGATTGTCCATCGCTAATGATGCTGTCGTCGCACCAGTACCACCTTCCGAAACCATAATCGGGAACATGACGCTGACTTGAGACACTGCATCGATTACTTCTATACTGTTGGAGTACACAATCGAAGTTGTGTTCGGGTTTAACTCCGGAGGCATCCCTTGTGCAGCGGTACCAATCGTCAGAATAAATGCACCGGTCGTCTGATTATCACACCAGTACTGCTGCGTGGTGTCAGGCACAACCACCTTTCTATTGCCGGTGAGTGCGCCTGTGAAACGATACGAAATTCGATTGAGGTTGGCACCGGAAAGTACAAAATCTCCTGATCCTGGAATGGGAAGTGAGACGAAATCAAACGCAATCGTTGAACCGGTACTCAGCCCAATGGTGAAGTAATCGACACCGTCGGTAAAGATGAATGCACTGTCGTTTGGATCCAGATTGATACTCGAACTACCGTCGATAGTGCCTGACGGAGGAGTAACCGCGAGTGTTCCGGATCCAGAATTACGCAACATGAAGAACCAGTTAGGACCAACAGCTCCGGCACCCGGTAAATCAGTGACACCAGCACCCCCGGTATAGATCAGGCACTTCGCTCGATCACCATCAACTACTGTGATCGGCGTCGTCATCTCTTCATCAGAAGCGATGATTAATTCAAGTAAACCAAAACCGTCAGCCTGCAGACCTGCACCTGCTAGTGCCGATGCAGATGCAAACGTCGTCGCTGCACCCAGCTGGAACGCAGACCAGATGCCTGCCTCCGTTGAGTTATCAGTGAGGACAATGACCCATTGGTCGCCGTCTTCGATCTGTTGAATAATCCCTCCCGTGGCATCACGCATGTTGAAGTCATTGCCACCGATGTTGTTAACGGTGGTCTTATTACCTTCACTTGTGTTGCGAGCGTCAGGCATATCAACATTCACATTGATAGCGGAGGTGCTAATGTCGAGGAAGTCTGCAACGACATTGCCACCCGTGATCTGTTGCTCAGTCGGCCACTGTAGGTCGATGTCCACCCCAGTACTAATAGCAAGGTAGCTAAGCTGCGACGGGAAGAGTAGCTCTCCGCCAAATACAGTTGTGTAACCCATCAGACCGACTCCCTCGTTACGTTCCTATCGATGATGCGTTTGACATCCTGCCCCTCAAGGATCGCAATATCTTTTTCGTAGATCGCTTCCCATGTGGGAATGCGTTCATCGTTTTTCAAAAATGGAGTTGCCTGCAGGAGCGCACCATGAAGCAGGGAGTTCGGGGCAAAGTCCGTCGTCCAGTTCGTTTGATTGGTGGTATCCAGAAGTGCAGGCAACTCCCAGTAGTTGACCTCGAATGGATATGCAAAATCTGCTGATGGTCCGATCAACCAATTAAAGTAATCGTAGTCAGCATAAAATTTCGGCTGTCCGGTCAGGTCTTCGTCAGGCCAATACCGACGAATGTATTCATATGACCGAGCAAACAGGGGGGTCCGCACTTGCGTCGCCCCCACACCGAAGTTAATCGAGATCGTGTCACGCCAGCGGTTTGGTTTCGGAATAACTGACTGCCCGACGCCCATCGTGTCAGTCACGACAGCAACAAATCCCAGAATCTTCAGTCGATTCGCCAGCTCCCGTTCAGCTAAGTTGATCAGGCTGGGAAGTTGGTCGAACACTGTGGGATCGACAGCCGTGCCCCGCTCCAGATACGCACGGAGATCTCCTAAGAGCGAGTTGAATGTCATCGAGACAGCCATGAATTACTCCTTACCTCGAACTTGCGTTCGGATCTACGACCGGGTCATCATCCGGCAGTGTGTCAACTGCAGGTGTAGGTTCCGGCTCAGGCTCTGGGGCAGGTTCGGGTTCTGGCTCCGGCTCTGGTTCCGGTTCGGGTGTCGGATCAGGCTCGGGCTCAGGCTCGGGAGTTGGTTCGGGATCGGCTGGTACTTCGTCGTCCACGTTTTCTTCAGCTTCTGCCGCGCGACGTGCCGCTTGAATGACATCATGAGCTGCAGCACTCCTCTCCTCCAGTGTTTGCCACTCTGCCGAATTCGGCGCTCGATTCTCATCAGCGATTGCTTTGACAGTCTCAGCGAATTCTTTCAGTTCGGTGTGCGCTTCGTCGCCACGTTCCAACAGTTCGCCCAGGAAGTCGAGTAACTTCGACGCCTCCTGCACCTTAACCATGGAACCTCCGCCGAGAGCGGGGTTGCTGGTTATCACGGACAGACCGCGAAGTGCGATCAGTATTAGTTGGATCGGATTCATTGTTCAGCTCCTTGAATTGCTGCAAGTAAATTATTGATGAGCGGAACGAGTCGTGCGGTCCAGTTGTTGAGGCTGTTCATGGCATTGATGTACCGTTGTTCACCAGTACCGAACCTCTTAAACTCTTCCTGAATCTCTTCGAACTCCAGCACTGCCGCGATCAAATCATCCACGACTGCCTTTGCCCTTTCGTCCGCTTTGCCTATTGCGATTATCTGACTGTTGTTTAACTGACCGCTGGACACAAGCTTTGCAGCCTGCTCTTCAGCGATGACAAACGTGCCGTACGCGGCATACGCTTTTTGTTCGACCGTCTCTGCCTGAGCGAGCGGATTGGATGCAGCGCACCCCTGAAGCCCGATCAGTAAAAGAAGACAGTAAAACGTGAAGAGCTGCTGACGCGTCTGAACTAAATAGTTCATGCTAAATTCCTCCGTCACCCGATCCCGTGACCTTATTCACCAAACGTCGGGTAGTAAGCGCTTGATAGTCTTTTAAGAATGCAACCGCAGCACCTCCGGCCAGGGAGACCCAAGTCGCTGTGGTCAGCTGTGCAAATGTAAGTTCTGGATTGCTGGTAAACAATGTGACAACGCTCGATCCAAAAAGAATCAACGCTGCGATCAGTGCACCTACGAGTGTATTAACATTCATACCAAGTACTCCTCTATTTCCAAATGACCCCAGTCCATAAACGACTGGTCGGTCGTTAATCCATCCATGTCCCAGTCGCCGCCCCAACGCAATTTAATGCCAAGCTCAACTGCCGCAGAAAGAAATACTCCGGCAACGACTGCAAACAAGTGGGTGTCTTCCCACGGAATCTTGACCTCATCCACGTAAGGCGCGAAGTCAAAAGCCTTGCTGTGAGGTTCACCCTCCAGCAGAAAATTGTGTTCCGAGAAAGGCCACTCTTTCTTACTCGCGCCTTTCCTAAAAAGCATGTTCTGAACATCTTCACCTGACCAGCCACGAACAATGGAGATATCGACCGGAGACCTGCTAAGCCCCAACTCCATCACCTCGATCAGAGGTGGTGCACACGTGTCGCGATTCTCCCGTGACGTTTTTCCGTACGTGTATATCATCAGCTTGTGTTGTTCGCCTGCAGTGCACTCTTCGCTTCTTCCAAAGCATCCAACTGGATCTCCAGGTCCGCCAAGTACGCAGCATCTTCTGAAGTCCAGTCGGTTCCTTGTCGTTCGCGGAACTCCAACGCCGCGATATCTTTCTTCGTGGCGTTGATGTCCCGCTGCAAAAGAGCAACGAATGCATTGTTGATCGGAGAGACCTCAGCTGCGACGGTCTGCTTAATCGATTCCTGCATCTCTTCTGCCAGCGCATCCACCAGAATGGGCTGGATGATAAACCAGAAGATCGGCACAAGACCCGCGTAGGTAACAATCTGATTGATACCCAGACGAATCCCGCGTTCTTTGGTCTCTTGCTTCATTGCCATGTTATCCCTCCGCTGATTCCACGGGAGCTATAGCAGGATCGTCGCCAGCCTCCGCAATTTTTTCAGGAGCAGGTGGTTCTGCCGGTGGAGCTTCAGCAGCTGGCGGAGCTAATACAACTTCACCTGATGCCAGTGCCTGCAACATCCCTTCAAGGATGCTCAAGGCACCCGACTTTGCGATGTTCATGGGTACGGGTAGGTCATCGATCTTTAACAATTGCACGCCCGCTGATGCAGCCATCTGAATTTGTACTGATGATACTTCTTGCTTTGCCATTTTCCTTTCCTCTTTTTTATATTACGAAACGTCAACAGTATTGCTGGCGTACCACAATGCACCTGTTCTCTTGTGCAATCTCATCTTGCCGAACTGAGCAATCGACAAACTACCCGTCGCGCCTACACCGTCTAAGTGCGTAAGCGTGACGCCGACACCTTCTGCAACAGTGATCGCGCCAACACCGAGATTAATAATGTCAACCCAATAACCATCAGGAACGACTGCATCTGCTGCCGCTGGAGTTGTATATGTCTCTGCACTGACATCCGTAGAATATAAGATGTGCCCAGCAGCATCGCGCCATACATTGTCCGTTGTGCCGAGAACAGTGTCTTGGAGTATCCAGATCTGCTCCTGGAACCCAACGTGTAGCATGTTGCCGTCAGCATCATCCAGTATCGCTCCAGAAATGGCTCCATCTACCTGTATAGCTATCGTTTCAAAGCGACGAGCGTTGTCATGGTAGAGCGCGACTCCTGCATCGGAAGTCGCTTCTATCATTATGTCTACGCCAGTATTACCACCACGAAGTCGGAAGTCACCAGTAGTTCCGAGGTCTATCCTCATGTCGCCGCCAGACTCTCTTATTTCAATGACACCAGCAGTGCCAAACGTCAAGCCGCCTGAAAGAATACGAAGTTCTGGATTGAACTGCCAGAACCCACCCCCGAGTGAACTGATTACGTTAGTACGATCAGCAAGCTGTTGAATGAACGTGTTGTCCACATCGTTTGGTGCGAACAATTGAATTCGCACTCCATCACGTATTCGCATTACCGATGCAGCGGCAGCAAACGCTATGTCAAACTCCGTTCCGTTCCAATCCATCGTAACGTCAGTGCCGGTACCGAATTGAATCTGTTCGGTGTCAAGCAAGACGATAGGTACGGCAGCGGCTGGAGTGCTCAAATCAATGTCCACTCCGGTATCCGTTGTAAACATCGGAGTGTTCGGCGCATCATTACGAACCCAGAACTCACCACGAGCTGCAACGTTTGCTTCTGCTGCCGCCTTCTCATCAATGAATACTGATCCCTCAGGGAGAAGGATTCCGGTATCAATAGTCGAGAAAATTTCTGTCCCGGACAGTCCGTGTTTCATGGTTACATCAACACCGAACGAGACTTCGAGTTGCGCACCGTTCAAGCTGCCGATGATCGTGTCAGCACCCGCTGTACCTGCGCCACCAGTGTTGATGAACAACGTAGCGTTGAAGCTTGCCGAACTGGGTTTCGTTTGAATCCTTTGACGAGAAAGCTGCGTCATCGGCATCGTGCCAACCAAGTTTGCACCTATGTTAATCGGAACGTCGTCGTACGAACCTCCGCTGCTACCTGCCGATAGCGCACTGGTCAGGTTGATTGAACCGATGATCAGTGGATCCGGTATCACCGCTGCTGCGTTGAGTACAAAGTCTGTGCCGACATCGTCAGTGAACATCGGCGTATTCGGCGCATCATCGCGCACCCAGAACTGACCCTGACCTACCACGAATGCTTCCTGAGCCGCCTGCTCGTCCATGAACAGTGTTCCCCTGCTCATGTGACAGCCTTTCAAATCGGTCTGGAAAACAGGCGAGGCACTCGCACCGGCATAGAGGGACACGCCTCCACTCGTTGCATCGCCGCTGAGATGTAGGCGAATCCTGCTGCCACCACCCGTTCCAACATTAGCGATGATGTGACGACCAGCAATGTGATTCCGAAGAATCATGTCGGTGAAGAATTCATTGCCGATGCTGAACTGAGTCGTGCCGTCTTGGTGCTGCCACTCGATGCTTCGATCTTCAGCGTCTATATTGCCGACGCTGCGCATGGCAACAATGCCAAGACCCTCTGCCACCATTGCATCATTGGCAGCGGGGTCTACCAGCTTCTCTGGTGCTGCTGCTACTGCGTTGAGTACGAAATCAGTACCAACATCATTCGTGAACATAGGTACGTTCGGTACATCGTCTCGCACCCAGAACTGACCGTACCCTGCGACTTGAGTAATGGCTGCTGCATGTTCAGCGAAGAACAGATTTCCCTGCTCGATCTTTACCAGACCGGGTGTGCCTGAGCCAGCACCTCGCCCAGTTTCTAGGATCAGGTCGCCGCCCGAATCTGGGCCTGTTGCGCCATCACCAGTTGTAAGGAACATATCCTTACCGTCACCGCTAAGAGCGCCGGGACTTCCTATAAACGTAAAAGAATCAGGTAATCCCTGGAAGAAAGTTGTTAACGCCCCGGCAGAAGTCAGCCGACCTCTTATTCGGATACCTCCACCGCGCATTTCATTTTGTATAAGAATCTCATTCGCTGCGTTATAACCGATGCTGCCGATGGTGTTGACGTCTTGGTTATCACGGAACTCCAACAAGTCCGTAATCGCTTCGGTCGTCGGCGGAGTAGCAGTGTTGATATCACCTAAGACACCGAGCGGCGTTGCAAACGGATTGCCACCACCGGTCACATTGATCGTAATGGGATTACCCGCGCCACCATCAACAATGCCTATGCCAGTTCCAGCAGTCAGTATCCGTTCGTTTGGCAGATTCGGATTTGCAGAAACCGTAATGAACGTTGCATCCAAGCCTAGTGCTGAACTTGCAAGATCATCGGCTGATACCTTTCGGCTAACATCTACACCAGCCTCAACTGCCTGCACTTCCAAAAATACATTTGTCACATCAAGGGGCAACGTTACGTTTGGCAGATCGGAAATTTTTATATTAGGCATTACGTGACCTCATCCTGATTCACTGTGGCATCCTCAAGTACGCGCAATCTTCCATCTTCCGAGACGCGAGGACTTTCACCAATCGCTTCTCGGATACCACCCAGGAAATTAACGTTCGGGTTCGGACCCCCTGTCGTCAGGGGTTGGTCCGGTCGATAAAATGGCAACGTAATGCGATCAGCCTGACGCGGAGCCAAACGATACGGATCGTAATCGTCGAGATCATCGATGCACACTTTCAGTCCCGGCGTATTCGGGTCCGAGTGCAACTCATGCAAGAAAAACTTCCGCGAACAACGCTGACAAATACCGATGCCGTAGTTTTCATTCCCAGTTGGATCTAAAAATACTGGCATGATTACCTCGTGTACGGTGAGATGTTAGGACGCAAATACACTTCAGCGTCATCGGTCTCTCCGGTCCATGCGTTATCTAAATAAGTTTTTGCATCGAGATCCAGTCGAGGGATGATTATTTCGTCCACCTCTTTGATCTCCCTGCCTAGTTGTGCTGCCAAATTGCAAACGATGGCAAGGTACCAGCGATCTGGAACCTCTAATTCGTCTGTCATCACACCTACGTCTTGCAACTGCCGCTGCACGAAGCCCGTAATCTGATCAAACGTAAACTCTGCTCCGGGATTAGGCCAAAGCACGATCTCCGGTTGCGTACGTTGCTTGTCGTACCAGTACTGCGTCGGTCTGCCGGTGCTTGCTTTGTCAGGCAGGTTTGCGTAGTCGTTCCGATTCAATTTGTACATCGGGATTTCATTCGGCTTGTTGCCGTAGAACAGCTCGATGACATCCAACACCGTGGTGCCGGTAGCGCGAAGTCGATACGCATCGAATTCGTTGACGCCTCCCAACACACCTTCCACGTCCACCCAGAGCCACTCGTTCTGCACAACTACCTGATCTGTTCGTGTAAGAAGAGCCACAGCAGTTACGAAGTTATCGTTTGTGCCCTCGATCACGTAATCCCAGGTACCGGAAACGTTTGGCATGATGCCGAAAGTACTCACATTCATAGCACTGTCGAGCGCCATGGTGATCGTGCCCAACGCTGACACCTGTGTGCACGCTGACGTCAGGTCACTGTCGAATGCGTTATCAGCAACTCCTTCCGACGCAGTCGCGGTTCCCGTGATCCGCTGCAAGTTGCGTAGGTTAATGGTGTACGTGTCCACGGTACCAAGAGGGCACGGCACAGACGCCTGACGCTCGTAAATCGGCAGTAAGAGTGGGATGACGTTCCACAACTTGATGCCTCTGTTAACTAACGTCTGCGTCCACAACCACAGCATGTCAAGAGCAATCGTAATGTGCTCCCCGGTAATTTCCTGCTCAACCATTTTGCAACGACGAAACGCATGATCAATGATCTGCTGGTTGCTGAAGATTGTGCTACCGACTGTTCCTGATGTTGCCATTAGTAGCCTCCGCCTCTCACACTGCTACGCCCACCACGAGGTTTACGCCCGTGACCTTTCGGCCTCGGGGATCTGATGTGACGGTCCATTACTTTCTCGGCGACTCGCTTAGCGACCTTTTCTACAGAGCCGCCCCGGCTTTTTTTACTACACCACCTGCAGCGTATTTAGCGAGCCCACCTTTTCTTGCGCGGACTCTATGAACGCCACCACCGTGCGCTTTCACGCAGCTCGGCATGCCCGTACCGGAAGCTATGCGACGTGCTGCCGCAGCATCTGCGTCAGACTTAACACCCTTCAGTTTCTTAAGGGCTTTAAGAGTCCCATTTTTTGCGACCTTGCCGCCTTTCTTCAGCCCCGGCAACATTCGCTTCGTGCCTCCGGCCTCGATCTCGGCCTGGTTACGACCGCGACGTGCAGGTTGCGTACCTGTGTCCATGGTCTTCTGCTTGCCACGCTTCTCTTTGAATTCGCCCGACGTGTCGCTCACCTTCACGCGACCACCATAGGCGTAACCCATCTTGCCGCCTTCGTGTTTCAGCTTGTCGTGCATCGACATCTTGCCGCCTTTCATCTTGCCACCGTGACTCATCGGCACATTAATCGTGACGTCATCGACCGTGATCTCACGGCCCTGATTCTGCTGACCTCCGGGACCACCTATGAGCCCACCCAGCTGTTTCTTCACTGGGCCACCTTTCGCTTTCTTCACGCTGCCACCACGTTGGTAACCTTTAACCTGGTGTACGCCTGCCGAACCAGTGAAGCCTTGCTCAGCCGGGAAGCTGAAGTCCTTCACGTATGTTAGTCCAACGTTCTTGTTCATTGTCATCTCCTATGGATTACGTGCACTATCTCTCGCGTCTTTTCTGGCCTGACTGTGCAGATTGCCATTGACCACATCCCTAATCAAATCACTTTCGGCAGTTACATCGTCACCAACATCAATCATACGATCATCACGCCTTGAGGACTGGATCACGCCGCGCTCTATGTAGTTAGTGACCTCTATTATCTGTATCTGACCATCTGGCAGCACTCTCATTTTTTCAAATACTACTTCTTTAGTTATTGCCATAATTCTTTCCTCTATACCGGCGTATTCACAGTTGTTCCCGCACCATCAACCCAAACGTCGCCATCGGCAGCGCCGACCGCATAAACGGGTACGTCTTGTGTTGAGTTATAAACCATTGCCCCTTGAATCTTGCCTGCGTCCGTGTTGACTGCGTTGGCTATGTCGTCCAACGCTGCGTCAGTGAGTGTGGCGTATTGAACGAAACCCGCGACATTTACTGTGCCTAAAATATCGACATCAGTTAATAAATCAATCAGGTTATCTGCTATCTGGATTTTCTCAGCAGTAGCATTATCGTCGATGCCTTGACTGGTGAATGTTCCTCCGACCAAGACATCTTGCGGAAGTGAAACATCACCATCGTCGTTAATATCAATCGCTAATACGGCAGCACCAGCAAAGAGCCTAATTCTCTTTATTTCTATGAATGACAGGGTGAACTGTCTATCAACTACCCACCAGTTTCTAAAATTAACGTAATTGTTATTCCATATCCGTGCAACAAATGCGTCACCGAGAATAGTGAAGTCCCAGTTTTGTTTATCGAGAGAAGGATTGTCTGAGTCCTCCATAGCAAATGTTGGAATGGCAGCTCTTGTAACCATCCTCGGAGATTCAATGTCGCCAATCGCGAGTACCTCACTGGCAAAGGTCGCGTCCTGGCTGGCATCAATGTTTAGAGCCTCAGTCTTAACTCCAATGCCGGTGGATATAGTCCACTCCCCGAAAGTCTCATTCCATTGTTGCCAAGTTCGGATGTTGGCACGGAAGAACATATGGTCGGACAGGCTTGGCCTCGCTCCACCAAGCATCTGAATGTTGGCCCCTACAGCAGTCGTGTTGCCACCGCTGAACAGCGTAAGCTCATCATTGACATTGTTCAGGATGGAGAAGGGGCCACCAGTATTCCCAACGGTCAGCAGATCACCGAGGATGTCTGCGTCTCCGCCAATCGTAAGCACCAAGCCATCCCATGTAAGTAATGGATCACCTTCAAGCGTACCGTCACCAGTCCAGACACCGATCTCGTTATCGACCGGAGTGCCAACCTTAAAGACATCACCGAAAGCCAATGCAGTGACGCTGATGGTTACCGCACCACCGGCTCCACCATCAACGATGTCAATGTCGGCTCCTGCTGTGAGGACACGCTCGTCGGTGAGTACTGCATCAAGCGACATGACGACATATTCAGCGTTGGCTGGAGCAGCACCACCACCAGCAGCAAGCCAGTCATAATCGTAGTCGTCTGGCGTTAACTTGGTTAGGACTTCGCCGGTCGCACCTTCGTCTGGGATCTGTATCGCTACAATCCCGGAGAAGCCCAGACCTGACTGTGCAGTCATGAGTGAGCTACCTCAGAGAACTGCGTTTATCGCATCTCGCGCTGCAGCGAGCTTCGATTTTTCTCCCGCAAGCTCTTGTTCTCGACTGGCGAGTTCATCAGCTTTCTGGTGGAGGTTAGATTCCCGACCATCCAACTCACCCGCACGGGCTTCGTTGGCTCTCTTGTCCGATTCCACGGCAGCTACAGCAGAATT
>SDBT01009509.1_pt1 | contig 15751 bp, 10 predicted proteins | sample 2277101 | NCBI WGS metagenome assembly SDBT01 (sample SAMN10404973, study PRJNA504765) | marine sediment metagenome | isolation source: marine sediment core GS10_PC15, 103 cmbsf | place: Arctic Ocean: Southern Knipovich Ridge | collected 2010 | reverse complement strand
CTACCGACAGGGCCATCTGGCTGCGGGTCAGCCACTGGGAGCTGTAGCCCACAGAGCGCATGAAATAGGGCACGAAGCCCCTGGACTCGGCCTCGGTGCGTTCTTCGAACGAAATCGTGATGATCACATCCACGCCCTCCTTGATCGCTTCGAGAACGGGCAAGGGCGAGCTATAGACTCCATCCATGAGCCATCTGCCGTCGATCTCGAGGGGAGGCAGAATCGGAAACAGGGCGCCTGAAGCATAGACCGCTTGCCAAACCAGGCCTGAGGAGAGCAGCACGGGTTCGCCAGTCAAAACATCTGTTGTTTGCAGCAGTGTTCGCAGCCGACAGTCCTCCAGCCGATTGTCTCCGAAAACCGCTTTGTAGTTAGCACGAATCCGGTCAGGCTTAATCAATCCGAAGGACTTGTCAAAACGACCGAATGGCAGGCCAGCAATAGAAAGCAACGTCTTGCGATCGATCTTCGCGAACATCTCACGGGTCCAGAACTTCGCAAAGTTCTCTCTCATCCAGGCGGGGCTACGAGACGTCGCCCACAGCCCTGCCCAGAGGCTTCCACCACTGCAACCGACCAGCAGGTCAACCTCGACCTGGGACTCTTCCAGAAAGGCGAACAGTGGGATGCACGCCCCCGCCTTGAGACCGCCACTGCCAATAACCACCCCGATCCTCGGACCTTTTCTGGGTTCAGCGTTTCGATTCGTTTCCTGCATCACTCACCCTCCCGCTGACGACTCTTCCAGGTCACTGCGCGTCGGATCGAGTGCCTGAATGTAAGCCAGAAGCTTCTTTGAAAAGCCCGAGTAGATCTGGATTCTGTCGTAGTTGATGAGCACATTGTTCAGGTACTGGAGCTCGATCTGATCTCCGCCCTTGGCCTTTGGTATGACGCCCGCAAAAAAGAATCCGAGGGCTTCGAGCTGTGTAGTGATCCTAGCCGTCAAGGGATCCTGGAGGTTGAGACAGAGGTAGATGACCTCGAGCTTATCCACACAAAGGCGCCTGAGAGCCGTGCTGACCTGGCGCACGATGTCGGTGCCATAGGCCTTGACCTCGATCAAGGCGGTCTGCTGATACGACCTCCCGCTGTGGACCTCGATCACCGACAGCGACTCCGGCGGCTCCGGGGGGGGATCATCGTCGAGGATCTTGGGAGTCTCGCCCAGATTCGCGTAGATCTTCCCGATCATCTCGCGGTGGTGCCGGGGCGCGTACACGACCTTCCGGTGCTCGGCTTTCCGGCCTTGCGCCGACGGAACGCTCAAGTGGGCAATGACGTTGCTCATCCGCTGGCTCTCGGATGAGAAATGCTTCCAGGTCTGGGCCTCCGGGTCGATCCCCAGCAGAATACAGCAGGCCCTGGCGCCGGCGTCCATCGCAGCCTTCTGGGAATGGATATGGGCAGTCGTGCAGTCCATGAAGATGCCGTACAGACCTCTCTTGACGGCCTCCTCGAAGAGCAACATGCCTGTTGCCCGGCTGCAGCCCTGATTCTGGAACTGCTTCTTGGTAAAGGCCATTCCGATCTCGGCGGTCGTGTCCTCGGGATGGTCGAAGATGAGTGCGTTGTGGGCCATGATGGTGTGCGACTCATCGTCGGTCACGGCCACCGCCGAGACGATGACACCGGTCTCGATCAGCGTGCTCAGGCGCTCCGGGTAGTAGAGGTGCTCGTGGCCGTACGAGTACCCGTAGGCGTCGTAGGCGCACTTCGAAATCTCGATCGCCTCCGCCGGTCCCGCCAGGCGAACCAGGAACGGCACCGACTTGGGAGCGAGAGGCGTCTGGAGATCTGATGAGGCGGGACCAGTGGCCGTGTGCTTTGTTGGAGGTCGCCGGGTCGGCTCGCCGTGGAGGTACTTGACCAGGTGGAGCTCTTTCCCTTCGCGGCCGAGGATGTGAAAGCTGATGTCGTCCATGAACTGGCGCATCAGAAAATGGCCGAGCCCGGCATCGCTCTCTTCAGGATGATCGGCATTGTACTCGGGCGCAGAGGTCGGGTCGAAGGGCTGACCCTTGTCCTTGACGACGATCTTCAAACCAAGCGCCGTGCGCTCGCAGATGACTGAAAACTCGGCCTTCTCCCCGGGCGAGAACGCATGCAGGATCACGTTGCTGACGGCCTCTTCTGCGGCGAGCTCGATGTCCTTGGTCGCCTGGTCGTCAAAACCGATCATAACGGCGTTTGAGCGGACGAACGATATCGCGATCGGGAGAAAGGCGAGATCATTCGGGATGATCAGCCTTGACGCCTTCATAGGGCTATCTGCTTTCATTCGACGAGACCGGCGTTCACCGCACGCCTCGAAGAAGCGGCGAGCTGGGCACGCCCCCCCGGTAACCGATCGGGCTCATATCAAGCCCTTGACGGCTTCTTCCTGTGAAGGATACAGGCTGAAGAGCATGGTGAAGCCGGCGACGTCGAAGACCTGCTTGACGTGGTCCGTGAGCGCGCAGAGCACGATCCTGCCGTTCATACCCTTGGACTTCTTGCCGGCCGTCAGCAGCACCCTCAGACCGGAGCTGGAGATGAAAGCGAGTTCTGAGAGGTCAACCACGATCCTGTGGCTCCTCTCACCTGCCAGCTTCAGCAGCTCCTCCTCCAATGTGACCGAGGTGTTGGTGTCCAACCTGCCTTGCAGCGCCACGACGACGATGCCGTTCGTCTCTGTCTGTGTGATCTCCATTATTCACGGCTCCTCAATTTTCTTTGTCAAAACGAGACAGTTCGTTTCGTTCCTGTAATTGTAGGCGACCTCGTCCATCACACTTCGTACGAGGTGGATGCCCAGCCCTCCGATCGGCCGTTCCTCCAGGGAGCTGGTCGTATCGGGACTCTCGGCATCCAGCGGGTCGAACGGGGCGCCATCGTCCTCGACGACCAGGATCAACTGCCCTTCTTCGAGGGAAATACGAACGTCGATGAGATGCTCTTCCTGATCTTGATAGCCATATTCGACGATATTTGTGATGATCTCGTCCAGGGCCAGGCTGATCGCCATGCTCACGTCGGCAGGCAGCTGGTGGAGCTCGCTGAACTGCGCCACGATCTGATTGACCTTTTCGAGCTCGGCGAGCTCGTTCTTGATCCTAATCGAAAGGTCGTTCATCTTTCCAAACCCGAGCCACTCCGGGTCAATGTGTGCTTGATCACCATGGCAGTGATGTCGTCCGACTGTGGCGCCCCGTCGGCAAAGTCCCTGACATCTTCGATGATCCCCTCGAGGATCTGCTCGGCAGAGCCATCGCAGCATCTTCTGAATGACGATTCCAGGCGCTCTTCCGAATACTCGTCGAAGTCGAGGTTGGTGGCCTCGGTGATGCCGTCGGTGTACAAGACCAGGCTGTCTCCAGATTGCAGCTGAAACCGGTTGTATGAGTACTCCAGGTCTTCGATGACACCCAGAGCGCTGCTCCTGCCCTGGCTGATGTACTGCATCTCACCGTCTGCCGAACGTAGGAGGGGCGCGTTGTGACCGCCGTTGCTGTACTCGAGGTGCCCGGAGAGGGTGTCCAGGACACCGTAGAACACGGTCACGAACATGGACTTCGGATTGTCGAGGCTGAGCAGGTGGTTGACCTGAGTCAGACACTCACCGGTTGTTCTCCCTTGCAGGGCAATCGCCTTCAAGAGGGTGCGGCTGATGGCCATGAACAGTGCGGCCGGCATGCCCTTGCCGGACACATCACCAATCACCAGAGCGAGGCGGGTCTCGTCAATCCAGAAAAAATCGTAGAAGTCGCCACCGACGTCCTTGGCTGGGATCATCGCCGCGTGAATTTCCAGCCCACTTTCAGCAGGGAAGATGGAGAAATCCACCGGCAGGACCGACTGCTGGATCTCGCCGGCGACGTTGAGCTCTTGCTGCAGCAGACTCAGCTGCTCCTGAGCCCGTGCCGCGAGCTTCAAGGACTCGATCTCCTTGATCGTCTTGTCGATGGTCGTCTCGAGATCGACGAAGTCGATCGGCTTGGTCACGAAATCAAAAGCGCCGCGATTCATAGCGGTCCTGATGTTGCTCATGTCACTGTAGGCGGAGACCATGACGGTCTTGATCAATCCGTCGATCTCACTCAGCTTCGTGATGAGCGTCAACCCGTCCATTCTCGGCATGTTGATGTCTGAGAGCACGATCTCGATACCAGGGTCTTCTTCGATTCTCTCCAGGGCATGCACACCATCGACGGCAAAGACGAAGTCGTACTTCTTTTCTCTGATTCTCCTGCGGAAGCGCTGGCGGATCAGCCGCTCCAGCTGAGGTTCGTCGTCCACCACCAGGATTCTCATCGCCACTACCACTGCTCCAAACACCGGGTATGCATCTGACCATCATTGTAGACCGATCGGTTGACCGCGTCTTGGCCTGCAGTTCTCACCTCTCACCGTGTGTTCACCCCCAGCTCGGCTCGAGAGTGATATTCTCCTTGGAGTGCAAACAGGAAACTACCCTGGCCTCCACGCGGCCGGACTCACACCGGGGCCGCCGGCGAAGAAACCCTGTGAGCGCTCGAGAGCGCGGATCCTGAGCAATGGACCCTTCTGAAGCCGGTCCGCAACCGACCCTCCTGATCGTCGACGATCAACCGAGCAACATCCAGGTCATGTCCGACATCCTGGCTGGCGACCATACGGTGCTCTTCGCCAAGAGCGGAAAGAAGGCGCTTGAGCTCGTATCGTCGAGGCAGGTCGACCTGATTATCCTCGATGTAATGATGCCCGACCTGGACGGGTACCAGGTGTGCCGGCGCCTGAAGGATAACGAGAAGACCATGGAGATCCCCGTGATCTTCGTCACCGCGAAGGTCGATGATCATGACGAGGCCAGGGGTTTTGCCGTCGGCGGCGTCGACTACATCACCAAACCGGTGAGCCCTTCGATATTGAGGGCCAGGGTGGCAACCCATCTCCTGCTGAAGGAAACCTCGGACCGGTACAAGGAGGCCGCAGAGAAGATGGCCGCGGCTCAGGATCGGCTCATCGCGCACGAGAAGATGGCCTCGATCGGTCAACTCGTCGGCGGCATCGTGCACGAGATCAAGAACCCGCTGAACTTCGTCACCAATTTCTCGGAAGGTACGGTCGATCTCGCGGGTGAGCTCAAGCAGGAGCTCAGCAAGCATAGAGCCAAGCTGCCGGAAGAGGACTACGAGCATCTCTCCGAGCTCGTGGCGGACATCGTCCAGAACGCCGAGGACATCAGGGAGAACGGTAGGCGGGCGGACAGCATCATCCAGAGCATGATGCTGCACGCGAGGGGCGGGGAAGGCGAGCGTCGGCCGGTCGATGTCAACCCCATGGTGGATGAGAACGTCAATCTCGCATATCACGGGTTCCGTGCGCAAGATCCGTCCTTCAACGTCACGATCGAAAGAGACTACGACGACGAGGTCGGCGTTGTGGAGATCGTGGAGCAGGACATAGGGCGTGTCATCCTGAATCTGCTCAACAACGCGTGTTATGCAGTGCGCGAAAAGCAGCGGACAACAGAAGCACCATACTCGCCAACCCTACGGGTGAGCACGAACAAGACCGACGACAGCATCGAGATCCGCATCCGTGACAACGGACCCGGCATTCCCGAGGAGATTCTCGAGCAGATCTTCAACCCATTCTTCACCACCAAACCCAGCGGCGAAGGCAACACCGGACTGGGCCTGTCCATCAGCAACGACATCGTCGTGGAGAGCCATCAGGGCAAGCTCGAGGTCACAAGCGAGCCGGGTGAATTCACGGAGTTCGTGATCCGGTTGCCGCTCGCTGGATGAATGATGTCATTGATTCAAGTTGATCCCGACCAGAGCCATCCGGAGCGAGACCGCAAGGTCCATCCGCTCGTAAAGATCACCTATTGGCCCCGGGTGGGGGGCTATCCTCTGATGGCACTGGCGGTGCTCTCGGCCATGGATGACCCTTCCTCCGTGGCCCTGCCCATGATCGCGATCGCCCTGGCATGGCCGCAGGTTGCTCATCTGATCGGTAGACGGTTCCTGCACCCGAGGGTGCCTTTTCGCCTCTTGGTTTGCGATGGCTTCCTGCACGGTGCCTTTGTCGCATGCACCGGGTTGCAGTGGACGGTGACGGGATCCGACGTTCTGGTGATGACCGCCATATTTCTCATGCTCGGAGGCGTGCGCCTGCTACTTCAGGGGAGCCTGGCCCTCGCAGTGGGCATCGGCGTCACAATGTCCTTCTTCCAGATCGGATTCTGGGCGGCACCGACTTCGGCAACGGTTATTCTCTGCACCTTTTGGTTGGCATTCTCGTTTCTCCTTACCTCTTTTCTAGTGAACGGCACGACCCGGCGTTTTGTGTCGACCCGGCGCGACCTCAGAGTCATGAACGAGATCGCTCGCACCGCCAACGCGACCCTGGATTTCGACCAGGTGCTCGAGACCGCGATGACGGTCCTGCAAAGCGTTTTTCCCTTCGACCATATGGCGATCTACCTGCTCGACGAGAGTCGCGAGACTCTCGTGGCCAGAAAGGTGCTGGCCCCAGGGCTCGATCGACGAGAGGCCGAGCAGAATCTGCAGAGCCTCTCGATTCCCATTGCGGAGTCCGAGAGCGCCTTCACGCACGTGGTGAAAACCCAACAGCCGTTCTTCCTCGGCGAAATCTCGCCCGAGGTCGTGGCCGCGATGAGCCCCCATGATCGAGCCCTTTTCGATCGGTACCCGGCGGTGTCCCTGCTGATTCTTCCGCTCGAGGTCGAAGACGAGACGATCGGGGTGATCTACTTCGCCAACACAGAGGAGAAGCTCGAGCTCAGCCGGACGAAGATCGCGGCCATCGGGAGCACGATGCCGCTGCTGGCCATGGCGCTTCGCAACGCCCGGCTCTACGAGCAGGTGCGAGCTGCGCAGACCGAGGCCGTGGCGCAGAGCGCCGAGCTCGAGCGCAAGAACGAGCAGATCATCGAGACCCAAAGGCAGCTCATCCTTCAGGAGAAGATGGCATCCCTCGGCCAGGTCACGGCCGGCATCGCCCACGAGATCAAGAACCCGCTCAACTTCGTCAACAACTTCGCCGAGGGCTCGGTGGAGCTCGTCGACGAGGCACTCGAAAAGCACCGGGACAGCTCGAAGCCCGCCGACTTCGACGACCTGATAGAGCTGATCAAAGAGCTGCGACAGAATGCCGTCGACATCTGCGACAACGGCAAGCGAGCGGACAGGATTGTGCGCAACATGATGGATCACGCTCGCGGCACCAAGGGCGAGCGCCGGGTCGTCGACCTCAACACCATGACCCTCGAAAACCTGCACCTGGCGTATCACGGTTTCCGCGCCAGGTTTCCGTCGTTCAATGTCGAGCTTCGTAATCGTTTTGACGGCTCGCTACCAGTCGAGGTGATCCCCCAGGACCTGAGCCGGGTGCTGCTCAACCTGATCACCAACGCTTGTTACGCCGTGTACGAGAAACAGCAGACCGCGGGCGGTGACTACTCTCCGACCATTACGGTGAGCAGCCGACCCGACCCCAAAGCAATCGAGATCCGGATCCGGGACAACGGCCCCGGGATTCCGGCCGAGATCCGCGAGCAGATCTTCAACCCGTTCTTCACCACCAAGCCGACCGGAGAGGGCAACACCGGCCTCGGGCTGTCGATCGCCTACGATATCGTAACGCAGGGGCATCAGGGTACGATCGACGTTTCAAGCGAGCCAGGTGAGTTTACGGAATTCGTGATTCGGTTGCCGATTTCGGGACAAGGAAACTAGTCCCATATCAAGCGCTACCGGTGCGGCTTTGCGACCGCTGCGCCAGAAATCGGTCAATCCGTCATCTTGCACAGCCGTCTATACTCGTAGCCGAGCATGGCTCGAGAATCGTTTGTATACGAAGGGGAACCTCACGCGCACTCCGCACATCCGATCCCGGGTTAGTACCGCCAGCCACGGCGCAGTGTGCAAGGTTGGAGTCGGCCTGTTTCTGCTCTGGAGCTTGGCGTGGGTTGCCGACGCTCAACAAGGATCTGTCCCGGAGAATGAGCTCAAGGCCGCGATCCTTTACAACTTTGCCAAGTACGTCGAGTGGCCCGCGGGCGCGCTCGCAGAGCAACCCGAGCCACTCGTCCTGTGCATAATCGGCGACCACCCGTTCGGCGACGCCCTGGCACAGGTCGAGGGCAGGCCGGTCCATGGGCGGCCGCTGGCCATCCATATGGCATCCGAGGTGGACGCCTTGGGCATCTGTCACATGGTCTTTCTCGGCGCGTCGGAGATTCGGCGCGTAGATGCAGTCCTTGATCGCTACCGAAACCAGAGCGTGCTCACGGTCGCCGACATCGAGGGGTTTGCCGAGCGCGGGGGCATTATCGACATGTTCAAAGCCGAAGGCAGGGTCGGCTTCACCGTCAACCTCGATGCGGCACGAAGCGCCAATCTGGTCGTGAGCTCGCGGCTGCTCGCCCTGGCCCGAATCGTGGGCGACACGCGGCCGAGGCGGTAACCCGCACTTCTCACCAACCCGCAGCTTGATCGCTCACACCGATTTGACCGGTATGCCGAGGGCCTTGGCAATCTCTTCAAGCGAGTCGATCGCCTCGACGAAGGAGAGGCGGTTCACGTTCCGCTCGAGCCTGGTCAGCTCGGTCGGAACTCCTGCTTCCGCCAGCAGCGGTCTTGCCGCCAGGAAGCACTCGTTGGCGCGCATGTTGTTGCTCTGCAGCAGGTCGAACAGCTCGGCGAGCATCGGTGAGAGCTGGGCGATGTCCACCTCGACCATCTCCGACCTTGTTTCCGGTGGCGCCTGGGGCTCGGTTTCCGGCGTGCTGTACGGCAAGAAAGAGGAAAGGGTCAGGATCAGCTCGACCTTGTCGATCGGTTTGGTCAGGAACGCATCGAAGACCGGCATTACCCGGGCCTTCTCCTCCTTGGTCGCCCAGGCGGTCACCGCGACCATCGGCGTGACCTCGGTCTCTGGCGTGCCCTTGAGGATCCTCGCAGCCTCGTAGCCGTCGAGCACGGGCATGCGAAGGTCCATCAGGATCAGGTCCGGGTGCTCGGTGGTGCAGATCTCGACGGCCTCCTCCCCGTTCTCGGCCTCCAGGAAGTTGAAATCGTAGTCGGCGAGATAGTCCCTCAGGAGCTTACGATTGATTTGGGCGTCGTCGACGATCAGGATCGAGGCCGGTTCGAAGCACATACCGGCCACCTGCTGGGCGTCGGGCGGCCGTTTCGGCGGCGCCCCGGCTGGCGCCACCTCAACGTCATCGAGAACCACGGTGAAGGTGCTTCCCTCGCCGACCACGCTTTCGAGCTGGATCTGGCCGCCCATCATGTCGACGAGCCGGCGGATGATCGCCAGTCCCAGCCCGGTTCCGCCGTACTTGGATTGCTGCTGGCCGGTCATCTGCTCGAAGGCGCCGAAAATCCTCTCGATCTCGCTCTCGTCAATACCGATCCCTGTGTCGGCGACCGAGATGACGAGGTGGATCCTGTCGTGCTCCGGGCTCGTCCACTTGTGGGACGCTGTGACAGTGATGCTCCCCTGTTCGGTGAACTTGACAGCATTGCCGACCAGGTTGAGGAGGATCTGCCGAAGTCGCGGCTCGTCCAGCAGCAACAGCGGCGGAAGCCCCGGGCTGACGTCCACCACGAGCTCCAGGCCCCTGTGCTTGGCCTCGTGGGCAAAGACCTTCTCCACGTCGTCGAGAATGAACCGAGGCTCGACCGCGGAGTACTCGAGCTCGAGCTTGTTGGCTTCGATCTTGGAGAGGTCGAGGATATCGTTGATGAGCATGAGCAGGGACCTGCCACTGGCGTGAATCGAGTTGAGGTACTCCTTCTGCTGCGGGTCCTGGCTCCTTTCCCCGAGGATCCTGGAGTAGCCGAGGATGGCGTTTATGGGCGTTCGAATTTCATGACTCATGTTGGCCAGGAACTCACTCTTGGCCTGGCTCGCCGCCTCGGCTGCTTCCTTGGCGCTTCGCAGTCTTTCGTCGGCGTGCTTGCGCTCGGTGATGTCGCGCACGGCCACGACCCTGACCTCGCGGCCCATGAAATGCGTGTTTCTGGCCCGGATCTCGACGGGCACAGAGCTGCCGTCCTGTCGCATGATCTCGATCTCGTAGGGCGCCTCCGAGCCCGCCTCGATCCGTTCGCGCGCAGCTGTGCTGGATTCGGGGGTCAAGAGCTCCAGCGCATCTCGTCCGATGAGCTCTTCGTGCGCAATGCCAAAGAGCTCATCCGCAGCAGCGTTGGTATCGATGATGCGTCCCTGCTCATGGATGACAACGCCTTCGAAGGTGGCGCGAGAAAGACCGCGGAAACGGTCCTCGCTCTCCGACAGGACCTCGTTCAAACGCTCGAGGTCGTTGATCATCTGCTCCCGCTGCTTGATCAGCAGACGGTTCTGGAGGTGGGTTCGCACCCGGGCGGCCACCTCTTCCTGCTTGAAGGGCTTGGTGATGTAGTCGATGCCGCCGACGCGAAAGCCCTCAACGATGTCGCTGATATCGCCCTTGGCGGACACGAAGACCACGGGCACGTGGCAGAGCTTCGGATCTTCCTTGAGGCGACGACAGGTCTCGAAACCATCGATTCCTGGCATCATCACGTCGAGAAGAATGAGATCCGGTTCAACCGTAGGCGCGATCCTCAGGGCCACCTCGCCGTTCGGCGAAACGGTGATCCGATAGCCCTCGGCCTCCAGCATACCGCGCAAGATGCGGAGGTTCTCCGGCAGGTCGTCTACGATCAGCACCTGTGCGCCGCGCGTCTCGACTTCGCCAGCCGCTGGTGAGCCATGGCGGCTAGCCCGCATATCTCACCCGATCCAGCTCACGCAGAACGCCCTCCATGTCGAAGTCGTTGAGCAGAGCTCTGAGGTGCTTGGCGAGGCGTTGCTCCCCTTCTCCCAACGCCTCGAGCTCGTCGAGGTGGTCGTCGAGGTCCGAAACCTGGTAGAGCTCGGCAGTGGTCTTGAGCCTCGAGCCGAGCTCAGCGGGCAATATGATCGTGGAGAAATCCTTCGCTGAGAGCTCCCTGTCGAGTTGCCCGCGCTCGTTTTCGTCGATGAAATCGACCTCGAGGTGCGTGGCCAGGCACCGGTAGACCTCCTCGAAACGGAATGGCTTCGCGATGTAGTCGATGAACCCTGCCTCCAGGAGCTCGCTCCGCTCCTCCTCGAGGCTGGACGCCGTGACCGCGACACACTTCACCGTTCCGGCCCCGTGCTCGGCGTCGATGGCCGCGAGTGCCTCGAGACCATTCATGACCGGCATACGGATGTCCATGAAGACAATGTCGTAGGTGTTCTCGCGCACCATTTCGAGGGCCTGCCTGCCGTCCGTCGCTTCGTTTACATTCGCGCCGAGGAGCTTGAGCGCCCGGGTCAGGACGACGATGTTCTCCACCACGTCATCGACCACCAAGGCGTTCACCGAGGCGCGCGGGGATAGCCGAAGCGAGCTTGCGGCAAGCTGGACCGGGACCGCCACCTCCCCCTCGACCGGGGCCATGCCTATGGTGAAACCGAAGCTGGATCCTCTTCCGAGCACCGATTCAATCTCGAGGGTTCCACCCACCACTTCGATCAGCCTCTTGGCGATCGTCAGCCCGAGTCCGGTGCCGCCCTTCAGCCCGCCCTCCTGGCTCTGGCGGAACGGATCGGAGAGGCTTCCCAGGTCGGCGGGCGGAATCCCCGGCCCGGTGTCGACGACGGCGAAGCAGAAACGGTCTCGAGCTTCGCGACGGAATCTGAGGGTCACGCCGCCCTCGTCCGTGAACTTGACCGCGTTGCCCACGAGGTTGATGAGCACCTGACGCAGCTTGTGGGCGTCGCCCCGCACGTAGACTGGACCCTCGTCGTCACACTCCAGCACCCACGCGATCTTCTTCTCCATGCATCGCGTGCGAAACATGGCCGACAGCTCCTGGAGCAGCGTGCGGATGTCGAAGTCGACGGCGTTGAGCTCCAAGGCCCCGGCCTCGATCTTGGACAAATCGAGGATGTTGTTGATGAGGGCGAGCAGGTGATCGCCGCTGGCCTCGATGGTGCTCAACGCTTTGAGCTGCTCCGGCGACAGGTTCTCGGCCCGCTGTAGAAGCTGTGCGTGTCCGAGCACCGCGTGCAGCGGCGTCCGGATCTCGTGCGACACGTTGGCGACGAAGGCGCTCTTGGCGCGGCTCGCCGCGAGGGCCTGGTCTCGCGCCTGGGCCAGCTCGGCGGTCCGCTTGGCCACCTCGTCCTGGAGGTGGTCGCGGTAGCGCTCCAGCTCCTCGTCCCGTTCATGGATCTGCTCCAACATCTCGTTGAAGCCGGTGATCAGCTGACCCACCTCGTCCCTGCCCGCCGCCTCGGCGCGCACCGAGTAGTCGCGGTCGTGGGACACGGTGCGCATGGTGTCTGCCAGCTCGAGAATCGGCTTGGAAATGATGCGCAGCAGGTAGGACGAGAGGAAAAACGCCACGGAGAAGGCTCCGACCATGGCGATGCAGACGAAACCGACGTGCCGCCACTGGGTCCGGGTCAGCTCGCCGAGGTCTCCCTGGATGTAGACCGTGCCCACTGTCTGGTTGTCGACAACGATGGGCTTGAAGACGTCGATGTGATCGTCGCAGAAACGGTGTCCCTCGACCCGGACGGCTGCTGGGGCAAGGGTCTCTCCTTCGAATGGGTGCAGCTCGGAGCACGGGGATCGGACCCGCGACGCGTGGTCAGGACTGTCGTAGCTGGCAAAGGGCTCGCCCTCGGCGTTGAAAATGACTGCGGTAATGATGCTCGGCTCGGCCCTTAGAGTAGCCATGTTCTCTCCGGCAGCCTTGCGGTCGAAAAAGTCCAAGGCGGCCGTGGTGTTCATGCCCACCACGTCGGCGAGGGTCGACAGATCGTCAACCAGCGCCTGTCGTAGGCGTACCCTCTCGGTGGCCACGATCGCGGTGGAGGCAACGAGCAGCGCTGCGGCGCTTACCATCAGGATGATAATCGTGAGCTTGCTCTTGAGCGGCAGGTCGCGGAAGAACGCCTTCATTGTGTGAGTACCAAGACCTCCTTTTTCTCTCTCATATCGTCAGTAGAACAGGGGGGTTCTACACTCGATTCCTAAGAGATTCTATCACTCACAGATCGGGCTCACCCCAGAGATGGGCATCTCCACCTGGGCCAGCGACGGTCCGGTTCTCCGATAACGGACTTCAAACGCCAACCTGAGACGAATGCGGGCTCAGCAAGACGTGCTACCGTTTAAATGGAGGTCAAGGCGGTTCGAGGGCGTTGCACACGGCTTCGAGGAGGTAGTCATGAGGATGTGGGAGCCTAGGCTGCGGCCGGGGTACAGCAACGGCCGTCGGAGCGACGATGCACCCCCGCCGATCGGGCTACCCGTTTACATGTGGTGGCTGCCGGTCCTGCTCGCGATCCTGCTCGCGTTGGGGCTGTCGAGCCTGTCGGAGGCAGAGGACGAGACCCCGAACGTCTTCACCATGGATCTCGAGGACCTGTTCGCCCTCAAGGTGGTGTCCGCCTCGCGGTTCGAGCAGACGATGACCGAAGCGCCGTCGAACATCACCGTGGTGACCGCCGATATGATCCGCCGTCGTGCCTACCGCAACCTGGTGGAGGTGTGCCAGGACATCCCCGGCTTCGACTTCGCGACCTTCGAGGACGGCGGCGGCGAGTACCCGGTGCACAACTTCAACCGCGGCATCGGCGGGGACATCGGCAATACCAAGGTACTGATCATGGTCGATGGCATCGTGCAGAATCACGTGGCCTTCAACTGGTCCATGGGCTGGCACAATCAGCAGTTCCTTCACGACTTAGAGCGGATCGAGTTCATCCAGGGGCCGGGCTCAGCGGTCTACGGCGCCAACGCGTACTCCGGCATCATCCATCTGATCACCAAGAGGCGCTTCGAAGGCCTGTTCGTCAGGCTGTGGGCCGGTGAGCACACGAGCCGCGGCCTCGACGTGCACTACGGGAAGACCATCGCCGGGATGAACCTCTCACTGGCGCTCAGCAAATACGACAGCGATGGTGACGGTGGCCTCGATCGCCACGACCCGGGCGGGTACTTCCACGGCAACACGGCGCCCCTCAACCTCAGCCAGGCCTACGACGACCACGGCAACTACCTTGTCGACGTGGCCAACCCGTCCGCCGGTCAAGCGATCCCGGACGGCTTCAAGACCGACGATGACGACCTCGGCCTGCGCCTCAAGCTGACGGCGGGGAACGCGGAGATCGGGCTCTTCTACTGGGATCGCAAGGACGGCCTCGGCAGCTATGTGCCGGGCTACGAGTACTACATGAACGACCCCGGCCTACCCTTCCAGGTCCACCACCGCGGCTATCACCTCTACGGCAGCCACCGCCTCGATCTCGCCGATGGCCTCGCGCTCGCCTCGACCCTGGTCTACCGAAGCTCGCAGCAGGCTTCGGACACCGCCTTCACCTACACCTTCAAGTTCCCCGGCATGCCCAAGAGCTACCACAGCCGGAGCAGCCAGTGGTATGTAGAGGAGCAGCTCGACTACGAGGTCGACGAGCACCACCGGATCATCGCTGGCGCTCGCTTCATGGTCAGTACCATGATGCCCCAGCTGGTGTCGCTGAACCAGTTCCAGGACGCCCACTCGTCCACAACCGAATCGTCATACGCCATCGCGGCCGCCGGCGGCGGCCTTTACCAGAGCGAGACCGCCACCGTGCTCAGCACCGACGAGGTGGCCGGCTTCGCGATCTGGTCGGCCGACTGGAGCCCCCGGCTTTCGTCGTCCATCGGTTTGCGCTACGACCACAGCTCGGAGTATGGATCGACCGCTAATCCGCGAATCGCGCTGATCGTTCGCCCCACCGGCTCGTGGCACGCCAAGTTGATGTACGGCTCGGCGTTCCGCCCGCCGTCGGTCTTCGAGCTCACCGATGAGTTCCGCCAAAACCCGGATCTCGAGCCCGAGCAGATCGACACCTATGAGATCGAGAACGGCGTGCGAGTGACCAACACGGTCAATCTACGCATCAACCTCTTCTACTCCAAGCTGTCGGACTTCATCACCGTGGTTCCCGATCCCAGCCGGCCGGCCGGCGAACGCTACGACAACCTGGGCAGAACGTGGATTCGCGGCGCCACCGCGGTGGTCGACTACCAGCCGGCCAGGGATTTCCTCTTCTTCGCCAACTACACGTTCACCGACGGCAAGGAGCCCGGCACAGGTTGGCAGGAGATTGACCATGTGGCCCGGCACAAGATGAACATGGGCCTCAACTGGCAGCTCCTCGACAATCACCTGGAGGTGAACTTCAGGGTCAACCACGTTGGCGAGATCCGGGCGCCCGAGAGCAACACCTGGATGCAGGAGCACGAGGCCGGCTTTGCGCCCGGCTACACGGTCGCCAACCTGAGCGTGGCCCTCAACCGCTGGCTCGCACGCCTTCATCTCGTACCGCAGCTGGTCATCAAAAACCTCTTCGACGAGGACTACTACGGCCTCGGCCGCCAGAGCGGCTCCTCCAACATCGCCGACTACGATCCGGCCACCAACCCGAACCCGGCTGGCTTCATCCCACCATATCACCCGCAGCCCGGCCGCACATTCCTGGTCAACCTCAGCTACACGTGGTCCGACTAGCCCGCACTTCTCACCGGGTTTCGTGACGAGGACGACGAAGGGTAGTTAGATGTTGGGTTATTCGTGAATCGGGCGACGCAGGCGTAGTAGCACTACGGTGAGGAGCACGGTTCGCGAAAAACACGACAGATGGCTGGAATCGCCGTCCGCAGTAGACACCCGGCGAGAAG
>SDBT01009508.1_pt1 | contig 15751 bp, 14 predicted proteins | sample 2277101 | NCBI WGS metagenome assembly SDBT01 (sample SAMN10404973, study PRJNA504765) | marine sediment metagenome | isolation source: marine sediment core GS10_PC15, 103 cmbsf | place: Arctic Ocean: Southern Knipovich Ridge | collected 2010 | reverse complement strand
ATTGGCGGGTTTAGATACCGGCGGCGGTTCTAAAAGGAGAAAGAAAATAAGAAAAAATAGGCAAAGACCGAAAAAGACAAGACCGGAGAAAAAGGGAAAATCAGAGCAGGCAAAGTTTAGCGCTCAAGAATTAAGAGCATGGTTTGATCGTCTTGTCAGGGATTTCAATTTGAATTTATCAGAGCTTCAGACCTCTCGTTTAGAGAGCGCGGCTTTGACCTATCTCAAAGATGTCCGTGATGAGATCGAAACCGAAAATGTTTTGTACCGCTCCCAGAACGAAGGAGGAGTTGGTTTGGCTGTTCCAGAGGCCGTAAAGATTACCCGCCGTCTAATAGAAGACTTCCCGGAAGAGGAGAAAAACGGGATCCGCAAGTCTTTCCATCCCAGAAGATCCGCAAGAGAAAGGGAAAAGCCGCCAGAGAAGCCCTTCCCGCCAGAAAGTCTCCGAGCAACTCAACCAATCGAGAGACCAAAAGCTATCGCGCCAGAGGGAGCCCGCCTAATCTCTGATGTGATTGGAGCGCCGCCTCGCCTTTCCCAGAGACCAAAACAGAAAAAGAGGGGCTTGTCTATTTCTGATTTAAGCCAGATTGCTCAACTAAAAGATTTGAGCATTGAGGCCTTTAAGAGAAAGCGGGCCGCGCAAGTCGTCAGCGAATTTCAGAATAAAATTAACGCCCTGGTGGGCAAAGATGAAGCGAAAAGAATGCAGAGCATTGAGGCTTGGCGCCAGTGCGAACCTTATCAGCTATACATTATGATCGGCGAAGAAAGCATTGGCCAGGGCAAGACCGTAGCCGAAGTAGCCCGCGAGAGAGCAAGACAGAACAAGCCTTATTTAACCGAGGAGGAATTCAATGCGGTCGCGGATGTGAGCCGCGAGTTTCAATACTAATTTTGATACTAAAATTATGCAAGCAGTCGTACCCCAATTTATTGAAGTTGAAGACAGAATCATTGGCCCTTTAACCTTAAAACAGTTTCTTTATTTTTTAGCAGCCGGCGGCATAGAGCTTGTCTATTGGTTTTTCTTTGATTTTTCTTTATTTATTTTAATCAGTATTCCGACCGTAGCGATCGCCTTCGCCTTCGCCTTCTTTAAGATTAACGATCGGCCTTTTATCTATTTTGTTTTAGCGGTCATTGGGTTTTATCTAAAACCAGTGGTCAGGGTTTGGCATCGCCGCGGCAGTAAATTAACGGCGCGGGATATTATTGCTGTTTCTTTCCTTGAAGAAACTGAAGGTGTGGGGCACAAGGATTTGCTTAAAGCGCATATGAAGCGGGGACGGCTAGCCCACATCGAGAAAGCGCTTGAAACAGCGTAGAGTTTAGTTTAAAATTCAAAATGCAAAGTTAAAAGTTGCAATTAGAAGTTTAAAGTTATGGAAAATAAGGAGTTGAAAGGACAGCTAGTTAGGTTCCTATATCTATCGCTACTTTAATAAATTTGATAAAGAAAAGAAAACTTTAAATTTTGGATTCAATTTTGAACTTTGAACTTTGAACTTTTAACTATATACCTATGCCCCCCAAACAAAAACCTAAAAATAAAACTAATCCCAAGGAGAATAAGAAGTCCAAAGGCCGTTTTTTCAGTCTCCATTCCAAAAAGCTGACCGCGGGCAAGCCCAAGAAAACCACCCAGCAATTTTTGGATATTGTTGGGATCAGGGATAATACAGTGGTGCTTCGCGACGGCACTCTGCGCGCGATTATCATGGTTTCCAGTATGAATTTTTCTTTGAAGGGCCAAGAAGAGCAGAACTCCATTATCTATAGTTATCAAAGTCTTTTGAATGCTCTGAATTTTCCTATCCAGTTTGTGATTCAGTCTCGAGAATTGAATATTGAGTCCTATCTTAAAAATTTGGAAGAGCTAGAAGCAAAGCAAACGAATGAGCTTTTAAGGATTCAGACCATAGAATACCGCGAGTACGTGAGCGAACTTGTTGAGTGGGGCCAGATTATGCGCAAACGTTTTTACATAGTCGTATCCTATGCTTTGGTGGAAGCCAAGGAAGAAAGTATGCTGTCCAAATTCAGAGCGATTGTGCGGCCGGCGGAGATTGTGCGGCAAAAGGAAAAAGACTTCTTAAGATACAAAAGTCTTTTGGATCAGAGAGTGGCGCGTATGGACGGTCTCCTAAATTCAATCGGCTTAAAGAGCGTACGTTTGAATACACAGGAATTAATTGAGCTGTTCTATAACGTCTACAATCCGTTTGTTTCTAGAACTCAGCCCTTAGCTGATGTTAAGAAACTTAATATTGTCTAGCCCTAAATCAGAAATAAATCAATGCCTAATCCAAAAAACAACAAAGCCAAAAAAGAGTCAAGGGGTAAGCCCATTTTAGAAATTGTTGGTCCTGGCGCGTCCTCCAGGCTGGGTTTAACCCAAGAAGAGAAGGTAAGAGTTCTTGAGGCGCAGAAAGATTATTTAGAAGGCATCGCCACAATCAGAGACTTAATCGCGCCAGCGGCGATGAAGATTGACTCCCGTTATGTGCAGATTGGAGACTATTTTGCGCGCACTCTTTTTATCTTCACTTATCCGCGTTATCTGCATACCGATTGGTTCTCGCCCGTGATTAATATGGACGCGGTTTTTGATGTAGCGATGTTTGTTTATCCTCAAAGTTCAGCTTCAGTTTTAAAGCGCCTGACTAAAAGCGCGGCCCAAATTTCTTCCTCTATTTCAATGGAGCGGGAAAAAGGCAAGGTCAGAAGCCCGATGCTTGAGACCGCGCATAGGGATGTTGAGTCATTACGAGATGCCTTGCAGCAGGGTACAGAGCGATTATTTAAATTCGCTCTCTATATAACCATTTATGGGACTTCCTTAAAACATCTCGACAAAAATACAAAAAGGGTGGAAGTCTTGCTGGGCACTCGCTTGATCTATGCTAAGCATGCTATTTTCCAAAGCGAGCAGGGATTTAACTCTACTCTGCCGCTTGCCAATGACGAGCTTTTTATTGTTAACAATTTGAATACTTCGCCTTTGTCCACCAGCTTCCCTTTTGTTTCTTATGAGCTTTCTTCTAATGAAGGAATTCTTTACGGTGTTAATCGCCATAATAACAGCTTGATTCTTTTTGACCGTTTTTCTTTGGAAAATGCTAATAGCGTGGTTTTTGGCAAATCAGGCGCGGGTAAGAGCTATGCGATTAAGCTTGAAATTTTGCGGAGCTTAATGTTGGGAACCGATGTTTTGGTGATTGATCCGGAGAATGAGTATAAGCACCTGGCCAGCGCGGTAGGGGGGGCCTTTTTGCAGATTTCTCTGTCCTCACCCCATCGGATTAATCCTTTTGATTTGACCTTGGTCTCGCGCGCATCCAAGCCCGAGGACATTTTAAGAGAGGCAGTGATAAGTCTAAAGGGGCTTTTGAGATTAATTTTAAGCGGAGTTAGTCCAGAGGAAGACGCACTTTTAGATGAAGCGGTGATGCAGACCTATGCTTCCAAAGGGATTACCCCTGAAACTTCCTGGGAGGGCCGGGCAATGCCCACGATGGATGACTTTGAACGGATCCTGCAGAGTATGGAAGGGACCGACAGTATGGTCCAGATTTTAAGCAAGTTTACCAAAGGAACCTTTGCCGGCATCTTTAATCAGCCGACTAATCTTACTATGGATAGGCAGTTCGTGGTTTTCAGTATTCGTGATTTGGAGGATGAGCTCCGGCCGATCGGGATGTATGTGGTTTTAAATTACATTTGGAATATCGTTCGCGCGGAATTAAAGAGAAGGGTTTTGGTGGTGGACGAGGCCTGGTGGATGATGGAGCACGAGGACTCGGCCCAGTTCCTGTTTTCAATCGCGAAAAGGGCGCGCAAGTATTATTTAGGATTGACTACGATCAGCCAGGATGTTAATGACTTCTTGGCTTCTCGCCACGGCCAGGCGATCGTGACCAACTCTTCAATTCAGCTCCTTCTGCGCCAGTCTCCGGCCTCGATTGATCTAGTCGCTTCCGTTTTTCACCTCACCCAGGAGGAAAAGTATCTGCTTTTGGCTTCGGACGTGGGAGAGGGAATTTTCTTCGCCGGCAATAAGCACGTGGCGATCAAGATTGTCGCTTCTTATTCTGAAGACCAGATCATTACCTCTGATCCCAAGCAGCTGATTGAGATCGCGAAAGCGAAAGAGGAGTTTGCGAGAGTGAACAATCAAGAAAACGAGGCAGCGGAAGAGAGAGACGATTCAGAGCAAGGGGCAAGTAACACTATTTGATTAAAAGTAAAACCGTTGCCAAGGTAGGGTAGAAGTGGACTAATTCTACACTTACCTTGCCGGTGGTTAATAAAATTATGTTTTACAGCAATAAAAAAACAATCGTGATTTCCCTGATCCTTTGTTTGGGTCTAATCGTGATGACGGGCTTGGGCTGTAAGAGAAGCGGAGAAAAGGAAGATCTAGAGATCCTCGAACCTGAACTTGAAACTCCCTCTCTTGAAGCTCCGGTCCCGGGAACGCCTTCCCTGCCTACATCCGAGGTTCCAGGTTCAGAGAAAACAAGCATCACCGAAAGAAAACTAAAGTCTTTGGCCGAGGATTTTGCCGCGGTTTGGGGCACTTATTCTTCGGAAAGCAATTGTCAGAATATTAGGGAGCTTCTGGATTATATGACCGCGGATTTTCGCGAGAATATGGAGGACTATCTTGAATATGAATGCACGGGAGAGATAGGAGGCGCTGACTTCACATGGGAGACAGAAGTTTTAGATAGTGTAATTTTAAATAACGACGTTACAGAGGCTGATATCCTGGTGGTGACCAGGCGCTGGAGAGATGGTGACTATGTGATAAGTTCTTATTCTAATCTAATTCTGGATTTGAGAGTGGAAACAAACGCTCAAGGCGAGGATGAATGGAAGATTGATTATGCCTATTGGGCAGAGTGACTGATAATTTAAAGTTCAAAGTTCAAAGTGACACTTCAAGTGTCATCCTGAAGGCGCTTTAGCGCCGAAGGATCCCGTGAATATTCCTTGGGGCTCTTCATTATTCGTTTCAGGACAGAAGATTGAATTTTGACTTTCGAAATATGGCCGCAAAACAAAGCAAAAAAGTAAAACCAGGAGATGAGGCTTCTTTCGATGTTAGACCTGGCCGTAAGAGTAAAAAGCCCGAGGAAGAGCTAGAGGCAATAGAGGGGGCGATAGAACTGACTCCATATGAAACCAAAACGGCAACTTTCAAGAAAGATAATATTAGAAGAAAAGGCAAAGCAAGACAGGAACAGGATTTTCAAGAACAATGGGAACAGCTGAAAGCGCAAAGGAGGATGATCCGGCCCCGAAGAACAGTCTCCAGAGGAGCAACAGAGTATGCTCGCCGTAAAAGAGAAAGAGAAGAAAGGACCAGGTTGAGAGAGAGAGGATACAAACCTTCTTTGGGACGGGAGATAGGGAAGGCGGGAGGAGAGAGACTTGGACAAACCGTTCCAGATGAAGAGGAAGAAAGGGAGGCGCCGCAAGAGCAAGAGGCGCAGAGAGAGCCGCAAAGAGAGGAAGAAAGGGAGACAAGAGAGGATCGTTTCCAAAAAGAGCTGCGTAAAAGAATGGGAGAGAGAGCAAAGGAGAAGGTCAAACAGAAGGTCAAACAGAAAGTGAAAGGACGGGCTAAACAGGAAGTAAAGAAAGTAGCGAAGAAAGCGGCCAAAGAAACAGCAAAGAAAGCAGCAAAAGCAGCAAGTAAGGCGCTTAAAAAGGCTGCCGCAGCAGCAATCAAAAAATTGGTTTCTCAAGTGATTGCTGGGATAGTTGCCCTTATTGGTGCGATCGGCTGGGTTGGCGTTCTCATTATTTTGGCTATCTTAGTGATTATTATGGTTTTGGCCTATATCTATAGTTTTTGTAATGATAGCGCTCTAAATCATATTTTATGCAAGGTTTTGGGGTTTGGCGATGAACTCGATCAAATTATTCCCGCTAAATAAAGGAAGAGTATTATGAAAAAAACTTTTTTTTTGATAGTTTGTTTAGCGCTTTTATTAGCCCCTGGAATTATTAGAGCAAGTGAGAATGATTGCCAGGGGACCTGGGTTAAGGTGCCAATCCCAATTGTTTTTGACCCAGAGATTAGAAGTCCAGGTGGTGGCGATGAAAAATTGAGCGTAATTACGCAAAATGGCCGCTGTATCCCCAACCCGGCGATTTTGATGTTTATGCTTTTTTACCTTGCTTTGGTTTTCATGGCTTTGGTCGCGATTTTTATGATCACGCTCGGCGGGTATAATTATCTTACTGCCTTTGGCAATGCCGAACGCGCCAAAGGGGGCAAGTCAATGATACTCGCCGCGATCGGCGGCTTGGTCGTAGGGCTTTTATCTTATGTGCTTTTGAATTTTATCAATCCGGATTTAACCAGTTTTGATTGGAGCACTAATAAGCTTAGTCAGGAAATAGGGAAATCAATGGAAAAGATCGCGGAAGAAGAGAAGAAAGAGGAAAATTTATGCCCTAATAAAGCAGGGCCTTGTTATAAGAAGCCGATAGACGAAACTTGTGAAGTCAGTGGTGAAATTGGTTATTGTCGGATGAATGTTAATGTCAAAATGTGTACATGTGATGCTGATGAATGCGCTGATAACTGCGCTGGTGGTGATCTTAAGTGCGTAGGCAAGAAGTGTAAGGATGAGGATGAGGATGCTCAGATTTCTGATGGTCAGTGCCTGCTTAGTTCTGGATCTGCAATCTGCATGGACATTGAAGGTGCCTGTGGGAATGATTGCGGCGAAACCGGTAGCGCGTACTGGCAAGGTGATCTTAATTGTTGGGGAGGTTATGACTGCGATGTTGACGGGGTTTCCGGTCTTTGTTTAGGAGGCGATAGTTACAGCGGAGCAGGGAAGGAGTTATGTTTGTCTTGGGAAGATGTATGTGAGCAGGGTGAGTGTGGTGATAGTTATTCAGGCGAGACCGCCCAGAAAGTGGAAGATGAGTGTCATACGAATTATACATGTGATAATGAAAATGGAGCTTGTTTTAATGGCAGCTGTTGGCCGGGCTCTCCGTATGGGCTTGAGCCTTGCAGTAATGCTTGTGATGCTTGCCTCTATGACAGGGCAGGGAGTGGCCAGAAATTCGGGATATGTAAAGAGATTTATTCTGATACCTTCCAATGCACATCTTACGAAGACGCTTTTCCATGTAGTGGTCTTCCTGATATTTCAGATCCAATAGATTAGTTCTTATTTTGTACTTCAACTTTTAACTTGTATTTTTGCCTGCCCGCCGAAGCCTTGGCGTAGACGGGCCTGCCCACAACGCTTCACTTGCGAGGCGGGTGGGAGATTTAACTTTTAACTTTGCACTTTTAACTTTTAACTTTTCTCCGTGTCCCGCAAAATTTTTTTTATCATTGTTATTATTTTGATTCTAATCATTGCAGGCGCTCTGCTCTATCTTTTTATTTTCTCTGAAAAAACGCCAGAACCGCCCCCGAGCTCTCCTCCTTCCCTCCCTATTTCTGACACAACGCCCAGTACGACCAATGTGCCGGTTGCCGTGCCGGAGGTAGCAAAAGTTACGCAAGTGATTGAAAATCGGGTTTTAAGCTTTGCCTTAAAGGGTAATGAAATGATCTATTATGATCAGGATCTAGGCGCTTTTTTTAAGATGGGTCAAAGAGGATTAACCCCTGAAAGCTACAGCGCCTCTCGCTTTAGCAATGTAGAGGAAGTGATTTGGTCGCCGGATAAAAGCGAGGCGATTATGGTTTTTACAGACGGTGATTATTATCATTTTGATATTGCATCCAATCAGTCAGAGAAGTTAATGCCGAATATTGATCAGCTTTCTTGGCTCCCTGATGGAAAAAAGATTGTTTTCGAGTGGCGTGAGAGAGAGAATGAGCCGCGGTTGATTATTAGCGAACCCAACGGTGATGACTGGGAAAAGATTAAGGATTTGGGTTATGCCAAGATCCTTTTAACAGCCTCTCCAGAGTTTGGCGGCCCGGTTGTTTATCTGCAGAATTATTCTTACGGCGCGGGCCGCAATATCTATCCGGTTTATGAGGATGGTTCAGCCGGAGAGGTCAATCAGATTGAAGGTTACGGCGAGAAAGCAAAATGGAGTCGAGACGGCCGCCGGATTCTTTTTGAGGCTGTAGATTCAGAGGATTTTGAACAGTATCTCTGGGTGGTTGATGTTACGGGCACAAATCAGTATAATTTAGGGGTCAAGGGTTTTATTGAGAAATGCGTTTGGAATAAGACCAATAAGAAACTCTTCTGTGCCGTGCCTTCTGAAGCGTTAGAATTCGGGACTTTGGTTACGGATGAAAGCATTGATAATTTTTGGGAGATTAATACCAAAACCGGAGAAAAGAGCAAGCTCTATGACGAATCAGAATCAGACACCAAATTTGACGCTGATAACCTTTGGCTCAATGGCAATGAAGACAGGCTCTATTTTACGGATGAGAATGGAGGGGTTTATGTATTAAGGTTAGATTGAGAAATTGGGGGTAGATAATTTCCAATTTCCAATTATTTAGGTCGCGTTAAGAGGTCGAACAAGATTCATTTAATACAGCCATGGAAAAACTCGGTCGTTTTGAAAAAATAATTATTCTAATCCTTATCCTGATCGCGATTTCAGGTGTTTTGATTTTTTTTCGGAAAACAAGAGATCGTGAGCTTGCTTTTTTGAAAATAGAGGCACAAAGCAAAGACGCTTCCTTTAGAGAAGAGAGTAATCCTGTTGGTGGTAATGTAGAAGAAGGAATCTTTGCTTATGACGAGATGGGGCTTAAGAGCCAATCAAGAGAAGGTGATTATCTTGCAAAGGAAAAGGACTCCTCTCTGGAAGAAGAGTTTGGAACAGAAAATCCACAATCAATGGTCGCGAGCACTCATTCCTTGAGTTTGGCAACAGAGGATGATCCTGCTTGGGGCCCGGAGAACGCCCAAGTCGTGATTGTCGAGTTTTCTGATTTTTTGTGTCCGTATTGCGCTGAATTTTCTTTAAAGATTTTGCCTCAAATAAGATCTCAATACGGCAGTAGAGTAAGATTTGTTTTTAAAGATTTGCCGGTTGAGTCCCTGCATCCTGGCTCGGGCAAGGTGCACGAAGCAGGGGAATGCGCGCATGAGCAGGGCCGCTTCTGGCAGATGCACGATTTGATTTTTGCTAATAATGCCGCTTTATCTGAAAGCAAACTCGCGGCTTTGGCCGAGGCGGCTGGCTTGGATACAGATGCCTTTAATCTTTGTTTAGAAAGTGGTCAGAAGATGGTGGAAGTTGCAGGCGACCTAGAGAGCGGTTTCAGCGCGGGCATCCAAGTAACACCGACTTTGTTTATTAATGACCGCAAAATTGAGGGAGCGGTTTCGTTTGTAGAGATCAGCAGAGTTATTGAGGAGGAATTGGCTTACTAGTGTAATTGATAATTTTTTTACGATCAATGTCAAAATTAAAAACTGTTTATATCTGCAGCAAGTGCGGCTCTGACTTTCCTGCCTGGCAGGGCAAGTGCGGTATGTGCGGAGAGTGGAATAGTTTGGTTGCCGAGGTAACAGCGGGCAAGAAGGAGACTAAATCCGCGGTAGCAGCAGGGGAGATTGAAAGCTTGAGCGATATCCAGGGCACGGATTTTTCCCGGATCTCAACCGGAATTTCAGAGTTTAATCGCGTTCTAGGCGGAGGGATCGTTTCAGGATCCCTTGTTTTATTAGGCGGCGAACCCGGGATCGGCAAGTCCACTTTAGTTTTGCAGACAGCGGATAATTTGAGTCGGGGAAAGATAAGGGTCTTGTATGTTTCCGGCGAAGAATCAGCTTCTCAAATCAAACTGCGCGCCGAGCGGCTTAATTTGAGTTTGCAAAATTTGGATTTTTTGAGTGAACGGAATATTGACGTGGTCGTCGCGACGATCGAGAAGTTAAAGCCAAAGCTTGTGATTATTGATTCGATTCAGACCGTTTTTTCAGATGAGTTTCCTTCCGAAGCCGGGAGCGTGACCCAGGTCCGTTTATGCACCCAAAAACTTCAGGAGACAGCCAAGAGCATGGATATTTCTATTTTTTTGATCGGTCATGTGACTAAAGAAGGGAATGTGGCCGGCCCGAAAACTTTAGAACACCTGGTTGATACCGTGCTCTATTTAGAAGGAGAACGTTATCACACTTTCCGTCTTTTGCGCGGAATCAAGAACCGTTTTGGCGCGACCGACGAAACCGGTGTTTTAGAGATGACTCAAAAAGGACTTTTAGAAGTCAAGAATCCCTCCGAGCTTTTCTTGGAAGAGCGCAAATTAAATCTCCCGGGTTCCTGCGTCACCGCGACAATCGAAGGGATGCGCGCTTTTTTGGTGGAAGTGCAGGCCTTGTGTTCAACCACGGTTTTTGGCTATCCCAAAAGGACTGCTTCGGGTTTGAGCTTGAACCGGCTGCAGTTGATCGTCGCGGTTTTAAAAAAGAGAGCGCGCCTGCGTCTTGCTAATCAAGATATTTATGTCAGCGTAGCGGGCGGCTTTCGGGTGGCAGAACCAGCAATTGATTTAGTTTTGGCCCTGGCTATTTTTTCGGCATTTTCTGATAAACCCCTAGACCCTAGCTTAGTTGCTTTGGGCGAGATTGGTCTCTCTGGTGAATTGCGCCGGGTTAGTCAAATTGAGAAGAGAGTGAGAGAGGCAAAGAATTTAGGGTTTAAAAAAATAATCCTGCCCGAAGGAAGCAAGATTAAAGAAACAGGTTTAGAAATAATCAGAGCGAGCACAATCAAAGAGGCGATTGCAAAAGTTTAACTGTCATTGCGAGGGAGCCCGCCCTTCAGGGCGAGGCGACCGAAGCAATCTCGTGAAACTAGATATTACTGCTTGACTTGACGAGATTGCTTCGTCATTCGCTTCACTCATTCCTCGCAATGACATTTTATTTTTTTAGAATAAAAAATGCCATACTCTTAGTGTATCTTCTGTTATCGAGTATGGCATATGGCAGGGAGCTGGGAGTTACTTCTCAAATTCCATCGAGTTTAGCCGGACACAGTAACTCTCTGCCTCACTATGGCCAACTCTTGCAATAGAAGGACAAGACCCGTAGCTTCTGTCGATGTCTGTCTCCCTAAGATCGTTCCAGGTGATATCACCCCCGTTTCCGTCGGTGATTTTCGATTTTTTCGTCACTCCCTCTAGGGGAATCACTTGCCACGTATTAACCATTTTACATTCTCCTCAATATTTAATAAATCTTTAAAATCCAGTGATTTAGAGAACATTAAATGGCTTAGGGAGGTTTTTGTTGACGTCTAGCGTCTTGGCAAGGGTCACAGAAGAAAGAGTGAAAATCCACAATTCTTCTTAAGGGTAATCCATTTTGACACATCAAACATCTACCGGCCTCAAAAGTTTCTTGACAGTCTGCACACAAAAGAGGATTGTGTTCTAGTCTGTTGGTAGATATCTCTCTATTACAGTGAGCACACATTTCAGAACTTTGCTTCATATTAGCCAACCAACTCATAACATATTGATCATGATGAATATTGGCCATGGAAACGGTGACTTCTATAGAAACAGGGATGTTACCGTGTATCTCTCCTTCAAGTTGTATATGCCTTGCGGCTTGTCTGCCTCCACTTATATGTATTCCTCGCCCCATTTTTTATACTTCCTTTTCTAGAGTTTGCTTTGTTTTATTGCCCCAGATTATCTAGAAAGGAAGTGTACTACGGGGGGTGTTTAGTACGACAGCATCTATATTTTTTTAGCATTTTAGATACCTCCTTTATCTGATGCTGAATTGAAAAGAACCTCTTCTGAAATCTTTACTACCCCCTTAATTACTCACCACTAATATTTTTCTGTTACTTATATTATAATGGATTATCGTATTTTAAGTCAAGGTCTTGACATTTATAATGTATATGATATGTTATGTTTGCATGAGGAGATGATTGTCCTATGTTTCTGTTCGGCGCGCGCTCACTTGGCTGTCCCAGAAAGTAGCCCCAGACTGCTTTGTTGCCAAGAGTATTTTTTAGGACTTTCTTCCTCCTCATGCACTTTTTTACTCCAAACTGATTTTGTTAAGTTTGGTCTGAATTTTCCGCTTAAGTAAGGGATATTGAGAAAGATTTTTAACTATAGCTTCCGCTTCTGTGCGGGCTTTTTTGATTAAGGCATAGTCTAAAAGCGAGCCGATTTTAAGGTCTAAATATCCTGATTGCTTAGTGCCATAAATTTCTCCTGGACCGCGTGATTTGAGATCATATTCAGCCAATTCAAACCCATTCTCTGAAGAAACAAGGGCGCGCAATCTTCGTAATGTATTAGAACTTTTAGAATCAGTAAAAAGGAAACAATAAGACTGCTTTTTTTCTCTTCCCACCCGGCCCCGGAACTGATGGAGGGAAGCGAGGCCAAAACGTTCCGTTCCCTCAATCATCATTATTGTCGCGTTCGGGATGTCAATTCCGACTTCCACGACTGCGGTTGAAACCAGGATTTGAATCTTATTTTTTTTGAAAGCGGCCATTACTCTGTCTTTTTCATTTGTTTTCAGTCGGCCGTGGAGAAGGCCGATTTCGTATTGTGGGAATACTTTTGTTTTTAGTTTTTCGTATTCTTTGGTCGCGGCGGCAACTCCAAGCTTGTCAGATTCTTCAATTAAAGGGCAGATCACAAAGACCTGTTCTTTTTTTTCGATTCTTTGTTGGATGAATTCGTAGGCCTTTGCTCTTTTTTGGGGCGGGACAACCCGGGTAATGATTTTTTTTCGGCCTGGCGGCATTTGGCGGATCAGAGAGATATCAAGGTCGCCATAAAGAGTCAAAGCCAGAGAGCGGGGGATTGGCGTGGCGGTCATTGAAAGGAAGTGCGGTGAGAGCTTGCCGCTTTTAGATTTTAGCTGGGTCCTCTGTCTGACCCCGAAACGGTGCTGTTCATCGACGACCACCAGACCAAGCTTAGGAAATTTAATTTTGTCTTGAATTAAGGCGTGGGTGCCGATCAAAATTTGGCCTTGAGGATTAATTTGTTTGGAGCGGGTTATAAGGCCTGCTTTTGTTTTAAAGCCCTTTAATAATTCAGATATTTTTTTGAAATGCTGTTGGGCTAAAATTTCGGTAGGCGCCATTAAAACCGCCTGATAGCCCGCATCTGCTGTTTCCAACATAGCCAGAGTTGCTACCACGGTTTTACCTGATCCGACATCGCCTTCTAAAAGCCGATTTGCCGGCTTGTCTTTTGCCAGATCTTTTAATATTTCCCAGGCAGTAACTCGCTGATCGCCAGTGAGTTTAAAGGGAAGGCTTTTTGTAAACCTTTGCGCCAATTTAACATTGAGAGGAATTAGAGGCGCTTTTTCGCTTTGGATTTTTCTTTTGATTTGCAGAGCGGCAAGCTGCAATAGAAAAAATTCATCGAAAGCAAGCCGCTTCCGCGCTTTTTTCATTCTGTTAAGACTTGTAGGGAAGTGGATTTCTTCCAAGGCTTGGTTTAAAGGGAGAAGATGATGTTTTTGTCTGATTGCAATTGGGAGATAATCATTTATTTTTTTGCTTGCGGGGAGCGCGGAGGAAACAAGGTAGCGCAACCATTTAGGCGTTAGGCCAGCAGTTGTGTTATAGACAGGGATAATCCTGGCTGTATGCGTGGTTTGCGGTTTATAGATTTCGTATTCAGGACTGCGCATAAGGTGATAAGGTGAACCAGAATCAACCCGGCCGCTTAGGTAGATATTCTGTCCTTTTTTCAAAGTATTTCTTAGATAGGGCTGGTTAAACCAGACACTTTCTAAGGTGCCTGTCTTATCCGAGACTTCTGCTCGGGTTAATATCATTCTTCTGCGCGGAGTGCGGATTGTTTTGATTCTTTTGATTTCCCCTAAGATTGTAAGAGTTTGACCGGGTTCTATTTTGTCAATTGGAACGATTTTGCTGAAGTCATTGTAGCGAAAAGGGAAATAAAAAATCAGGTCACGGATCGTCTTGAGACCTAATTTTTTTAACGCTTTTTGTTTGGTCGGCCCTACGCCATAGAGCTTGCTAAGAGGAGTTTTAAGGGAGAGCATATCAGTTTAAAGTTCAAAGTTTAAAGTTCAAGATTGAATTTAAAGTTAAAAGTTGCAGATTTTGAGTTATAACTTTGAATTTTGAACTTTGAATTTTTAACTGTCTAAAGCGCCCTTGGCAGGATTTGAACCTGCGACCTTGAGCTCCGCAAGCTCACGCTCTATCCAACTGAGCTACAAGGGCAGATGTTTAATGCAAATTCCAATTATATCAATGAATGACCAATAATCAATTCATTATTAGTAATTCTATATTTTCAATCTTCTTGCCAATCTCTCTCCATTTGTTTCCTCGGTTTTTTCTCCGTCTTCCTCGATGTAATCTAAAAGGAGATCGCGGATCCTCAAGGGGTCTTGGTCTTGGATTTGAAGAGAGACCTGGGGGAACAGGGTGCTTGTGGTTTTGAGATTTAAGGTCTTTGCCGGGGGGTCGTAGATAATCCAGAAATTCTCTATGTTTTTATAGGGATAGAATTTTTTTCCAAATCTGATTCCTTTTTCCGTGAGCTTGATTTTTAAAACCAAGGGCTCTTTCTTGTGGAGAGTGTAGATCACAATAGCAAAGAGGACAACAATAATGATTAAAAGATAATTGCGCATCCAGATACTCGCTCCAATCAAGAGAGCGGCGATGATCCCAGCGCCAATAAACCAGCCGCGGCTTTTCTCCTGTTGTTCGTATTCCGGCGCTCGCCAGGACATTAAGGCTTTGCCGTCGTCTGTTTGGGAAGGATTTTGGTTTAAGGGTTCAAAGTTTTGTTTCTGATCCATAATTTTGTTGGTTTTTAGAGCTAATTTTAGATAAAAAACAATAAGCTGATTATTGCTGTTATTAGATTGGCAATAAAGGATAGAAGCAGCGCTTTTCTGTATTTTATTCCTAAAAGCAGCATTAGCAAAATACTTTCAACAAGGAAGATAATAAGTTCAATCGCGATAAGGTTGGGCCAGAGATTCTGATAGAGATAAAGAGCAGGGGGGTGGGTCGCGAGATTAATCAGGAAAGTATAAAGGAGGAGTTTCTGTGGTTTTTGGCGGACAAAGATCCAGAGGATAGCAAATTCCAAGATCACAGTGAGGATAAAGGCAATAAGATAAGAAGACACGGAATTATTTTTTTCTCTTTTTTAAGACAATAATCACGATGATGATTACGGCAATAAGCGGGAGGCCAAAAATCAGAATAAAGGAGAGCCATGATTTTGTTTTTTTCTGAGAGGGAGGAGGCAGATTGCCGTCTGCGTCAGCTTGTTTTTCTTCGGTCGTACCGTCTTTGTAGGTATAGATTACTTTAGTTTTTCTAATTTCCAGCTGTTCGTTATTGACTCCCTTGATTTCCCAGACAATCTCGACTTCTGTTAATGAGCTTCCAGAAGAGATTGGGCTGTAAGGGTTCAGTTCGGCGCCAGATGGGATCAGTTTGGGATTTTCTTGGAAATAGAGGTCTGCTTCTGTTTCTAATTCGCTTTGATCAAAATCTTCTTTTGCTACCGCGTAAACCGTGTTTTGGCTTAGCTTATAGAAGCTTAAGCAATCATCAGGTTTTAAGATGCCAAAACCAGTAACCGGCCGGCCATAGAAAAGAAAGACATAGTCTGGATAGTCGTTGAGATTGGCAACGCGGTGGCAGGAGCTGACGCTTTTTTGTCCCGGCACCATAACATCAGCAAGGACCAGGGAGGGGACGAAAATCGCGGTCAAAACAGCGAGGATGATAA
>SDBT01009507.1_pt1 | contig 15756 bp, 15 predicted proteins | sample 2277101 | NCBI WGS metagenome assembly SDBT01 (sample SAMN10404973, study PRJNA504765) | marine sediment metagenome | isolation source: marine sediment core GS10_PC15, 103 cmbsf | place: Arctic Ocean: Southern Knipovich Ridge | collected 2010 | reverse complement strand
TAAGTGGTTTAATCGGCAAATCTATGCTGTTATTCGTAGGGGCACAATGCTTGTGCCCGGGCACGCGCAGCGTGCCCCTACGGGTATTTTGGCGATACGAACTTACCGATTAAACCACTAAGTACCTGGACAGAATTAAACACGAATTACACGAATTAAACAAATGGCACGAATAATGCCCAATTTCATCTGGAAATGAGACTCATTTGCGCCGTTGAGTAGTGGCGCACCTGTGTGTGCGCCTTGCATGTTGATAGCGACGATCCGGGACAGACACATAGGTCTGTCCCTACAATGTCATTCCCAACTGAAACAGATATAATCCGTGAAATTCGTCCCATTCGTGTCATTCGTGATTTTCAGATAATATGAAATCAATTTTGTCTGGGTACTTATTGTTACTTACCGATTAGGCCTCTTTAGTGCCTACTACTGAAAAACAGTTACATAATTACAAGCTTGGCATGAAGAGCGCCAGCCTGCTTGATAGCCTGAAGAATAATGATCATATCTCTCGGTGCGATGCCAATTAAATTCAGCGCTCTCACAACATCGTCAATACTAGCTCCGCCGCGTATAACCTGCATTTTTGGATTTTCCTCTTGAATATCAATGTCCTCTTTGGAGATTACGGTGGTATTGCCACCCGATAGCGGTGACGGCTGAGAGACTTCCTCCTCTGTTTTGATCTGTATTGTCAAGTTACTGTGTGAAACTGCTACGGGAGCAATTCTAACCTGATTTCCAACCACTATAGTTCCTGTCCGCTCATTTATAACTATCACGGCTTGATTGGCTGGCGTCACTGTCAGATTTTCCAGCCGAGAGAGGAATGCAACTACATCCTTTTCCGCCTCAGGCACAACTATCTTCACAGAGGAAGCATCTATGGACTGTGCAGTGTTCTGGAACTCGGCGTTGATGGCTGACACCATACGCGTTGCTGTGGTGAAATCCGGTTCGTTGAGAACTAGCTGCAAACTTCGGGCGATCACTTCACTGCTATAGCTAGACTGCGGCGTCTTTGTGATCAAGCCGCCGTTGGGAACGCGTCCTACTGTAGGATGATTCTTCTGTACACTGTTGCCGCCACCTGCGGACACGCTGTACCCGCCCACGGAAACGGGTCCCTGTACCAAAACATACATCTCCCCACTCAGCGCGCAGAGCGGCGTGGGCAAAAGTGTTCCATTTGCAATACTCTTGGCATCGCCCAGGGAGGACACCAAAACATCTATTCTACTCCCAGCTTTTGCCAGGAACGGAAGCTCCGCTGTGACTATTACCGCCGCCACATTTTTCACGCTGAGCCTGCCCGCAGGGATACTAATCCCAAATCGCTCCATCATATTGAGTACAGACTGCATGGTAAAAGTTGAGCTACCGCTGTCTCCCGTGCCATCCAATCCAACCACCAGGCCGTATCCGTAGAGTTGTGTATCATACGCACAGGAAATCCTCGCTATGTCCTTTAGCCGGACACTGGTGGATATTGCGGCTGTCTCAACTGCATTGGTAGTCTGTGCTTTGGCATCTGATGGCGCATACTGGAGCAGGACAAGCGACAGAAAAATACATAAACAAGTTTTAGAAATGATCTTAGAGCTTCTGGGCGATGTTAGAAATCCCCCCAGCCCCCTTTTCAAGGGGGAGTAGCAGGCTTCGCCTGCAAAAGATGAGTGCGAAATTATAGAATGTCCGTCTTGAGTCTTGAGTTTTAAGCCTTGAGTCTTAAATCGACGATACATTTTCTACCTCTGACTCTGTTTCTGGTTGCAGTTGGGGATGCTAGAATATCCGCCGGAAGATACCGGCAACCCAGTGAAATGGCGTCTGAAGTATTCTTGTAATAATACCAGGCCGCTGGGCTGTTGGGCCATCGCCCACATACTTGATTTGGGCGTCGGCCAGATATATGGAAAGAACGGAATTATTCGCTCCTACGTCTTTGGGTCGGACGATCCCGGTCACAGTTATCGTCTGGACATCGTCATTGACAGTTATCTGTCTGTTTCCCTCCAATACCAGGTTTCCGTTGGGCAATACTTGCTTAACAATGGCAGAAATTTTGGCTTCCATGCTTCCGCTACGGCTCGTGCTCCCCGTCCCGGAATAACCTGAACCCGCGTTGGCTCCCATACTCATGGGTAGTCCCCCCAGGCCGAATAAATCACTCAAACTACCGCTGGATTCTGACTTCTTGCTGGTCTGTGTGGCGGCGCTTTTAGTTGCTTTGGAGGACTCGATAACAATAATGGTTACAATATCCCCAACGTGGCGCGCTCTGTGATCGGCATAGAGTGAAAAAGAAAGGAAATCGTTGCGGGCAATGCCTGGTTCATTAGCTGCAGTTGGCGCATTTATTGGAGCTGCCTCATCGGGCGAAACTGGCGATTCTGCATCATCAGCGCCTTCATCTGTGTTGGCGGCTGCTTCATCCGTATCGACAGTATCGACAGCTTCTTCATTTGTGTTGGTGACCTCTTCACCTGCCAAATAAAGCGGGTAGCACAGAATAATAGAGAGAGTGATACCGAGAATTAGCTTTAAAATACCTCTATACAAAATTTGATTCCCTCATTTCGTCAGAACGCGACTCTTACAGAATTCTCATCTATTACTTGAGCGGTTATCTCTTTCATGGACAGCATATTCACCACGCGTATGGTTTGACCACAAGCGCCAGCTTGTCTCGCCTTCCCTTGAGCAGTTATCCTGAAGGCTGGAGATTCAATTATTATCTTTACTATGTCTCCCTGCTCAATAATGGGCGGCATTTCCACCATATTTCCGGCGATGATACTGCCCTCAGAGATAGCTCTCTTCGTTCGCTTACCTACCAGATCGTCTTTCTGAGAAAAGATGTTGGTGGACATGCCAATGTCCCGCAGGGCCAATTGCACATCATCTACCTCAATTACCTTATGTCGAGCCAATATGCGGCTGGTTACCAATACCTCCTTGAGTACCTCTATCCTGAAGAGGACTGTTCGTTTTTCACGTTCCTCGCCATCCACGGAAATTGTGAACCTGAGAGGCACAATTCCATTGACAGATGGCCGGCCAGACAACGCCGATTGCACTTTCACTGCTACTTTACCATACGGAAGAGTGGCTGGCCGAATGTCTGTCATAGGTCGAACCTTGACGCTTGACACCGAATGTATTGAGTTTTTTGACCTCTGAGTTTTTATGAACGCCTCTGCGTATGATAAAAGCTCCTGTGGAGTCAGTCGCTGAACTTTTGTGTTCACCTCTATCCGCTCAAAGCCACTCCACTTGATAGAATTGGGAATTATCCCCTGCTGACGCATCCGGGATTTGATGTAACCGATATGAAGTGTCTGTGAGAAACCGGGTCCAGCGGCTGAACATATCTCAATTTTCTTCAGCGTGGAAATAAGCTCCTCATCTGATGACTCTATGGAGGCTATGTCTCCCAGAAGAATCACGCGTCCAGTGATAACGGCTTTCTCATTCATCACGATAGACGCCTTTTCAGTCGGAACTGCCTGCGTCGGATCGCTGACTGCGAGGATAAAGAACATAAAACTGATTAACAGGAATCTGAGTGTGTATCGCATGATTGGTCTATGGGTTCATAGGTCTATGGGTCTATGGGTCTATGGGTCTATGAACTTCCTAATTCGTGTTTATAATTCTGAATATAATTATCTACGCAAGTTGTTGGAGATGCTTAACATCTCGTCTGCCGTTTGTATGGCCTTGGAATTGATCTCGTATGCCCTCTGCGCTACTATCAAGTTGACCATTTCTTCCACAACCTTGACATTGGACATCTCCAGAAATCGCTGCCCAATGGTTCCGAAACCATTCATTCCGGGCGTACCCGTTACTGCTGTGCCCGAGGCTACCGTTGGCATATACAAATTTTTCCCGATGCTGCTAAGTCCTGCCGGATTGGTGAACCGGGCTAACTCAATGGCGCCCAGTTGCTGCGGAGCTATCTGATCGGGCATAGTCGCCTGCACAGTTCCGTCGGATATAATAGTAATGTCCAGTGCGCCCTGGGGTATGGTTATCTGATCATTCATAATAAGACCATCGGATGTTACAACCCGTCCCTGGCCATCTTGCTTAAAAGAGCCAGCGCGAGTATATGCCAAACTACCATCTGGCATCATTATTTGAAAGAATCCATCCCCCTCAATCACCATATCTAGCTTGTTGCCTGTCTCCTGGTAATCTCCCTGTGTGAACATCTTCTGAATGGCTATCGGGCGGGTGCCATGTCCTATCTGAATTCCGACAGGTATCTGACTACCAGACGCATTGGATGTTCCCGCTGGCCTCATGGTCTGATACAATAAGTCCTGAAAATCAGCCCGGCTCCGCTTGAAACCAGTAGTATTAACATTGGCCAGGTTATTCGCTATAACATCGGTATTGAGTTGTTGTGCCATCATGCCAGAAGCTGCTGTCCAGAGTGCACGTATCACGTATTCGTCCTCCCCTTAGTTTGTTCACACACGGGCTGGCAGCCTCGCTCTACATGCCCGTAATTATTACAGTTATACACTTACTTTTCCTAGCTCATTATTTGCTTTTTCCAGAGTTTCATTAACCAACATGGCGGTTTTCTGATATGATTCGTAGATCCTCATTGCTTCGACCATTTTGATCATTTCATATATAGGATTCACATTTGACATTTCGATGAATCCCTGTTTCACTCCGGCAGTCGATGACATTTCTGTAACACCAGTATTCCTGGTCACGAAAGTGTTGTTACCAGCCTTCATGAGTTCGTCCGAGTTCTGAAAGCTGGCGAGTCTAAGTTGTGCCACTGGATTGCCATCTACTATAATCTGTCCTGCATCGTTGATGTCTACCTGATTGCCCTGAATCTGAATCACACCATTGACTCCCAGAACCGGGTATCCATCCGCAGTCACAAGTTGCCCCAGACCATTGAGCGAGAGATTCCCGCTTCTTGTATATCGGATCTCATTCGCATGTTGCACCACGAAGAAACCGTCACCTTCTAAAGCCAGATCCAGTGGATTATCTGTCCGCTGCATGTTTCCCTGAGTATAATCGGTGGCAAATCTGGCGGAGATAGTATCAAGATCCTCAACGTTGTTAGTGGTAGGCACTTCAGGTGCAGGCAAGGGATTAAGCATGCCACTGAAACTGAGTTCATCTCGCTTATATCCGGATGTGCTTACATTTGCCAGGTTATTAGTAATAACCTCCATCATAATCTGTTGGTTGACCATTCCGGCCACGGCTGAGTATGTTGCCTGGATCACCGTTTTTCCTCCCTGAATGGAAGTTCTGTAAATGTTCTGTTCCTGAATTTATCTTGACGTTGGTGACCAATCTTTCAATTAACATGCCAGATGAATCCGGCAAATTGGATGTGCCGATGGGAAACACTTGAACAACAACCAAAAGGTCTAATTCTTTATCTTTCTACTTATGATTCATGCACTTTCGATAGTGTATATTTATCGGGGATTACAATACACAGATTGTAGAATAAGAGAGAAAATTTGTTCGATGATGAGGGAAAAATGTTCCTCGATTGGTCTGCAATTTACATCGTGATAAGCCTTTTTTCTCAGTGCCTTAAAGTATCTTGCCCCCAATCCTGAATTCGTCAGTGGCTAATTTCCTGATTCCCCATGATCAGTGGTTTCTGCTTGAGACTGGCATAGATGTTGCAAAACTTTTCACGACGGAAAATATATAGAGAACTAAGAATCTGCCAAAAATGGAATCCAAAATTCTATAATCATAAAGAAGGCGCGGACGAAGGATGAGGAATTTAGGCCGAGGATGACAGCACAAAGACAACAGAAAATCCTCGTCATAGACGAGGCAAATTACACACGGTTAATATTGGATCAAATCCTCACAGGAAGTGGATACAAGGTGGCCGTTACACAGGATAATAGTGAGGCGATGCAGTATATATCCTCTGAATTACCAGATATCATATTGCTTTCTCTGCGCCCCAATGACACTATGGGAGTGTCCACGCTGCGAATTTTAAAGGACTATTTCAGGCTGCGGCTGGATATAGCCCAGGGAGCCGAACCTGCAATCATCATCCTCAGCAATTTGAAGGATACAAGACAGAATCGCGAAATACAATCCGTGGGTGTGGCGAATGTTTTATTCAAACCTCTCAGTATGCATGAACTTCTGGATACTATCAAAGAAGTCATAGAAAACAAGAAGCAGGTAATTGTTCGTGAGCGGCAGAAGATCATGCTACTTGATAGTGAAACGCGATCTCAGCAGTTTCTGCAGAGCGTTCTGGCTGATGATAGCTACGACATTGAGTCCGCCGATTCAGAAGCAGAATTTATGGCGCGTATTAAGCACAGGAGATATGATCTATCCATAATAGATCTGGCATCGCTTGAAGATAGCGTCATTGAAGTGCTGAAAACCATGATGGGAATCGCCGAAGAAATGCCCATAGTAACTATTGCCACTTCCGCAGATCGGGTTTCTCATGATGATCTCAAAGAGATCGGGGTGCAAGTACATTTCATAAAGCCGCTGAATATAGATGTGTTTCGCACCGAGGTGGATGCACTTCTGAGAGTGCTGCCAGAAGAAACATCTGAGCAAGAGGATCAAGAACCACCTGCTGAACCACCTGCTGAACCATCTGCTGAATCATCTGCTGAATCATCTGCTGAATCAGATAGCTGATGTGAAGATTGGCGCAATCTCGTGGAGGTTATGGCATAAGCTGTGATGTTTGGCAGATGGGCAAGTCTCTACACCGAAAAATTGAAGGAGAATAATGGATGGCTAAACAACCTGGTGAAGTTGAGGAAGTGGTTGACCAATCTGACAAAGATGAGGAAAGCCCTGACGCTGGAAAGTCTAAAGAAAGAGGCAAAATGATTGTGTTTGCGGCAGCGATCATACCGCTGATAGCAGCGATGTCCTTTTTCCTGGTAGTAAAGGTTATCAACCCACGCATAGCGCCATCCGCTTCCGCAGATGCCGTAGCCGGTCAGCTAGAAGCCGAGGCAGGTGACGCCAGCATAAATGGTTTTATATGTGAACTTGGAACGGTGCTGGTTAATCCTGCGGGTGGGAGAAGTATTCGAATTGTGAAAATAGGTGTCTCTATTGAGGTGATGACAAAAGCGCTTTTAAAGAAGGTGGAGATGCTAAAAGTGAGACTACAGCATCAGCTTATAATGGTCTTATCATCCAAACAGATTGAGGAAATATCTTCTTCAAAAGGCAAAGCTTCACTTCAGAATGAACTCAGGAATGTCTTTGCAGCAGAATTGGATGTCAGTCCGGCCGATATACGGCAGATTTACTTTAGTGAGTTTATCATACAATAAAGGGATAATGGGCCAATGGCGAGGAGTTGAATAGGGCAATTTTGTATTCGTTCAGAGATGGCGATTACATATTATCCTTGCAGGATGCCAATACTCCACGTCCTTCGCCTTATGCTTTACAATTATGGACGATGATTCTCTTTCACAGGATGAAGTTGACGCTCTATTAAATGCGATGTCATCAGAGGATTCATCCGCATCTTCTGACACCTCTGATCCGCCAAAGCCATTTCTTTCACAGGAAGAAATGGACACTCTATTAAGCGCTGTATCGTCAATACCGCCGAGTGATACAGGTGCAGTGTCAGAGCAAGCCAGGACTGCTGACGGAACCACACAGGCTAACACAGTCGGAATGATGTCTGGCGCGCGTTCAGCAACAGGCAAAGACAAGAATATCGAGGTGGAGAAGTATGACTTCACCAAGCCGAGCCGGGTATCGCGAGACCATGTCAGGGCACTGCGCGCTCTGCATGCCAGCTATGCCCGAAGCCTGAGTTCGTCCCTTTCCATGGCTTTAAGAGTCGTTGTTGTGGTGGATTGTATACATATAGAGCAGTTGGCCTATGGGGAGTATCTGGCTTCTCTACTGGACCCGAGCTGCATTGGGATATTCAGCGTTAAACCACTAAAGGGTGTCGGCATCATGGAGATGAATCCCCCGCTAGTTTTTCCTATAATTGACAGGATGCTTGGTGGAACGGGAGAAGCGGCATTCTATAATAGAGCGCTCACAAGTATAGAGGAAATAATCATTATGAATATAATGGAGGATGCTCTGATGATACTACAGGAATCATGGCGGCGGAGCATAAAGCTGGAGATGAAGCTGGAGCGTCTGGAAAACAATCCGCAATTTGTTCAGGCAGCGGCGACAGGCGATTCCGTGCTCCTGATCCTGTTCTCTGTTCGCTTGAACGATGTCAATAGTATGATGAGCATATGCTTCCCTTTCTTAACCATACAGCAGGCCTTCGCAAGTCTGCGTGCGGAGGAATATCCTGCTCTAGCCGATGATGAGGCAAAGGAAATGTACAGGAGTTCAGTATATGAGCATGCATGTAACGTTTCGGTTACTGTAAGCGCACAATATGAATCCAGTCAGGTGACCCTGAGAGAATTACTACAACTCCAGAAAGGGGATATCATAAGACTCCAGAATGCGCAGAGAGGTGCGGCGTTGGTATTAGTTGGCGGAAAACAGAAATTCCATGGGCGTCCAGGCATGACCAATGGACGAAGAGCTATCCAGATCGATAGTTTGATATAGACACATCGTATGCTGAACTTTGCATAGAGTCGAAACAGCAGAGACAGCAAAGTCAGAAAAGTCAGAAAAGTCAGAAAGGAATGGCGGCAGATTTATGCTGCTAAGTATATTATGCAGGATGATATGAGTCAGGACGAAATTGATGCCATACTTAAAAACGCAATGGGCGATCAGGATTCGGAGCCTGCCGATGTTGACGAAGTGGCAGCAGAGGAAGTCCCAACACAACCAGTTCAGAATCCAGTGGATACAGCTCAGGCCACAATAGATACAGCACAAGTTCCACCAACGATGGCTGAGGAAGTTGCCGCGGAGCCTGCAACTGATTTCGCTGCGGCATCTGAAGCATACACTACAGGGACATCCGCGGGCATAGGAAGCATAGATTTTCTTCTGGACGTACCGATGGATGTCTCTGTTGAACTCGGACGAGCAAAGATGGCCATAAGAGATATGCTCCAGCTCAGGCCCGGTTCAGTCATAGAACTGGATAAACTTATCGGTGAGCCGGTGGATCTGCTCGTAAACAACAAGCTCATTGCCAGAGGTGAGGTGGTTGTCTTTGACGAGAACTTTGGTATTAGAATAACAGATATCGTTAAGCCTGAAGACAGGGTTAGAATGTTGGGGTAAAGCAATGTTCCATTCCTGCTACCACTATCGAAGCATTGGCTACAATAGGGATACCTTTTGCTTGAGCGCAAGTTTGCCGATCTGGATGTTTGTGATGCTGATATGTCACAGCGCGAGCTTTGCAGCAGACGCTCTTGCAGCAGATCCCCCCGCCGCCATGCCTCACAGTTCGATACAACAGGATTCAGCCGATCTGAAAACTATAAATAACGAGATAGGAGAAACACCAGTAGATTACGCTCCGTCTATATCCCAACGCAGTTTGGTGGATTCAGGGGATATGGATTCCACAGAAGAGGATTCAGGCGGAGGCGCTTTGCGTATGACCGTTTCATTGCTGGTAGTGCTGGCGTTGATCGCCGCTGGCGTCTTTTTGCTGAAAAAGATAGCGCCATACAGCGGACTCATCGGATCGCAAGCCCACGCGAAGCATCCCATGATAGTCTTGTCAAGACTTTCGCTGGGGCAGAAAAGAGCCATCTGTCTGATCAGAATAGCTGATGAGATATTGGTCGTTGGTATCACAAATACCAATATGTCTCTTTTGTCGAAGATAAATGCCGACGATTACTACAGCGAAGATGCAGATACACGTGGAACTCTTGCGAACATAAGAGCGCAAACCAGCACATATGGCGGGAATTTCAGAAGCTTTCGCAAAGTATTGGAAAAGATTGGTGTATGTAATCGCAAAACATCAGATGCTCCATAAGATCCACCGCGGATTCTGTGGTTTATACGTAATGCACAAAACATTGCATGGCCTAAAATACCTGCTCCCGCTGATGTTATTTGCCTTTGGTGTGTACTTTGGCGCGCCGGCGGAGGCAGCGGCACCAGAGTCACAACAGATATTTGCGCAATTCAAGCTTCCATTGCCGCAGATACAGATAGGTGATAAGGACGCCGGTGATACAGACCTATCGACAGGGATACAGGTAATCCTTCTACTTACGGCTCTATCCCTGGCTCCTGCTTTCCTGCTACTGGTGACATCTTTTACCCGAATAGTTATAGTCCTATCGTTTATCCGAACGGCTATGGCTATTCATCAAACGCCGCCTAACCAGGTAATAATTGGTATAGCATTGTTTTTAACATTTTTTGTTATGGCCCCCACATGGCAGCAGGTAAATTCCGATGCCGTTCAGCCATACATGGCAGGCGATATTCAATACAAAGAGGCCATTGATAGTGGCTTAAAGCCGATCCGGGATTTCATGTTCAGACAAACCAGAGAGAAGGATCTGGCGCTAATGATACAGATGTCCAGGATGAATAAACCGAAGAATGAGTCCGAAGTTCCTACTCATGTGCTGATACCCGCGTTCATCATCAGCGAATTGGGAACTGCGTTTCGTATGGGATTCATGCTTTTCATACCCTTCATCATTGTAGACATGGTAATAGCGTCGATACTTATGTCTATGGGTATGATGATGTTGCCACCGGTCATGGTATCGCTTCCTTTTAAGATACTTCTCTTCGTGATGGCCGACGGTTGGCACCTGGTAGTCAAATCACTTGTTACCGGATTTGCCTGATACATTCACGGGCCTATAAGCCCACAATACCTGTTTCAGTTAGAAACGATACCCATTAGCGTTGTAGTGGCGCACCTGTGTGTGCGCCCGGTCTCAGGGCTTTGGCGCATACGGACAGACACATAGGTCTGTCACTACAGTCTCATTTCTAACCGAAACAGTATAAGTCCATATCATGACATTAGACTTCGTAGTTCCAATTATAAGACAGGCATTGATAACTGTTTTGATGGCCGCGTCACCAGTTCTGGTCACTGGTTTAGTGGTGGGCCTGGCAGTAAGCATTTTTCAGGCCGTCAGCCAGGTACACGAGATGACTTTAACCTTTATTCCAAAGATCGTGGCTATATTTGTGGCTATGATGATTTTCGGACCCTGGATGATCAGGATAGTTGTAGAGTTCGCGGTGACTGTATTTAATAATTTGCCTGAGTATGCGAGGATGTAGTCTGGATGCTGGATACTGGATACTGGATGCTGGATGCTGGATGCTGGATACTGGATACTGGTTATCAAGCATTGAGTATCAAGTATTGAGTATCGAGTATTGAGTATCGAGTATCGAGTATCGAGTATCGAGTATCGAGTATTGAGTATCGAGTATCGAGTATCGAGTATCAAAAATGGAAACACTCAGGATAAGCAATACTGAGATTATTTCTTTTCTTCTGGTGTTTTTTCGCACTGGCGCAGTTTTATTTACCGCTCCTTTCCTGGGTAGTAAGAACATACCTGTAAGGGTAAGAATTCTGCTTTCGTGCGCGATCGCCATTGTTCTGATTACTGCCCTAGACATAGGAGGGCGGCGTTCAATGCCACTGCATGAGTCAGCTCTTATTGATGGAAGAAACAATGTACTATTGCTCCAGCAGTTCATGTTTCAGCAAGGCGTGATAGGGCTTTTCATAGCGATATTCAGGGAAGTATTGTTGGGAATTGCTATTGGCTATACTGCGCGATTGACTTTCATAGGTATTCAGCTAGCCGGGCAGCTAATTGGAACTGATATGGGATTTGGTATGATGCGAATTCTGGACCCAACAACGAAGTCGAATGTGACAATTATCGCTCAATACAATACCGTTGTAGCTACACTGATATTCTTGCTCATTGACGGTCATCATTATATTATAATGGGTCTTGCTAAGAGTTTCTCTTCGATCCCGTTGGCGGGATGGGAACCATCAGCGCCACTTATAGGACATATAAACAGTGTCTTTGCCAGCATCTTCTCGACAGGTCTTAAGCTCGCTATTCCCATTACAGGTGCGCTTTTTCTGACGAAATTTGGTATGGCGATCATAGCACGGACGATGCCGCAGATGAACGTATTCATTGTTGGTTTTCCACTTCAGATTTCGATTGGATTGATGGGATTGGCCATCTCATTGCCAATATTTGTAAGAATTGTTAATGCTTTATTTATCTCCATGCGAGATAACGTATGGAGTATTGTCAGGTGAGGAACTCATCACCCGTTATCCATTAAGCAAGTTTGCGCTTCATCCAATATTATGCCAAAATCAGCAGGTCAAGAAGAACGAACTGAATCAGCGACACCACGACGAAAAGAGGAGGCCCGCAAAAAGGGACAGGTCGCCAAAAGTGCGGATCTGACCTCTGCCTTCATGTTTCTGGTTGCCCTGGTGATGATCCGATTTGTCTTTCCGTCTATATTCTCGGAAATGATGAAGATTACGAAGGTTTCATTATCCACACTTCAGACTGACATCTTCGCGGATAACAGCAATAGCTCACCCATCCTCAAGTCCCTGGCAATCGGCAACATCATAGCAATGGCGAAAGTGTTAGCTCCGTTTGGCATGGTCTTATTTGCTGCAGCTCTGTTTGTCAACTTTGTTCAGGTAGGATTCCTCATCAGCGGCGAATCTCTGATACCCAAATTCGAGCGCATTAACGCCTTCAAAGGCGTTTCCCGGTTGGTCTCCAAGCGGACTATCGTCTCATTCGCTCAATCTATGTTTAAGCTCATTATTGTTGGATACATGCTTTACGTTACAATTAAGGGCGAAAAGGAGAGAGTTATTGGCCTGGCTGGCATGCCGATCAAGATAGCCATTGTTGAACTATCTGCTGTTATCTTCAAGATGGGAATCAGAGTAGCTATTCTGCTCTTTGTTCTCGCTGCCTCTGACTATGCCTATCAGCGATGGCAACATGAGCGTGATTTGAAGATGACAAAACAGGAAATCAAAGAAGAAATGAAGCAGTCTGAGGGCGACCCGTTGACTAAGTCGCGCATCAGGAGCATTCAGCGGGAAATAGCAGCGAGACGAATGATGCAAGAGGTTCCCAAAGCGGATGTGATCATAACAAATCCCACACATATAGCCGTAGCGCTGAAGTATGATATGGATGCTGATGCCGCCCCGAAGATATGTGCAAAAGGAGCGCGACTTATTGCAGAACGTATAAAAACAATTGCACGCGAACACAATATCCCGATTGTAGAAGACAAACCACTCGCTCAATTGCTCTACAAACTGGATCTGGGCACGGAGATATCGGTAGCTTTATACAAAGCGGTTGCAGAAATCCTTGCCCGTATACTCCGTAATGATTGATCTAAAGACCTGTGAGACCCTCGATCTGCTAAATCAATAGTTCATCCGTCACTGGTTACTTGTCACTCTTCACTGGTTACTCAATATCATGAATATGCAACGAGGCCAATCAATTATAAGTAAAATAGCGCAGTATAGCGATATAGCGCTGGCATCCGGCGTTGTTGGAATTATCCTGATCATGATAATTCCACTCCCGCCCATGTTGCTGGATATTCTGCTGTCATTCAACATCACATTTGCGCTGATTATACTTCTTATAACCCTATATGCTCTTCGGCCATTGGATTTTTCCGTCTTCCCATCGCTGCTGCTTGTCTCCACTCTGTCTCGACTGGCGCTGAACGTTTCATCAACAAGGTTAATCTTGCTGCATGGCAACGAAGGAGAGGCCGCAGCCGGACAGGTCATAAAGAGCTTTGGGAAATTTGTCGTGGGCGGAAACTACGTGGTTGGGTTCGTAATCTTCCTGATACTTGTGATTATCCAGTTTGTCGTCATAACGAAAGGCTCCGGACGAATAGCGGAGGTAGCTGCCCGGTTTACACTGGATGCTATGCCCGGCAAACAAATGAGCATTGATGCGGATCTAAACGCTGGTGTAATAGACGATAATGAGGCGCGAGAGCGGCGTCAGATGATTTCAAGGGAAGCTGACTTCCACGGAGCGATGGATGGCGCCAGCAAATTCGTCCGGGGTGATGCCATCGCCGGGATCATCATACTGGTAATAGACATCATCGGTGGCATTATAATCGGCGTGATCTACCACGGAATGGCTATTGGTCAGGCGGCTCGTGTATATGCCATACTCACCATAGGCGACGGGCTGGTGAGTCAACTCCCCGCGCTCATTATATCAACGGCATCGGGTCTTATAGTAAGTAGAGCAGCGTCCAACGTAAATTTTGGTAGGGAACTTATGATGCAGTTCCTCGTCCAACCAAAAGCCTTTGCGATAGCTTCGGGAATGCTATTTGTAATGGGGCTTGTGCCCGGTCTGCCTAAAATACCATTCCTGATGATGTCAGGCATAGCTGGAGTCGTTGCTTACGTAAACAGGCACGGACCTGTTATGTTACCTGAGCCGACGCAGGAGGAAGATGAATTGCTCGCTTTGGAACCTGAATCAGAACCAGAGGAGGATCTGGGGCAGCTTATGGAGGTCGATCCAATGGGGTTGGAGATCAGTCACACTCTCATCCCGTTAGTAGACATAGAGCAAAATGGTAGGCTGCTGGAAAGGATCAAGGTCACGCGGCGGCAATGCGCACTAGAGACGGGGTTCGTAGTTCCACCCATCCGCATCAGGGATAATATACAGTTGGAGGCCGGGGAGTATGACATACTTATACGCGGTGCAGGGGTGGCGCGAGGAAAACTTATGTTGGGGTACTATCTTGCCATGGACCCCGGAACTGCTGTGGAAACAGAAGTCATTTCTGCTGAAGGCATAGAAACTCAGGAACCGGTATTTGGCCTTACGGCCTACTGGATAAGTGAGGCTCAAAGGGAATTGGCTGAACTCGCCGGCTACACAGTGGTGGATCCGGAAACGGTTCTGGCAACGCATCTCACTGAGGTTATCAAAACCCATGCACACGAACTGTTCGGGAGGCAGGAATTGCAGAATATTCTGGATAATATCTCGGAGGCGCATCCATCCATAGTTAGTGAACTTATCCCCAACATCCTGGCCAGGGGTACTGTGCAGCGGGTGTGCTCAAATCTGCTCAAGGAGAAGGTCTGTATCAGGGACATGATCCGCATACTGGAAGTCCTGACAGACGTAGGCGCAGAGATCAAAGACGCCGATATATTGACCGAGTATGTCCGTCATGCTCTGTCCCGCACCCTTATCAAACCTCTGCTAACTGATGATGAAGTATTGAAAGTGTTGACATTGGACCCGTCGGTGGAGGAACTCATCACGGGTGGTCTCATAACAGCAGAAGGCGCATCGGCCAATTCGGCCTCCCTTGTGCTGGACGCGGAGGCACAACATCAAATCATCAACGCAATAGCCGACGCAATAAACAGTCCCATACTGGATACTCAACCGATTATCCTGTGTTCTTCACTTGTACGGCGTCATCTTAAAGGGTTAACAGAGAATGTCCTGCCGCTCCTGGTGGTGTTGTCTTACAATGAGGTGTCTTCTAATATCGAAATTCAACAGGTAGGGGTGATAACTCTAGAAATTTTGGATTCGTGATTCAATGGTTTAATCGGTGAGTTCGTATTGTCAAAATACCCGTAGGGGCACGCTGCGCGTGCCGGGCACAAGCATTGTGCCCCTACGAATATATCCATAATATTCACTGTGTCTAGTACCAGGGGCACGCTGCGCGTGCCGGGCACAAGCATTGTGCCCCTACGAA
>SDBT01009506.1_pt1 | contig 15756 bp, 14 predicted proteins | sample 2277101 | NCBI WGS metagenome assembly SDBT01 (sample SAMN10404973, study PRJNA504765) | marine sediment metagenome | isolation source: marine sediment core GS10_PC15, 103 cmbsf | place: Arctic Ocean: Southern Knipovich Ridge | collected 2010 | reverse complement strand
GGAAGACTACCTACTGGCGAGGAACTTCTTAAGAGCGGCCTGCCTACACTTAATAGTATAAAGGCTACTATTATTAAGGTGCAAAGAAAGACAGGCAAATAAGGTATCGTCAAAAAGCAAGAGGGTAATTATTAAGTACTAAGGGAACCAAACCTTTCGACAAGGAAGGAATATAGATTTCTTGAATCGAGGAGAAAAATGGGGAAAAGACAAGAGGAAAAGTTTTCAATAGAAAAATCTTTGGAGATGTATAAGAAAGCTGAGAAGTTGATACCAGGAGGGACACAGCTTTTAAGTCGCCTTCCAAGAATGTGTGCCTATGGAGTATCTCCCATATTTGCCGAAAAAGCTAAAGGAGCTTATTTCTGGGATGTAGATGGGAACGAATATATTGACATGATAATGTCTGTGGATGCGGTGATCCTCGGTTATTGTGATCCAGATGTGAATAAAGCCGCAATAGAGCAAATAGAGAAAAGTACTGTATTCAGCATTCTTCATCCTGTGGAAGTTGAACTTGCTGAGGAAATGATTAAGGTAGTGCCCTGTGCTCAGATGGTACGTTTTGGAAAATCTGGGGGAGAATCTGACGCCGTAGCAATAAGAATTGCACGTGGCTTTACCGGTCGGGACAAAGTTGTCTTTTGTGGATATCATGGCTGGCATGACTGGTATATAGCAGCAAACTTAGAATCACCAGACAATTTAAATAAACAGCTTCTTCCCAATGTACCCAGTAAGGGAGTCCCTAAGTGTTTAAGTGGAACAGCTATTCCTTTTGAGTATAATAATCTCTCCTCTTTAAAAGAAGTTTTGCAGAGAAATAAAGGAGAGGTAGCTTGCATCATAATGGAGCCCTCAAAGACCAATTTACCTGATAGGGGTTTTCTTGAGGGGGTAAAGGAACTGGCCCATAAACATGGTGCCCTTTTTATCTTTGATGAGATGAATACAGGATTTCGTCTTGCCTTAGGAGGAGCCCAGGAGTTCTATGATATTACTCCAGATATGGCTGTTTTTGGAAAAGGCATTGCCAACGGATATCCTCTTACGGCCGTAGTCGGGCGCCGCGATGTAATGGACGCTTCAAAGCAGATGTTTATCTCAAGCACTTTCTGGGATGATAATTCTACAATAGCCGCAGGACTTGCCTGTATCAGGAAGATAAAAAGAGAGAAGGTCATCCAACATATCTGGAAAATGGGTGAACGGTATATGAAAGGATGTAAGGAGATTGTGCAGAAGTTAGGAATCAAAGCAGAGTCAAAGGGCTATCCCTGCCAGTCAAGTATTGTGTTTAGTTCTGAAGACAAATCATTTGTGAATCAACTGAATACGCTTTACTGCCAGGAACTTGTAAAAAGAGGAGTATTTGGATATTCAGGAGGTTCGTTTAATATTTCCTTCGCTCACAAAGAAAAGGAAATAGACAAGGTACTTGAAGCTGCTGAAGGAGCTCTATTCATCATAAAGAAAGCTATTGACCAGGGTAGCGTTAAAGGATATTTGAAAGCTGAGGAATCAAAGCCACTCTTTGATAAGAGAATGGTATAGGAGGACTAACTGTTGCCCTGGATCATTCGGGTCACCTTTCTTATCTTAAAGTCAGTTTTCCTTGCTCGGGCCATATGAATTACTGTAGGATATTTCTAAATTAGTGGGAACTCCTTTGAAGCTGGGGAGTTCCCACTAAGTTAAGAGGCATAAGGAAATCCTGGTTGTTTGCCAAGCAGGGGGCGAGAGAAGCTTCAGCGTAATCAGCATTGAACCATTAGAAAGCATAAATTATACGGGAAGCTGGAACGTTATAAAAGAGAAAAATCATGCAAAAGACAGATTTTGGCTATTATATGCCAGTAGAAGTTTTGTTTGGAAATGGCGTAATAGAGGAGGTTGGTAAGTATGCAAGAAGAATAGGAAAAAGAGTCTTCTTGGTAGTGGATAATGAAATGAAGAGAATTGGAGTGTTGAATAAGGTTACCAATCTCTTAACTAGAGAAAATGTGGAGATAGTATGTTATGATAAGGTTGTCCCTAGCCCTGCTTACTCTCAAGTTTATCAAGCTGCTGACCTTGCGAAAATGAAAAGATGTGATTTTGTTATTGGGTTGGGCGGAGGAAGTTGCATGGATCTTGCAAAAGGGGTTGCCATTGCAGCCACACACGAAGAAGATTTCTGTCAGTTTGCATATGGAGGAAGCTCAGAAGTCTTGCTTCCTACAGAGAGAACATTGCCAATTCTGGCCATTCCTACTACAGCGGGTTCAGGTTCTCAGGTTACTCCTTACGCGGTATTTGTCAATCCAGAACTTAAGATAAAAACCACCATAAAAAGTCCCTACATCTTCCCAAAGGTAGCGATAGTAGATGTAAAACTAACAATTTCCATGCCGCCTAATTTGACTGCATCTACTGGGATTGATGCTCTAGCTCATGCTATAGAATCTTATATAAATGTCAGCAAAAACAATCTTTTTTCCAACTTGGTGGCGCTTGAAGCAATTAAGATCATTTCAGGAAACCTACGTAGGGCAGTTCTCAATGGTGGGGATTTATCAGCACGAGAGAAGATAGCTTGGGGTAGCACTCTTGCTGGGGTGGCTATTTCGCAGATAGGAACCACCCTTGTTCATGCTATGTCCTATCCTGTAACCGGACGTTTCACTATCCCTCATGGAATAGCAGTGGCTATACTATTACCCGAGGTGGTACGAGATACATGGAAATTTAGTCAAGAGAAATTCGCCAATATTGCAAAAGCCATGGGTATCTATGTTGATGACTTAACTGTTGATGAACAAGCAAAAAGAGCAAGGGGAAAAATCAGAGAGTTACTAAAAGATATTGGTATAGACTTGAAGTTGGGCAGCTTCAATGTGACAGAACCAATGCTCGAACAATTTGCAGATGATACAGTGGAGTACATGACACGCCCGATTGCTCAGCATCCCGGGAAATTTACTTTTAAAGAGATTCTCAGTCTTTACAAGAGGGCTCTATGAATAGGATGAAAGGGGAGGAGGCTAAATAGTATGAATATGCATATTACGGGAGCAAAGTTAGTTAATATGATGGATGTGACTTTACTTTCTTCACAGACGACTTATGAGGATATTAAGAAACTGTGTGATTTAGCAAGAAAGTATCATTTTGGAGCTGTTTGCGTTAACCCAGGTTATGCCAGGAAGGCTTCTGATGCTTTAAAAGGAACAACAATAAAAGTATGTGTAGTCATTGGCTTTCCCTTTGGAGCCTATACATCGGAGTCTAAAGCTTTTGAAGCAAAAGAAGCTATCCAGAACGGTGCTAGCGAGATAGATATGGTTATGAATGTTGGTGGTTTTCTTTCCAACGATTTTGAACTGGTTGAAAGAGATTTGGAAAGTGCTATTGCAGCAGCTAAAGAAACTAGAAAAGAAACTATAACCAAAGTTATTATTGAGGTCGGACTTTTAAATAGAGAGCAGAAAATAAAAGCTTGTCAAATTGTTATGGCAGCTGGAGCTGACTTTGTCAAAACCTGCACAGGTTTTGCACCCGGGCAAGCGACTGTAGCTGATGTCAAATTGATGTTGAAAGCAACGGAGAATAAAATAAAAGTAAAAGCTTCTGGAAAAGTAGGGTCTTATGAAGTCGCAGTCGAGTTGATTGGAGCTGGAGCATCAAGATTTGGTCTTTTGCCACAGCAGGCCCTGGATATTTTGAGAGGTCATAGAAAGCCTGAGAGAGTCACGTAGATTTTCTTGATGAGACCTAAGCCGTCTGCACATAATAATCGGGTTTTCACATAGCAGAAAAAAAAATAAGAGGAGCTTGAAGTGATCAAGTCTATTCATCATACAGGAATAAGCGTAAGTAATATGGAAAATTCCCTAAAATTTTATCGAGACCTGTTGGGAATGAAGGTAGAACGTGATGTTATGGTTTCCGGAAAAGAAATTGCCGAGGTAAACAATCTCGATGAGGCTAAGGTGAGGATAGTTATTCTGCAGTTAAACGGCGTCCAGATAGAGCTCTTAGAGTTTCTATCTCCTCTGGGAAAACCCCTGGCCAAGAAGACTAGATTGTGTGACCATGCAATAACTCATATTGCTCTTGAGGTAGATAACATAGGTGGAATATATGAACAATGGGTGGCAAAAGGGATTTCTTTTAACAGTCCTCCGCGAGCAATGCGAGGGGGAAAAGGAAACACCTGTACTTTTCTTTACGATCCAGACGGTATTGCCGTTGAAATACTTCAGCGGCCAGAGTGAAAAAACTTGGCCCGAACGGCTGTTTTGAAATAGGCTCCGTTCAGGTATTAGGAGTGAATAAGTCAGTGTGAGTACTAACACAAATCCTAAAATAGTTGAAGAGAGAAGGGAAAAATATGGTTACGGAAATGGAAAATTTAAAAAAGAAAGCAAATCTTTTCAGACAAGAGGCCCTCAAGATGATGCACGAGGCTGGAAGCGGTCATCCGGGAGGAACTCTTTCGGCAGTGGAGATTATTACTGTTCTCTATTTTCAAATTATGCATCATAATCCAAAAGACCCAAAGTGGGAAGATAGGGATCGTTTTATCCTTTCCAAGGGTCATGCATCTGCATGTCTCTATGCGGTATTAGCTGAATGTGGTTATTTCTCTAAAGAAGCATTCCGTAGCTTTCGTAAAACGAGCGGCATGCTTCAGGGAATGGTCGAGCCTCGCCGAACTCCAGGCATAGAGACTGCTAGTGGTTCTCTGGGCCACGGTCTTTCAGAAGGATTAGGCATGGCCTTAGGGATTAAGTACTTGAAAAAAGATTGCCGTGTATTTGTTCTCCTCGGCGATGGAGAAACTCAGGAAGGTCAAGTTTGGGAAGCAGCTATGGCGGCTTCCCATTTTGAGCTCGATAACTTAACGGCAATTCTGGATCATAATCAATTGCAGGTTGATGGTCTGGTCTCTGAAGTTATGAATATTGAGCCCTTAGTTGATAAATGGCGCTCTTTTGGCTGGACAGTGATTAGAGTAGATGGGCATAATATTGAAGAACTTGTTAGAGCTCTTAAAGAAGCTTGTTCTATTAAAGGGAAACCAACGATCATTATTGCCGACACTATTAAAGGTAAGGGAGTCTCCTATATGGAAAATATTCCCCATTGGCATGGGACCCGCGTCCCTAATAGCGAGGAATTAGCTCAAGCGATTGCCGAACTTAAAGGAGAATTGGATGAATAATAATATTGCCTTGCGTCAGGCATACGGAGAAACTCTCCTTGAATTGGCTGAAGCAAGGAATGACTTTTTGGTTCTTGATGCTGACCTTTCAGGAGGCACAATGACGGACATTTTCGCTTCTAAGTTTCCCGAAAGATTCTTTAATTTTGGTATTGCTGAACAGAATATGGTGTCAGCAGCTGCAGGACTGAGCACTACCGGATTAATCCCCATTGTCAATACGTACGCTGTCTTCACTCTACGAGCAGTCGAACAAATAAGAAATTCTATCGCTCTGCCCCGTTTCAATGTTAAGATTGTAGCCAGTCACGCTGGTTTAGATCTGGGCCAGGATGGAGCATCTCATCAGGCAGTAGAAGATCTGGCAGTAATGAGAAGTATTCCTAACATGGTAATTATGGTACCGGCTGATGGAATTGAAATTAGAGAAATGCTAGAAACAGCTCTGGATTACGAAGGTCCAGTCTATATTCGTGGTGCTAGAAGTCCTCTTCCTGAAATACATGATGAGGACTATCACTATCAAATAGGAAAAGCCGATCTTCTTCGCGACGGATGTGATGTGACTATTATTGCTATAGGAGTTATGGTTTATAGAGCCCTGGAGGCTCGTAGAAAATTGGAACAAGAAGGTATTTCTTCTCGCATACTTAATTGTTCAACTTTAAAGCCCATTGATAAGCAAATCTTGATAGAGTCTGCCTCTCAAACTGGTGCAATTGTTACTGTGGAAGACCATAATGTAATTGGCGGCTTAGGAAGTGCTGTAGCCGAGGTTCTTGTAAGAGAGAAGCCAGTTCCATTAGAGATGGTTGGTATAGGAGATACTTTTGGCGAATCAGGACTGGCAGAAGAATTATTTGAAAAGTATGGGTTAACCACAGACAATATAGTAAAAGCGGCTAAGGAAGCAATAAGGAGAAAGAAGGAGTCTAAGTAATGCAATTAAAGGATAAGGTAGTCATAGTCACTGGGGGGGGAAGGAAATAGGCAAGGTTACTGCACTAAGAAAAAAATTGGCCTTCATCACGTACTTTACAAAAGGGAACCTTAGAGGATATAGATAGAATTTGTAGACATCTAATACAGGTGGGTAAGTCTAATGGTGGATACATGTTAACCACAGGAAGTGGAATGGCCAGGGGCACTCCCAAGGAAAACATAGAAACAATGATCAGATCGGCAGAAAAATATGGAAAATACTAAGGATAAAAATGACTTCTAGAGAAAGAGTTCTCGCTGCTTTGGCCCTAAAAGAACCAGACAGAGTGCCATTTTTAGATGCCTGTATAGATCCTGCTATACAAAGGGCTTTACTGCACAGAGAAATAGTTATTTCAGAAGCTACACCAGGATGGGAGTCCTGGGGGTCTTTCGAGCGGCGAGGGGATAAATTTAAGCTTCGCTTAGCTTACTCTATTTCTCCCGAATTTATGGAAAGATTTGGAATGGATGGATTTGGTATAGATTTTTTCCCTCCTTTATTTGTCAAAACGAAATATGGAAGAGACGGGAGAGAATTTATAACTAATGGATTATTGACTTCAGGTAATGCTTTGGAATTAATGATTCTTCCTGATCCTAGCGATGAGTCCTTGTATGAACCGATAAGAGAAATATTAGAAAGATATGGCAGCAAGTATGCTGTACATGCCAGGATTCGTTTAGGAGCATCATCTACTCTATTGAGCATGGGCATGGAAGGCTTTTCATATGCCCTTCAGGATAAGCCAGCCTTAATTGAGAAGGTGTTGGACATTTATACAAGCTGGAGTGCTGAATTAGTAAATCATCTGCAAAAGATAGGATTTTCTTTTCTATGGGCTTTTGATGATATAGCTTATAATAGTGGACCTATATTCTCTCCCTCTGTATTTAACAAAATATTCTTGCCTCGGATGAGGAAAGTAGCCAGAAATATAAAAATACCCTGGGTTTATCATAGCGATGGAAATCTTGTGCCTGTACTTGATGATTTACTTACTTTAGAAATGAACGGTCTTCACCCTATTCAACCAGATGTTATGGACATTGTAGAACTAAAAAGAAACTACGGAGATAAAGTCTGTTTGTTAGGAAATATAGATGTAGGGCTCCTTGCTAAGGGGACATCCGAAGAAGTAGAAAGAGAAGTTCGAAGTAAAATAGAGCTTCTCGCTTCAGAAGGAGGCTATATTCTCACCAGTGGTAACAGTATTGCCAGTTACTGTAAGCCGGAAAATGTGCTGGCTATGATTAAGACGGTGCGTAAATATCGTTAGTAAGTATTAACAAATTAAAATTATTATCTAAAAAGGTATAAAGATAGCCTGAAAGAAAGAGGGGCTAAATTATTTGGTTTTGATAAGGAAGGAAGCATTGAAAACGTTCTAGGAAAGGCGTTTCGCCATGAGGGCAAGGATGCGAGATTTTTTCTTATCATTGCGGGAGGCAAGGTTCCGGAGCAATCTCCTGAGCTTGCTACGCCTGCCTTCGACAGGTTTGTAATGGCAGAAAGGTGGAAAGTTTTAGAAAAACTAAGCTCTTATATCCAAGAAATCCTTACTGGGAGGAATCAAAAATGAAGAACATAGAAGAGCAATATGATGTAGCAGTTATCGGTGGTGGTGTGGCTGGAGTAATAGCGTCAATTGCTGCTGCAAGATGTGGATGTAGGACATGCCTGATTCACGATAGGCCGGTTCTTGGAGGCAATGCATCGAGTGAAATTCGGGTGGGAATAGAGGGTGCAGATTATGAGTTCAGGCACGCCCGGGAAACAGGAATCTTGGAAGAGATAACAACTGAAGATAGGAAACGAAATTATCATCGAAGCATAAATGGGGCAACCAACTATATTTTTGATACCATACTCCTTGAATGGGTAAGAAAGGAAAAGAACCTGGTGTTACATCTGAATACCTGTGTATTTAAAGCATACAGTAAAGGTAATGCAATTGAAGCAGTAGAGGGGCTGCAAAGTGGCAGTGAAAATATGTACAAGGTTTATAGCGACACATTTATAGATGCATCGGGAGATGGAGTCCTTGCCGCAGAGTCTGGAGCGGAGTTTCGCATGGGAAGGGAGGGAAAAGAAGAATTCAGCGAAAGCATTGCCCCCGATAAACCGGATAATCACACGCAGGGAACTTCATTGTTATTTCATGTAGTAGATAGAGGTCGGATCATCAAATTTACCCCTCCTGATTGGGCATATAATTTCCCTCTGGATGAGGATATCTGGGAACATAATTACGGCTGGGGACTTCGGGGGCCTTATGTCTGGGTAGAAGCCGGGGGTGCTGAGACCAACACCATTCATGATAATCAAGAAATAATGGACGAGCTTTTGAAGATCCTTTACGGTGTATGGGGCCATATAAAGAATCATGGCAATCATCATGCGGAGAATTTGGAAATTGATTGGGTCGGCTCAATCCCGGGCAAGCGAGAATCACGACGGATAATGGGAGATTACATCCTGACGCAAGGGGACCTTCAGAAGAGAGAGCTGTTTGAAGATAGAGTTGTCTATAGTGGCTGGCCGTTGGATGTGCATAATGTAGGTGGATTCAGAACGCCAAAAGAGAGCGGTCATTCAACTATCCCTTTGCTCTCGGGTTTATACAGCATCCCTTTCAGGTGCTACTATTCAAAGAATATTGATAACCTGATGATGGCGGGCAGAAACATCAGCGTATCACATGTGGCGCTTGGGTCGGCTCGCATTATTGCCACCTGTGCCGTGGGAGGGCAGGCAGTGGGAACCGCGGCCTCTCTCTGTAAAAAATACGGCATCATGCCGAGGGATATATATGAAAGGCACATTGAAGAGCTGCAGCAGACGCTTCTTAAAGATGATTGTTATCTCATAGGGCTTAAGAATGAGGACAAACAAGACCTCGCCTTAAAGGCAAGGGTCAGTGGATCCAGTAGCATGAAATTAGAAGTTAAGGGACGAGGTCAAAAGTTTGAGTTGACTCAGAAGAGGGCCCAGATAATATTCCTTAGTGAAAATCGATTAGATAGTATTCAATTGAGGCTCGAAAATAGAACCGGTAAAGAGAAAAATATAGAACTAAGGATAGTTCGTGCCGACATAGCGGATAGAATTTGCGGAGAATCAACGATAACGGATGTTGGCAATATAGCCAATGTAATCAGAGAGAAAGGCTCCTTTAAGTACGAGAAAAACATATTGGCAAGAACCGAAACTTCTCTGTCGCCTGGAGAAGCTAAATGGCTGAAGTTCAAAGTAAATATAAAGATACAGCCTGGTGCCTATTGGTTTATTCTCTCAAAGAATGAAGGCATATATTGCTTCGGCTCCGATGAAATCGTACCGGGGCTTGTTGCTGTATACGAGATACCCGGCTATGGATGGTCATATATGAGAAGAGATATCCTCCAATTCCAGTTAGAACCCACTTCTTTCCCCTTTGGAGCAGAGAACGTAAACAACGGGATTTCCAGGCCGGAATACTGGCCAAATATTTGGATTTCCGATCCATCCCAGGGATTACCTCAATATCTAGAGCTTGATTTTGGCCAGCCAAAAGAATTTGACACCGTACAGCTAATATTTGATACGAATCTGGATAAATTCCTACTAACAAGTGGAACTTATGAAGAGTGTGTAAGTGATTATGAAATTCTGGTAAGATGTAAAGGACATTGGAAATCAGTAGTCAAGGCAAGAGATAATTACATGAGAAAACGAATTCATAGCTTTAGTCGGATCAAGGCAGATGCGCTTCGTTTGGTTATCCATCGTACAAACGGCATATCCGCGGCCCGTGTATATGAGATAAGGACATATGATGAGAATAATAAGTAGAAATGAAAGACGAGATCAGCTCTCACTTTCCGTTCGTTATCTTTGTAGAGACCTTCAGGATAAGAGAAGGAAATATTCGGAGTCTATGATGCATCATCAAGGAACTGTTCTCGAATTGAGGCGTGATGAAACAGCATTTATCATGGTCGACGTATGGAATAACGAACTTGAGTCTAAATCCTTTGGTGAGGTTGGCCGCGACTGGGTTTCTATTTTTCGCGGTGGAAGAAGTTTACAGAAACGCGTCCACAGAATAACCAATGAAAAAATAGGCCCGGCTCTTGACGCGGCCCGAAGAATCGGTCTTACTGTTGTGCATTTACCTACTGAACACGTTGCCGTCAAGTATGAACAGTACCGTAAGCGTTTCACTAATCCTTTGGCGACAGCGCAAGAATCAGATTGGCCCCCTGCGGAATTCAAGAAACTACGAACAGATAGAATTCTAAGGCTTTTATATGGAGAAGGAGCCGCTGAAGCGGATAAGTTGCGGGAAAAGACCTACGACGATATTTCTAAATACGTAAAACCCCAGCAGGAAGACTATATCATCGCTACAGGAGACCAGCTTAATCAAATTCTTAAGGAAAAAGAAATCTTAAATCTGATCTATGTTGGATTCGCAACTAATCTGTGTCTATTCATAAAACCTGGTGGCTTAAAGGAAATGTGGGACCGGGGTTACAATATCATTGTGCTTAGAGATTGTACAACTACAGTTGAGACCTGTCATTTTGGAACAGGTCTGTGTGACAAAATAGCTATTGATTGGCTTGAGGTTTATTCTTTCTTTACTGCGGAATCCACGGACTTTATTGACTCTTGTGAAAAAAATGCAAAAAAATAGAAATAGATAAATAAAATATTGAAATTCAGACTACACCCAACCATCAAAGAGATAGAAGAAGGGCTTTTGTTATGCCAGCCAATGAATCCAATCAGTTTATTGGCTGATGAGAATCTAGTTACATCACCACCTACTTCTCCTGAGAAAGCAGCTACTGTCTTAGGGCCAACTCCGGGGATAGAAAAAAGAGAAGTCTTTTCTCAAGGAGAAGAAGGTTCATCAGAGGAAAGAATCTCTTCAATCTTATCCTCAACCTCCTTAATCTTGTTCCTTAAAGACTCAATCTCGTCAATGATGATTCTTAAGGCCATTCCTCGTACTTCAGAGGCTTTACCAGAATAGATAGACTCTTTTGCTGTTTGGATGAGTTTTTCAGCTAGCTCAGAAGAGTAGTTGTTACCCTGGATTTTTTTTTGGCCATCTTTACTAAGTCAGTTCTTCTTGCTCGAGGCATATGAATTGCTGTAGGATATTTTTTAAGAATCATCGAGGAGACTTTCTTAAAGGGACTCTTAACGAAATCAGTATATTCAGGAAATACTAGATTGAGGAGGCTATAGGCCTTTCTGAGATAGTTCTTCTTATCCTTTTGAAGGTGACGATGAAGTCTGACTAACTCACGAAACACTTGCACTTCTTCTTCAGGAACATAGGCGGCCAGGGCTTCTTTCCAGCGAAGCAGGCCCGCTATGACCAGGACATCAACCTTATCGGTCTTGGCTTCCTTGGAAAGCACCTGGTGATACTTTTTGGTTTGATAGGGGTTGAGAATGATAACTTTGTATCCCTTTAAGAAGGAGTAAAGATTCTCCCACAGGAAGAGATTTTATTCGTCAGTTTCTCCATACCTTTGCGAATACAAGGAAAGGTGAGGAACTTGCTGATAGCTTCACCCTCTTCATCCAGGACTGAGACTGTGAACGATTTCTTGGAAATATCGATACTTGGGTAATGCATAAATACCTCCTTGAATTTTTGCTTTGAAAAAAAACAGGCCTCCTTATCCTTATCGAGCACATAGCCTGGGGGATTTGATAAACGATGCCTTCTTTGAGGCTCGTAGCATACTAAATAAATGTTTATACTCGAAGAGATAAAGGAAGGGGCAGTCTTTGGGTAAATGGTCCATCTTTATCAAGAGGCCATAGGAGGAAGGCAAGCCCTCTTCCTGTTTTTTCGAAAAGCGCTTTTTAGAGAACTAGTCAAATTTTGATTTTGAAACTACAGAAAGTCAAATAACAATCTTCACTCATAGTGAAGATTATGCTAGGAGATGGTTATGAAGCCTGAAAGAGATTGTAGCAGAAAAGCAGATTTACACATTCACACAACTGCTTCCGGTGATGCCTTAAATACACCGGAAGATGTTTTTAGGAAGGCAAAAGAGGCTGGTCTAGCAGCTGTTGCTTTTACCGACCACGATTCCCTCCTTCATCATCAGTTTGGCCAAGAACTATCCGAAAAATACGGGATAGAATTTCTTCCGGGAGTAGAAGTTTCTTCCTCATGGAAGGGACAGACTGCACATGTGCTGGCATATTTTTTTGAATCGGTAGGGCAGTCCTTGCAAGCTTTTCTCGATGTAAGAGCCAGGGAAGCAGCAAGAGATACTGCTGTCTGGGTTATGAAAAGAATGCAGAAAATGGGAATTGATGTTAGTTTAGAGGAATATGATGAGGTTGCCAAAGATTGCACTACTGGAGATTCACCACTTTTAAGACTTCTGATAAAAAAAGGTTATGTCAGGGATATCTTTGATTACAAAAAGAAATTTCAGAAGATTAGCTTTGAGCATCACACTGAATTTTCTCCTGCAATTCCGGAAATAATTAAAGAGATACATAAAGCTGGGGGCATAGCTGTATTGGCTCATCCGGCCGGCAGTAAGGAATATTATGTTTATGAGTTTGGAGAGGATGATATCAAAGAATTAATAGAGGAGGGTATCGATGGCATAGAGATTTATCATCGTTGGAATGATAAGGCAAAACAGGAGATTTATCTAAAGTTGGCAGAGAAATACGACCTTGCAGTGGCTGGCGGGTCAGATAACCATAATTCCGAAGCTGATAGTGCCCATGGGAATAACAAAATAGGCTCCTATTGGTGTGATTGGGAGTCAATAAAAGGTAAGATAAGTCAGGGGTGCGTGTAGTGGAATCACGAGAGCGAGTAAAGGCAGTTTTGAGTGGCAATATTCCAGACCGTCCGCCTACACGGCTTAGAGCGCTACCGGAAGTTGAACAGTCTCTTGAATATTATTTGGGACTGAAAGGAGAGGCTCTTTTCGATCGGCTTGGAGTAGATTTATTACGGGTATCTTTCGTCTATTCCGGACCTGATGATTTTCACGGAGACGGAATCATATCCTCATCCGGCAAAGATATGTTTGGAATTGAATGGATACCCATAAAGAATAAATGTTGTACCTATCTTGAAGTCAAAAATTCTCCTCTGGCTGATGCAAGCGCTGTTTCTGAAATCGACAACCATCCCTGGCCAAATCCTGATTGGTTTGACTGTGATAGGTTGTCCGCCCAGATTGATTCCGTAGGCGGCCATGGTAAACGGGCGGTGATGTTATTTGCCGGGGAGTTAGAGACGTTATGGTGCATGCGTGGTTTAGAAAGATTTATGATGGATTTAGTCGAATATCCTGAAATAATAGAAGCCATTGTGCGTCATCTCACACATTTTTTTGCTTCCCGACTACAGAGAGCCTTAGGGACTATTGGGGATAAAATCGACATTGTTGGTTTCAGCGGTGATGTGGGGAGCCAGAGAGGCCTGATGTTTTCGCCTGAGATGTGGCGGCGTTTTCTGAAACCGCAGCTTAGAGAATTAATGGCGATATGCCATACGGCAAAGGTACACACGTTTTATCATTCATGTGGCAGCATAGTTCCTATTATTCCCGATTTGATAGAAGCAGGAGTGGATATTCTTGATCCAATTCAGACCAGAGCGGAGGGAATGGTTCCGGAGGTGCTGAAAGAAATATTCGGCAATGATTTGATCTTTCATGGCGGGGTCGATGAGCAGGAGCTTCTGCCGCGGGCCACTGCAGAAGAAGTTACAACGGAAGTACGGCATCTAATTTCTACGCTTGGACGCGAAGGTGGGTATATACTATCGTCCAGCCATACCCTCCAGCCGGATACTCCTGCGGAGAATATTGTGGCTATGTTTGATGCAGTAAAGGAATTTTCATATGCCGGGAAAGGCTGATTTCAATCGAATAGTTAAAATCTATAATCACTATAGTGGAAGGAGAGACTATGGAGAATATACGTAGAGACCAAATTTCAGTTGGTGTTCCTGTTGTTGTTTCGCAAGCTTCCTTCGGCCTTAGAAGCTGGGGTCCATGGCAGTTTCCGGCGATCCAGCGTTTGCCTGATGGCCGGCTGCAAATCGGTTACCACGTGGCGGCAGACTCGGCTACTGACTATGGCATTCCGCCGGGTGGCGCTATATCGGATGATAACGGCAATACCTGGAGATTGATGAAACCGGAAGAAACTCCGTATCCACCTTCTTGGGCATCAGAAACTCTGATACTGCCGAATGGCGACTTTCTACGCCAGGTTCAACTGAGATCAGTCCCGTTAAGAGATATCCGGGCAAAACTGCCGCCGCTTTTCGTCGTATCGAACGCGGACGTCTCCCTATATCTGGCCAAAGATATGCCTAAAGAATTAGGTGGCTTCCGTTTTTCCCGCTTAAAAAGAGGCAGTGATAAATGGATGGAAGAAACGGCAGAGGTCAACGTACTTGGAGCAGTGCATGCGGCGAGAAGCGGGGTCTTAGCCTTCCCATGGATCCAGCGCATCCGAATCGCGCCTGACGGGACCCTTTGGGGCAGCGGCCATACGTCTGTGATCGGAGGAGCACTGCAAAGGCAGTCCGGCGTGTACTTCCTTCGCTCTATGGATAGTGGCCACACATGGAATCTTCTCAGCGAAATCTCCTATCAGCCGGATAAGAAAGCGGACAAGTTCTGGAACGAAAGAGATGGGTTTACTGAGCCGAACATCACTTTTCTGCCTGACGGATCGATTTTCTGTCTTATCCGAACAACAGATGGCAAGGGCGTGGGGCCGCTATATAAGTCTCGTTCAACTGACAAAGGAAAGACCTGGGGCAAACCGGTTGTATTTGATGATTTGGGTGTATGGCCTGCTCTTTTGACGCTAAAGAGCGGCGTGACTCTTGCATCCTATGGTAGACCGGGCTTGTATATCCGCGCCAGCAAGGATCCTGTTGGTAAGTCGTGGGCGTCCAGAGTCATTATAGTCAAGCCAGGAAAGCAGGGTGAAGATACTTGCTCTTATTCAGACATGATCGCGTTGAGCGATCACTCGGCGTTAATTGTGTATTCGGATTTTAATTATCCTGACGAACAAGGCAAGTCACGCAAGACTATTCTTGTCCGCAAAATAATCTTAGGAGGTAAATGAGACAAGAAATATTCATATCAACGGATTCCTTGCAGATTGTTTCTAAGATATGATGTGCTTCTTCTTTATATGGATATGCCGGTGGTAGCTGATCTAAGCAGTTAAGACTCACTACGGGTTGTATTGAAAAAGCGATGGAAAATCATGACCGTTTGGATATATTGGTTAATTGCGTTTTTGTAGGTAAAGCCTCGCCTACGTGCGTGTTGGAGCAAACAACGATTGATGATTATGAACAGGGTTACACTCTTCTGTTGCGTAGCTTCCTTAAGAAATTCCAGAATCGTAATTTTTTCCAGAAGATAACTAATTTATTCTATGGACAGAGAGCGTAAATAGATTAGAATAAATGCAATGAATAAAAAATAAGAGGGAGGGAGATGAGCATGGCTGAGAAAAGGAGATCAGATTTTAGATATGATACAGGGGA
>SDBT01009505.1_pt1 | contig 15757 bp, 17 predicted proteins | sample 2277101 | NCBI WGS metagenome assembly SDBT01 (sample SAMN10404973, study PRJNA504765) | marine sediment metagenome | isolation source: marine sediment core GS10_PC15, 103 cmbsf | place: Arctic Ocean: Southern Knipovich Ridge | collected 2010 | reverse complement strand
CATGACCCTAATGGCTGGACGGCGCTCATGCTTGCCGTCATGCGCAATGATGCACCGGCGGTACGGAAGTTGATTCGTGCGGGCGCTGATATCAATGTTCGATCAGGAGATGAATATAGGCATGCAGCATTGCATCGAGCGGTGTTGTTTGAGAATGGTGCGATGATAAAACAATTGCTCAAGGCAGGAGCGAGCCACACCGTGATTGATAACAACCGAGATATTCCATTACACCTCGTGATGCGTCCTACAGATGCCGGTACACAGATCAAGATGGCACAAGAGTTGTTGGTGGGTAAAGGTAAAGAGACCATTAACATGCAAAACAGTAATGGTAATACATTGCTGCATCTTGCCGTGATGAATAATAAACAAAAGCTGGTAGCATTTCTGGTGAACACGTACGGAGCAGTACTTGATACAACGATTAAAAACAACCAGTTGCGCACACCGCGTGGCCTTGCGCGTTTGCTCAATCGACAAGAGGTTGGTAGAACCCTTGATCGGTTGAAAAAATAATCCTTAATCTTTTTAGATACATTTTTTATATAATTTTTCTAAAATCATGCCAATAAGCCATTGTTTGTTTTGGTAAATTAATCCGTCCTGTATAAAGAAAAAAAATGCATATAGTGTGGAAAATGCATGTTTCATTGTATTGGAAAATTTTAGGCGCGAGAGACGTTTAGATATTTTTTGGCGGTTAATGAGTTGAGAGTGTTAAGAAAAACAGTTCTGCGTTGATATTTGTTCGCGTTTTTCAATAGTGCTTTCAGGAGGTTAGTTTGGATATGCTAATTCTTGTATGAGATGTTTTTTCATAAAAATACGATGTTATTTTTCTATTAAGAAACTTGTGTTGCAAAAAGTGAAGAATGATACATTTGGGTTGTGTGATGTTGCACGAGGTGTAAATACAAATGTGTGACTCGAATGGAAAACGTTCGGGAGATTTCGAATCTGTTTGCCGTTTTTAAAGTCAGCGGGTTAAAAAAAGAACAAGAAGTGAAACAACTAAAGAGCCGAGTAGATAATGTGGTTGCATAGTAAATGTTGGTTTGATGCGCCAAAAATGGATTGAAAGTAACGCAAGAAGCAGGAGGCAGAGTGTGCGAGAAAAAGTAATGGCAAGTAAAAATACGGTAATCGAAAGTGGCGTACTACCAATGAATAAGGGAGTAATTGCCAGCAGGCTTGTTATCGTAATTGCAAGTGGATACGGTGCATGTTCATGCGTGATGAACCATTTCTCATACGTAATGCATGCAGTATCGATGATGAGGATAAGTAAGCAAAGAAGTATGGCAATGGTGTTTGATGTTGATTGCGATGCAGTGAATGTATGAAAAATAAGTTGGTAGTTGATTGCGATAAATAGTGCTAGGCAAGCAAGTGCATGATAAAAGTAGTTGGTTGCCAGTGAAAAATAGGCTTGTTTAATTGGTGCTGTTTCGTGTTTGATATGGGCGAACAGTGCGTTGCAGGTTGTTCCGAAAATCTTTTGTAGAATAGCCAATATAGGATACAGTGCACTGGTGATAAGCTTGAGCATTCCCGCGTCTTCCAAACTGAATTGGATTGCAAAAAATGGTATTAAAAAATTGCTCGAAAAAGCGAGGGTGCTCAATTGGTTGAGTGCGGTAAAGAATCTGCTTTTGATGAAAGGAGTCAGTGAATATGTTGTCGAGTGAGTTCGGGGGAGTGTTTGGTACCAACAATAGATTGTGTAAGACAAGTATGTGGTTGAAACAAACGAAACAAAGAGCATCGGTGCAAGAACAGTGTGCACAGTCAAAGCATAACCAAACAGATACTGAGCCCAAACCAAACTCGTGTAAACAATAATCATACTAATTTCTGTTATTGCACAGATGCGGTTTTTAAATAAAATTTGCAAAAGTGTACGGAATGTTTTGCGCGTACTTTCTAAAATAATGATTGCAGTAATAAGCACAATTAATTTCATGTCCAATGGAAACTTTGTTGCAAAGTGGTTGGTATTGCTACAATGTTGCAAGAGAACTATCCCGGCCATGATACAGAAGCAAATCGCATAATTGGGAAAAAGTTGTCGTATAATTTTCCATTTAAATCCCTGCTGACTTTGCGACCACTCCGAAAAAAATGGACTCAGTGACGTATCAAGGCCCAAATTCATAAAAGTAACAACCAAATATATAAAAGAAAAAACGGTGCCCATCAGCCCATACATGGTGCTATCGACAGTGCGATAGAGTGCCCATTGATGAAACAAGAAGATGCCTTGATACAGGAGAGACTCAATAGTGGCCCAGCGGATGCTCAGGTTGAATTGACGTAAAAGCATAGTAATCCAGGTCTTGTGGTTATTGATGATATACAAGGCATGTAGGTATAGGGTACTGCTGATTGTGAATAGGGGCAAAAAAAGGTGAGGGCTGGGTTGTTCTGGGAGGGTGCATAGGGGAGCAGGTTTTTAGGGGTATCGTGCGAAATAATTGAACAGATCGACTTATTCAGCATATTTGGGTTAACCTGACACATTTACAAATAGCACTTGAGTAAATTTACTATTCTGTTATTATGGATGGAGTAGAGAAAGCTTTTATTACAGGGTGAAAATGGAGAAAATCAATAAATAATAATTCAATAATTTTAAGAACAATCTTGGCAGGACTCTTTGCCTGCTTTGCGTCTGGGTCGATTCAGGCAATTACGTGGAAAAATTATGTTGCACAACATGGTGTGCCACAAGTAGTTGATGGTGTGTTGGCTTTGTTAGGCAAAAATCTAGAAAATATTGATTTTGCTGATATTGAGAACAAAGAGGCAATTACAGAACTTTATCTTTCCGAAAACAAGCTCGAATCATTGCCAGCAGAGATTGGCCTGCTTATAAAGCTAGAATACCTTGATCTTTCCAGCAACAAGCTGCAATCATTGCCAGCAGAGATTGGCCTGCTTAAAAACCTGCAAATACTTCATCTTTACAACAACGAGCTGAAATCATTGCCAGTAGAGATTAGCCGGCTTATAAACCTAAAAAACCTTGGCCTTCCCGACAACAAGCTTGAATCATTGCCAGCAGAGATTGGCCTGCTTACAAACCTGCAAATACTTGATCTTTACAACAACAAGCTGCAATCATTGCCACCGACATTCTCAAAGCTACAGAGAGAATCAACTGAAATTTGTGACTTGGACGATGAAAGAATTCAAGAGCTGCAAGAAAAATTTAAGCAGAATCTTAAAGGTTTTATACTGCAAGCTATTCAGAACAATAACTTGGTAAATGTTCGCAAATTCACTCGTTCAATTGTGCAGCGCTGTGAGCTGGAGCCGAGTACCTTTCAGGATGAACAAAACAACAATCTTCTGCATTTGGCGGTTACAAGTAACATGTATTCTGAAGGAAGCAACGAGACATGGAAAGTACGTGACCCTGAATGGAAGATACTCAAAGAGTTGATTGCATGTAATGTGAAGGATTCGGCAGTGAAAATGCTTCAGAATATGAGTAGCGAAAAAATATCGGTCATGGAAATGTTGTTTGATAAAGATTATTCAGCATTTGTAACAATTTGCAGTCAGCTTGCGCAGTTACACAACGAAACGCAAAAAGATTCTGAAGAAATAAAAGAAGGTAAAATGGAGGAAATCAATGAATAATAATTCAATAATTTTAAAAACAATCTTGGTAGGACTCTTTGCCTGCTTTGCGTCTGGTTCAATCCAGGCAATTACGTGGAAAGATTATGTTGCACAACATGGTGTGCCACAAGTAGTTGATGGCAAGTTGAATTTGTCAGGCAAAAATCTAGAAGATATTGATTTTGCTGATATTGAGAACAAAGAGGCAATTACAGAACTTTCTCTTTTCAGAAACAAGCTGAAATCATTTCCAGCAGAGATTGGCCTGCTTAAAAATCTGCAAGAACTTGATCTTTCCGACAACAAGCTGCAATCATTGTCAGCAGAGATTGGCCAGCTTAAAAACCTAAAAGAACTTTATCTTTCCAGAAACAAGCTGAAATCATTGCCAGCAGAGATTGGCCAGCTTATAAAGCTAGAATACCTTGGGCTTTCCGACAACAACCAGCTGCAATCATTGCCAGTAGAGATTTGCCTGCTTACAAACCTAAAAAGCCTTTTGCTTCGCCGCAACAACCTGCAATCATTGCCTCCTACATTCTCAAAACTACAGAGAGAAACAACCAAAATTTATGGCTTGAACAATGAAAGAATTCAAGAGCTGCAAGAAAAATTTAAGCAGAATCTTAAAGGATTTATTTTTCAAGCTATTCAGAACAATAACTTGGTAAATGTTCGTAAATTCACTCGTTCAATTGTGCAGCGCTGTGAGCTGGAGCCGAGTGATTTCAAAGACGAAAAAGGTGAGAATCTGTTGCATTTGGCGATTAAGCATAATAAATGTACTGATGAAAATCATAAATCATACATATATGATCCTGAATGGAAGATACTCAAAGAATTGATTGCCTGTAACACGAATGATTCAGCAGTTGAGATGCTCCAGGAAGAGAATGCCCAAGGCAATACACCGTTACAGTTGCTTGTTGATGCCGATTTTAAAGCGCTAAAAAGATGTATAATGAATTGAGCAAACTACAGAATAAACCATATACATACCTACCTACGCTTACTTCCAGCATTATATAAAATAGATTTTCGATCGGTATTGGGTTGACTTGTATTCTGGTTATTGCGTTGGCAATAAAAAAATCCCACTGATTAAGATTAAATGGCGACATTCAAAAATCCAATTTTTTGTGCTAACCTTTAAATAAGGTAAAAACTTTTTCTTGATAAAAATCTTTCCATTATAGGAAAGGATGCACATGTTCTCTCTGCATGAAAAAGTTGTTTACCCAGGTCATGGGGTTGCCAAAATAAATCGTATCATTAAAAGAAAAATTGCAGGTAAAACTACAAGCTTTTTTGAACTTGAATTTCTCAATAAAGATATGACCATTCTGGTTCCGGTTGATAACGTAGCTTCCGTTGGTATTCGTTGTCTTTGCTCACAAGAAAAAATTACTGATATTTTTAAGATGCTTTCGGAACCAGTCAATTACGTACATAATGAAACCGTGACTACGAACTGGAATAAGCGCAATAAAGAGTATCAAGGGAAAATACGTACCGGCAATTTGCGCGAAATATGCGAAATATATAAAGATCTCAAACATATTCAAGGACAAAAGGAGCTTTCTTTTGGTGAGAAAAATCTATTACATCAAACGGAAGCATTGTTGGTAGAAGAGATTGCGCTGGTCAATAACATGAAAGAAGAAAAAGCGATAGAGCAATTGCGATCATCAACCGCAAATACTTACCAACGCCAAACAGGAATAACTGCCAAAAGTCTTTAGCCACTATTGTATGTATGCCTCGAACAAAGAGGGGTTGGGGGAGCGGTTTTTTAATGGTGCGTAGAATAGTATGGAAAAGCGCTTGAATAATAACTTTATGCTCATTATATATGGACCTACTGCAGTTGGTAAAACCGAATTGGCAAACGAGCTTGCGCAACAGATGTCGGCAGAAATTATTAACATGGATGTGGGGCAGTTTTATGCACCACTGACCATTGGTACAGCAAAGCCTGATTGGCGCAATGCCAAAGTTCCACATCATCTTTTTGACATCATTGATGAGCCGAGAAATTGTACGGTTGCTGAATATCGCACTCTGGTAAGTGAGACCCTTGAAAAGGTTTGGGGCAATAAAGCTCTGCCGATTTTGGTAGGTGGCTCGGGTTTTTATTTAAAATCACTTTTTTTTCCGCCCTTGGTTCAGGTAAGGGTAAAACGAGATTATCCAACAGATGTCGATCTTTGGCAGCTTCTTTATGATATCGACCCAGAGCGTGCTGCTGAAATTGATAGGCATGACATCTATCGTATTAAGCGGGCACTTGATATATGGTATGCAACGGGTGAAAAACCATCAGCATACCAACCGCAGTATGATCCCCTAGCTCCAGCGATAATTATAAACGTGACCCGAGAGCGGCAAGAATTGCGCAAGCGCATTGATACACGCGTGATTGAGATGATTGAAGCGGGATGGGTCGATGAAGTGGCGCAATTGCAGGAAACAGAATGGAAGGCATTTATACAAGAGAAAAAGATTATTGGCTATAACGAGTTGTTCGAGTATCTTGCAGCAAAAAAAACGGCGAAAAAACTCGAACAGGTTGTCAGGAAGATTCAAGCGCGCACCCGTCAGTATGCAAAGCGACAAATAACATTTTGGAGGATGCTTGAACGAGCATTACGCCAAGCTGCCCAATCTGTCGACACTCCCGTCACGGTTGAGTCGGTCAACTTGACTTCCATCGATCTTCATTTATATATTAAACAACTGCAAGAGATATTGCCCAAAATGGTAAAACGAGTGTAAGCATTCATGGAAAGGCTGTTCGTATCATGGATAGTGAAAAAATTCGATCTACTTCCTGTTCTTATACAAGCAACGATGGGCTTTTTGTTCCTAACCGGCATGAAAGTGCGTTGGTTGCAGGAATCATTGCAGTCATTTCATTGAGTTTTTTAACGGGGTATTTCTTGGGCAAAAAACAGGCAATTGAACCATTTACGCACAAAATTGAGCAGGATTCTTTTGCTGACCAAATTTTTTCTTCATTATGTGCAATTTCCGATCAGGATTATCGTGCTGATGAATCCGATGACACCCAACTATCAGAAGATACATCGGCAGCAGTAGAAAACGAAGCACCAGTAGCAGTTTCTCAGGAAACAGCGGCAGCCCCTGACTCGAACAACGTGGTTGCTGAGCAGGCGCGCGCGGCCGCATCCGAACGGTACTATGCGCAATTAGTTGGCTTTGGTACCAATAAAGCGGCACAAAAATGTGCACAGAAATTGCAGAAAAAGGGGGTTTCGGTTACGGTCAAAACACGGCATAGCACAACGGCCAAAGGCAGAAAAATTGCATGGTATCAAGTAGTGACTCAGCCGTACAATGATCGTGGAAAACTGGAAAATCTAGTTGACAGAATTGCAAAAGAAGAGAGACTAAAAGGTGTCCGCATAGTAACGGTTTAATTTTTTAGAATTCATGTGAAATTTGGTTAAAAGTTAAACCCTCAGGATGGAAATCTTCCCTATTATACTTTAAAGAAAGGCAACAGGAATGATCACGGTTATAAGAAGGTACTTACAAGGTACCGCTTATAAAATTGTTATTTGGATTATTGTTATAATGCTTGCAATTGCATTTGCGCTTCCTCCTCTTTTGCGGCAGGTACCCGGACGAGGTGGCTGGGCGTTTCGTGTCAATGGCGAGGAAGTTGCTTATGGTGATTTTGTACGGGAGGCAGAAGCACAGCGCGAGCGAATTGCTCTGTTTCGTATGCAATTTGGCCAATATGCGGATTGGCTTCTCGAATCTATGGGGCGCGGTGCCAATCCAAGAATACTGGCATTTGAGGCATTAGTGCGCGAGGAGCTTATGAATCAATTAGCTGATGAACTCGGCATTTATCTTCATCCAGATTTTATTGCCCGCCAACTTCAAGATCCAGCTTTTTTACGACAAGAACTGGGGGCACTTATTCCGCCGGGAGTAGTTGATGCGGCCGGTACCATTAACAGACAGTTACTCAAAAAATATTTGCAGCGGCAAGGACTAAGTGTTGATGCGTTTGAGCGGAAAGTAGAGCGTATTCTCATGAGAAAAATGGTCATGGAGTTACTCTCAACCGTGTTGTATATACCTGCCTTTGATCTCAAACAGCAGTATATAACTGAGCATACCGCTAAAAAGTTTTCTATTCTTACGCTACCGTTTGACGCATTCTTGAAAGAAGAACAAGCCAAGAAAATTACCGATCAAGAATTAAAAGGCTTTTTTGATCAGCAGAATAAAAACTTAAAACGCTATTTTGTTCCTGAAAAACGCAGTGGTACATTATGGAAATTTACGCCGAGTACCTATGGTATCACGATTACCCAGAAGCAAATCGAAGAGTACTACAACGATAATAAGACCAAGAATTACATCGGTGAACCAACAAAAGTGCAAGTCAGACGTATTCTTTTTAAAGTAGATGATGAAGCCACTCGTCAGGTAATACAAGAAAAAGCAGTGCAAACAAGAAGTACGTTATTCGAAGATCCTTCTCGTTTTGCAGCGATAGCCCAAGATGTTTCTGATGATAAGCAAACGGCAAAAGACGGGGGTCTTATGCCAGCATTTGCGCGTGGTGAAAAAGATAAAGTATTTGAGCGCGCAGCGTTTTTATTGCCGAAAGACAATGCTATTTCTGAAGTTATTGAAACGGAGCACGGGTATGAAATTCTGCAACGTGTGAGTAAGAAAAAGCAAACATATAAATCATTGAAAAGTGTAACGAATGAAATTAAAGATGCGTTGATGCAACGGGAATTCAAGCAACAGTTTGTTGCTGATATGAAACAAGTTCTTGAGCATCCGGATGTACGCAAACGAGAGGCTGCCCTTGAGCAATTTATCAAACAAAAAGGTGGCAAATCGGAAACGATCAAAAAACGCATTAAGGATGACTCTGAATTAGCACAAACACTTTTCAGGCTTAAAAAAGACGATACAAACTTTTTTATAGACGATCAAACAGGTATAGCTATCAAACTGATCGATATTCAAGAACGCTATTTGCCTGAGCTGAATACCATCAAAGATACCGTTACGAATGACCTCTATGAACACAGAGCAGCACAAAAACTACAACAGGGTTTGGAACAAGCGAAAAAACAAGCAGCAACGGTTCCATTGGCAGAGCTCAAGAAATCATTGAACGCACAGCTCGAACAAACCGGCTGGCTCAAACAGGATGATACCCAGCTTGAAGCACTACAAAAAAAGGGCGTGCCAACATCACAGATGTTACCGATGGAAAAAGTGGGCATGGTGCTGACCCATCAGGGCAAGCGTGATGGTTATCTGGTGCGGATTGATGAGCTTGAAGCCTTTGATGCTGAGCAGTTCAATGCCAAGAAAAAGGAGCTTGAGCAGGCTCTCGCTACTGAAAGAATGCGCCTGCTTGAGGAAGGTTTTGTTGCTTCTTTGTACAGAAATGCTACAATAGAAAGAAATGAATCTATCTTAATTACCCAAGAATAATATTCAACTATGAAAAATAAAACAAAGCCGTCATCATCCAATCAGAATAATACAGGTTCAGTGGAAAACGAGGCTGCCTTTAAAAAAAAGGCGCTTGAGGTTACTTTTGCTCAAATTGACAAGCAATATGGCAGTGGTGCGGTTATGCTACTCGGGCAGTCAGCTATTAATTCGCAGATTAAATCGATCTCGACCGGCTCGATTTTAATTGATCATGCCACTGGGATCGGTGGTTTTCCGCAGGGGAGAATCATTGAAATATTTGGCCCAGAATCTTCCGGTAAAACTACGCTTGCTTTGCATGGCATTGCACAAGCGCAAAAGCTGGGGGGCATTTGTGCATTCATCGATGCAGAACATGCGTTGGATGCTGCCTATGCGACTAAGTTGGGTATCAATATTGACGACCTGATTATTTCGCAGCCAGATTATGGCGAACAAGCACTTGATATCGCAGAGATTCTCGTGCGTTCCGGTGCGATTGATATTATTGTTATTGACTCAGTAGCAGCATTGGTTCCAAAGGCAGAGCTTGAAGGAGATATGGGTGATATACACATGGGGTTACAGGCCCGGCTTATGTCACAAGCACTCAGAAAACTTACGCCGGTGGTGCATAAATCGAACACTGTGTTTATTTTTATTAATCAGATTCGCCAGAATATTGGTGCAATGCCATTTGCTAAAAAGGAAGTAACAACCGGTGGAAATGCGCTCAAGTTTTATTCTTCATTGCGCCTTGAGGTTCGTAGAGTGGCGAGTTTAAAGAAAAATGATACGCATTTTGGCAATCGCATAGCCATCAAGGTTGTTAAAAATAAAATGGCTCCTCCATTCAAGCGCGTGGAAGTTGATTTACTGTTTAGTGAAGGAATTAGCAAAGAGCTCGATCTCTTGGATGCTTCGTTACACTATAAAGTAATGGCACAATCCGGATCGTGGTTTTCATTCAACGGTAATAAAATTGCGCAAGGAAGAGAGCAGGCATTGCAGTATCTAAAAGAAAATGATGCAGTTGCGAGCGCTATTTACCAGGAGGTACAAGAAGTAGCAGCTGCAAGAAACTAGATCAAAAAGTTTTGTAACATAACGAATAATTTACTTACGGGGATAGTTGTAGCCTTGAAAGAAAAAAAAGAAACACTACCGCTTATTAATATGAGAATCCGGGCACCACAGATGCAACTCATAGCTCAAGATGGCGAGAATAAAGGAGTAGTAAGTCGAGAAGAGGCATTGCGTTTGGCTGATCAAGCAGAGCTTGATTTAGTTATGATAGCCGAAAAAGGGAGCGAAGGAGTTCCTGTTGTCAAGATCATGGATTTTGGCAAGTCCCTGTATGAAAAAAAGAAAAAACAGGTGCGGGCAAAAAAGCAGCAAAAGATTATTCAGATTAAAGAAGTTAAAATGCGCCCCAAGATTGGTGAGCATGATTATCAAACAAAGATGAACCAAGCAATCCAGTTTTTAAAAGATGGCAAGCGCGTTAAGTTTACGCTTACCTTTCGTGGGCGTGAGAATATAACTAAACAAGACCGCGGCACTGAATTTTTTGAAAAGATAGAAAAAAGTTTTGAGCAACTAGGTATATTAAAAGAGTTGGTGCGGGAAAAAGATATGAGATTAGGCCAATTTTGGTCGCGTGTTTATTATTTTAAAAGTAAGTAAATAGATGGGGAAAAATTCATGCCAAAAATGAAAACTCGTTCAGCAGCGAAAAAGCGTTTTTCCAAGGTGGGTAAGGGAAACAAGATTAAACGATCAAAGGCATATCGCCGACACTTACTCACAAAAAAAGGTCCAAAGAAAAGACGTCAGTTACGCAAAGCAACGTATATTTCAAAAGCCGATATGAAAAGAATTGCATTAATGTTACCGTATTAAGGCGGTTTTCTTAGGTAATGTTTTTCAGGGGTTGTATTGATTTTCATGTTTATATGGGATAGATCATGACAAGAGTAAAACGTGGTACGGTTGTAAAAAAAAGACATAAGCGCCTGCTCAAGCAAGCAAAAGGTTTTTGGGGGCAGCGTAAAAATGTATTCAAGCGAGCGAAAGAAACCCTTTTGCGAGCATGGGCATTTGCATTTAAAAGTAGAAAACTCAAAAAAAGAGATATGCGTGCATTGTTTATATCGAGAATCAAAGCAGCGGTCAATGAGCGTGGGTTATCATATAGTAAGTTCATTCATGGCATGAAAAAAGAAAAGGTAGATCTTAATAGGAAGATGTTGAGTCAGCTTGCTATTTTCGAGCCAGAAGCCTTTACTAAACTTACTGATATTGCCCAAAAGTAATATCCTTGACAAGATCCGATTGATCTTAATAGACTGAGGCCAATGCTATTGATAATAGTATGACTAATAAGGAGAGTTGTATGGACTCATTGAAGGTTCTCGAGCAAAAACTTGTATCACTCGTTTCTTTACTGAAAGATTTGAAAGCTCAAAATGAGCAGTTGCAAGCTGAAAAAGCAACACTTGAATCGGAAACTGAAGGGCTGAAGGCAGAAAATGCTACTCTTGCTGAAGATAATGCACAATTAACAGCTAAATTAGATGCATTCGAAGATGTTGCCAGCAAGGGGACTCAGCAGGTAGAAAATCTTAATCAAGAAAAAATGTTGGCCAAACGGGTAGTTGACGATTTGATTAAGAGTATTGATTTACTGGTTGAACGTGAAGATCAGCAATGAACAGAGAAACAAAAAACTATAAAGTGCATATTTTTGATGACGAATATGTTTTAATAACTGACGAGAGTGAAGAGCATATTATTCAATCGGCAACAGCTGTTGATTCGCTCATGAAGGAACTAGCGCAAAAATCTCGCATTACGGACGCGAAAAAACTAGCTGTGCTTGCTGCATTACGTATTGCGAGTAAGGCGCTTGCCCTTGAGAATGACCTTATACAACGCACACAGAAAGAGGCTGAATTAATTAAGCAGCTTGAGCAGAATCTTCAGAATCTTACTCAATAGCAGTGTAGTTATTTTTTGTAAGATTGATTATTATTAAAGCACTTTGAAGACGGGCTACTATTTTTCTATTTCTTTTTTTGCTTTTCTATTTGCGTTCATTTCTATTTTTAAGTGGCGTGGCTATTATTGCTAGCGTGCTGTGCTTTTCTTGCTTGTTTTGCGTGTGACTAGACTATGATACACTGCTGAGTGAATCATCCGTGCTAGCTTTGTACTGGCAAGGTAAAAATATATATCTGTTTTAAACATATTATTGATTGGTATAGGAAAGAGAATGAACGAGTTTAATATACTACTAATTTTAATTGGAGTAGGAGTTATTTGTATTGGTGTGTTTCTGTTATTGTATGCGCGCAGAAAACTGAGCAATGCGTCTAAAATGTTTAAGGACGCACAAGAAAAGTTGAAAAATTCTAAGCGTAATCTTGAAACTGAACGGCGTGAAGCATCGGTAAAAATCAAAGATGAAATGTACCGAAAGCGCAAGGAGTTTGAGCTTGAATTGAAACGCGAACGTCTTGAGCTTGATCGGTTACAAAGTAAATTGAGTGTGAAATATGAAAATGTAGAAAAACGGGAAGAACAGCTGGACGATTTTCGTCGTGAGCTCCAGCAAAAGGAACGTACTATTTCTCGTGTTGAAGATACATTGCGGGTAAATGAAACCAAATTGAAAAACCTCTATAACGAATTGATTACTAAGCTTGAACACATAGCTAACATGAGTAAAGAAGACGCCAAACAAGCATTGTTCGACACACTGGAGGCCGAAGTTCGCCTTGCCAATCAAAAATGGATTGCCAAGGTTGAAGAAGAAAGTAAGCAAGTCGCAAAAGAAAAATCAATCGACATGGTTGTTACTGCAATGCAACGTTACACTGCTGATCAAATAGCTCCGCATTCGACTGGTATTGTTCACTTACCAAACGAAGATATGAAGGGCCGTATTATTGGAAAAGAAGGCCGGAACATTAAAGCACTTGAAATGGCAACAGGGATGGAGTTTATCATTGGTGACTCTCCGGACATCACCATTTCTGGATTTAATCCAATTCGACGAGAAGTTGCACGTCGTGCTCTTGAAAAGCTCATAGCAGACGGCAGGATTAATCCGACAAGAATAGAAGAGACCGTTGCGCAGTGTGAGAAAGAAATAGGAGACATTATTGAGGACCATGGAAAAGAAGCAGTCTTGGAGTTTAATCTTCAAGGGGTCCATTCAGAAATTGTTACCCTACTTGGTAAATTACATTTTCGTACCAGTTTTTCTCAAAATGTACTCGTGCACTGTAAAGAAGTAGGGGTTTTTTCTCGGATGATTGCTGAAGAACTGGGCCTTGACGGGAGTATTGCACTACGTGCCGGGCTTTTGCATGATATCGGCAAAGCAGTAACAGCGGAAGTAGAAGGGCCCCATGCCATAATTGGTGGTGACATTGCCAAGCGGTGTGGTGAGGATGCAATCATAGTCAATGCCATTGCAGCACACCACGAAGAAGTTCCGTTCACTTCGGTTTATGCTGCTATTGTTGTCATTGCAGACACTATTTCTGCTTCACGTCCCGGTGCCCGCAGAGAAACCCTTACTGCATATATAAAACGACTTGAAAAGCTCGAGGAAATAGCGGCCGGGTTTGAAGGAGTTAAAAAAGCATATGCATTGCAAGCGGGCCGCGAGTTGCGTATTATCGTGGAAGAAGATCGATTAGATGATGAGAAAGCAATGATTCTTGCTCGTAATGTTGCGCGCAAAATAGAAGAAGAAATGAATTTTCCTGGACAGATTAAAGTGAATGTGATTCGAGAAAAACGTGCTATTGAGTATGCAAGGTAATCAATGAATACAATACGCATTTTGTTTATAGGAGATGTTGTCGGTGTTACAGGACGGGCTATGTTCCAAAAGCATATCGACCGCATACGTGAGACGCATACTATTAATGCAGTGGTCGTTAATGGTGAAAATAGTGCGGGTGGCCGTGGCATAACGTCACGTATTGTTCGGTTTTTCAAGCATAATAATGTCGACGTTATCACCTCGGGTAATCATATCTGGAACAAGCGTGAGATATACTCGTATCTGCAGGAGCATAAAGACCTCTTGCGTCCTGCTAATTTTCCTCGCAACGTACCTGGCGTTGGCGTTACTACGTTTACCTGTAACAATCAGGAGATTGCAATTATTAACCTGCAGGGACGGGTATTTATGCGCGATCTGATTGATTGTCCATTTCGTGCGGCAGAGTCGATTCTTACCTATCTGAAAGACAAGACGAAGTTAATTTTTGTTGATTTCCATGCCGAAGCAACATCAGAAAAGATGGCCTTGGCACATTTTCTTGATGGCAAAGTTAGTGGCGTTGTTGGAACGCATACCCATATCCAAACAGCAGATGAGCGCATTTTGCCTGGTGGCACTGCCTATCTGACTGATCTTGGTATGGTTGGTGCGTTTAATGGTATGCTTGGTATGAAAAAAGAACCAATTATCCAGCACTTTTTAACACAGATGCCGGTGAAGTTTTCTGTTGATACTTCGCCGCCGGCCATTATGTGTGGTGTTTGGATAGAAGTAGATACACAAACAGGTAAGGCAATAAAAATAGAACGGATACAAGTTCTAGATCATGAGCTTGAAGCTGATGCAGGAGAAGAATAAAAGATAAGATATTCTAAAAGGGGAGCAATATGATTGTCATTGTACTATTATATTTTTTGTCTGCCATTAATCTTATGCTGAAAAAAATGGTCATTGTCTATGCGCAACCTATTTTTTTTCAAGGAGTTCGTCTTGTTACTGCCGGGTTCATATTACTTATCTCATTTTACATTGCGCGGCCAGAGCTTTTTTATGTGAAGAAAAGGGATATTGGCTTGTTTGTACAAGCGGCACTTTTTTTTGCATACCTCAGTTATGTGATGAGTATTGTATCTCTGGATGATTTGTCATCTGCTCGTATATCATTCCTTTTTAATCTCATGCCGTTTATTACCGCATTAATCATGTACTATTTTTTTTCTGAGTCGTTATCTCGCAGGAAATTTTTTGGGTTATGTCTCGGGTTGGCCGGATTCATTCCCTTGCTTTTTGTCGGGCAGTCGCCATTGGTAAGCAGTGCCAGTTTCTTGTCTATCCCTGGCTTGCAAGCATTTATTTCTATCGTGGCCTATGCCTACGGATGGATTGTTATTGGGCAACTAGTCAAGCAAAGAAACTACCGTCCTTTTTTTGTGACTGGTGTTTCTATGGCTGCCGGTGGTATAGGAATACTGCTGACATCATTTATTGTAGAAGGTTGGTCAACACCGCCCGTGTTTTCATTGCTACCATTTTGTCTGTATCTTGTTGCCATTATTATCATAAGCGAAATTGTGTCAGCCAACCTGTATGCATCACTTCTTCGTCGCTATACCACCACACTTCTGTCATTTGCAGGGTTTATGTACCCCGTGTTTAGTGCCTTGCTTGGTTGGATGATATTACGTGAGGGTGTTACGTGGAATTTTGTTTTTTCTTCATGTATTGTTTTTATTGGGCTGTATATCTTTTATGTCGAAGAATCACGTTAATACGGATGCGTTGGTTGGTACTCAGTCAACAATGCATAATAAATCCTGTGCACAAGATATGAAAAAGATTTGCGTTTTT
>SDBT01009504.1_pt1 | contig 15757 bp, 18 predicted proteins | sample 2277101 | NCBI WGS metagenome assembly SDBT01 (sample SAMN10404973, study PRJNA504765) | marine sediment metagenome | isolation source: marine sediment core GS10_PC15, 103 cmbsf | place: Arctic Ocean: Southern Knipovich Ridge | collected 2010 | reverse complement strand
GGCCGATATCACCTATATCTATACTCAGGAAGGTTGGCTCTATCTGTCCACTATTATGGATCTTTATTCCCGCAAAATTGTGGGGTGGTCAATGAATCATAGGATTACACAGGAATTAGTGATACAGGCCTTAAACATGGCCATCAAGCAGAGAAACCCCTCTCAGGGTTTACTCCTGCATTCAGACCGAGGTAGTCAATATGCTAGCTACTACTATCAGGTATTACTTAAAAGAAACAGTATGTTATGTTCTATGAGTCGCAAAGGGAATTGTTGGGATAATGCAGTGATGGAGAGTTTCTACCGGATCTTAAAGGTAGAGCTCATTTATCAGAGAAAGTATGAAACGAGAATCGAAGCCCAAAGAGATATATTCGAATATATAGAAATATTTTACAACAGAGAAAGATTACATTCTTTTCTCGGGTATAATAGTCCTGAAGAATACGAAAAAATGACCATGGTCGCTTAACTGAGTGTCCGTTTTATCGGGGGAAGACCAATCCTAAATAACCAATGGGACGACTGGTGGGAGAAAGGGAGAGGACAGAACATCAAGATAAGTAAATTTAATCCTCCCTTACCAGCCTCCTATTTTAAGAAAGAGGCAGAATCTTCTCCTCTTATCGAGGTAACCATACCTGCTCTTTACGGACCGGGTCAGGACAAACCTTGGGTAGGTGTTTTGTGTAAACTCTCAGAAGTAGGATATTACAATTAATTAATCGAAAAAGTATAAGAAAGTTGATAGAAATGTATTACCATAACCTAAATAAAATAAGGATAATTCTTTATATTTATCAAAATATTCAGGCCTAATAATATCAAGGGTAGGTCTACTCAAAACCAGATTATTTTTTTCACCAGAAAAAACTACCCCCAAAAGGTTGACACAGACATTTTTTAAAAAAATTTGACTTTCTGAGAAATATAATGTACTGTAAACAAAAAGACACTTAATTGTATAATGTATGCAAAAATATCATATTTGTATGTAAGCTCCAATAAATACTTTATATGTTAATTATACTAACCTTCCAATCAAAATATAATAATTTAATTCTGAAACTAAATAATTTTTGGAGGTGGTTTATTTTGTAATGTTATAATAAATGTCAATAATAACAATATAATTATAAAAGTAGAAAATGCTTATTTATAATTATAAAAGTAGAAAATATTTATTTTTATTAAAGTTTATTAAGAATTATTTTTATGGAGGAATAAATAATGAGAAATAAAATAAAATTAATTTCAATATATTTGTTAGTTTTACTTTTTATATCAATATGTGCAAGCTTTAGTTTTGCCGCCGATTACCCGGATAGAGTAGTAAAAAATATTGTATGCTTTAGTGCTGGTGGAGGTACAGATCTTATGTCTAGAACTTTCGCACCTCATCTAAGTAAAGCACTTGGAGTAGATGTTGTAGTTGAGAATCACCCAGGTGCTGGTTCCCAAGTTGGTGCAACTTATTTACTTAATTCAGAACCAGACGGTTATCAGTATGCTACAGCAACACAACCTCATCTTAGTTTTACAATTTTTAGTCAGAAAGCACCTTATGTTCTTGATGATTTTGCATATATAAATGTAGGACATGTTGATCCACTTGCATTAAGTGTATTAAATGAAAGCCCTTGGCAGGATATAAATGAATTTTTTGATTATATAAGAGAAAATCCAGGGGAAATTGCTATTGGAGTTAGCCGAGCTAGTGGAAACCATATTGTTAGCCTTTATCTTCAAGAAGAGTATGAGTTAGATTTCATTATTGTTCCCTATTCGGGTGGTGGAGAAGGGAGAGCCGCTTTACTTGGTGGACATGTAGATGCTTATTTTGACAATGCCTTTGCTGGCTCTAGTTTAGCAGATCAAACACGATGTTTAGGTATTGGATGGCATGAGAGAAGTCCCCTCCGGCCAGATGCTCCTACTTTCAAAGAATCGTTGAATGATGACAAGTTAAATGACCTTTCTATATCAATGGCAGCAGCCAGGAGCTTAATAGTACAGAAAGAATTCAAAGATAAATATCCAGATAGATGGGAAATATTAGTTCAAGCTGTAAAAAAGGCTTGGCTATCTGAGGAGCATATAGAAGCTGCTAAAAAAGCCGGGAGGATGGACTCAATTATGCACTGGTTTGGTCCAGAAGAATCACAACAAATGGCTGAGTCAACTTACCTAATAGTAGAGCAATATGCCCATTATTTTGATTAAAGTAGGAGAAAATTATGAGAATTGGTAAATACAGAATTAGTGTAAGCAAACCTAGTAGTTTGATATTTCCTCTAATAGTACTCTTATTTTGTGTATCTTTTTTAATACAGAGTAGAGATATTTTTTTTGATTTATCCATGGTTCTGGTCAGATTTACATTTATTGCTATTGTTGCTTTTTTCTTGCTTGTACTTAAAGAGGAAATAAAAATTTCAACTGGGGAAAAAGCTGATGCTCCAAAAACTTCCTATAAACTAATAATTAGCGATAAAAGTAAAAGAATCTGGTTTTTCATAATCGGTATGTGTATTTACCTTTTTATAATTAATAAAATTGGGTTTACTATCTCAACAATTTTATTTACTTCTATTATAATGTCAATGCTTGGCATTAAAGATAAGAGGATGATAGTTATTCTTCCCATTGGTTTGATAATATTCCTCTATTTCATATTTAGTAAATGGTTACGAATTCCTTTACCGTCTGGAATATTTGGGTTTTAAGAATTTAAGTATGAAGTACTTAGGGAACATTAAATTCCCGAAGTACTTCATACTTACACTGCTATAATGAATATTATATCATCTATTTATTCCATATTATTCCATATTTTATTTTCATATTGTAAAAATATTAATATTAGGAGTATAGATAATCATGATTGAATGGTCAGCCTTGTTTGAAGGAGCGAGACTATTGTTGGTGTGGCAAACTCCTCTTTTATTGTGGTCCGGTATGGTTGTTGGGATATTTTTTGGTGCAATGCCTGGTTTAAATGCTACCATAGCTGTTTCTATGTTGATACCTATAACATTTACAATGGAATCAATGGAGGCAATGGTTTTCTTAGGAGCAACATATGCAGGAGCAATTTATGGAGGATCTATCACTTCTATATTGCTCAATTGTCCGGGCACCGCCGGAGCAGCTGCTACAGCAATTGATGGCTTTCCGATGACAGTAAAAGGAAGGGCCAATGAGGCATTAGGACTCGCTTTGGGTTCCTCCTGTATAGGCGGAACAATAAGTTATCTTCTATTATTGGTTGCTATGTATCCCATCGCTGCTTTTGCAATTAAATTTGGAGCCCCAGAAATGTTTTTAGTAGCTATATTAGGATTAACAATTATTGCAAGCTTAAAAGCAGAAAGTTTTGCGAAGACTTTATTGGCGGGGTTGTTTGGTTTGTTTATCTCAACGGTGGGTATTTCTCCCACCGGAGGTATTAGAGCTACTTTTGGTTCACCATGGTTACTGGATGGAATGCCTATAGTTCCTACAATCATAGGTTTTTTTGCACTTTCCGAAGTTTTTTATATGATTAACAAGGAATTTATTACCGAAGATAGGGAAGTTAAAAGGGACATTATGGGAATTATTAGAGGTACATTTAAGGCCCTTAAATCTCCAAAAAATTTAATTCGTTCAAGTTTAATCGGTACATTTGTTGGTGCTGTACCTGCTGCTGGGGCTACGGTTGCAAGTTTTGTAAGTTACAATCAAGCAAAGCAAAGCGCTAAAGATCCTAGTAGTTTTGGAAAAGGTAACCCCGAAGGAGTTATTGCTTGTGAATCGGCTAATAATGCCTCTACCGGCGGATCATTAACAACTATGTTTGCTTTGGGAATTCCGGGAAGCGGTACAACAGCAATAATGTTAGCAGCCTTGATGCTTCATGGTCTGCAACCAGGACCTAGATTATTTATGAATCAGATGCCTTTGGTCTATGCTATAATTGTTTCACTTTTTTTAAGCCAAATTGTGATGTATATAATGGGAATTGTTTTTTCATATTCACTTTCTGGGATTCTAAAAATATCAACTAAAATATTAGTACCGGTTATTACTGTTGTATGTGTAGTAGGTTCATACAGTTTACGAAACAGCTTATTTGATGTTGTTTTGATGTTTATTTGTGGGGTGCTAGGTTTTATCATGAAAGAGAATGGATATCCAACTATAGCAATCACCCTGGGAATTATTTTAGGACCTATTGCTGATTCAGAGTTGATAAGAACGACTATCCGTTATAAGGGGGATTATTCAATATTTTTACGAAGGCCAATAAGTATTGGATTAATTGTCGCTATAATTTTAATGGTCCTCATACCATATTTTATTAATAGAAGAAGACAGAATATTAATCGGGCAAAGGAGCAAGCGTTGAATTTTGAGGAATAGGAGGAATCATTATGGATTAGTATAAACTTAAAAATTCTGTCTTCTGTCTTGAAATACTTTGACAACCATATAAAGTACTTAAGTAAATTTTTTACTTCGATACACAAAGATAATCCTAAGATTTTACTGTTGGAGTTTAATTAAGTAAGCTCAAAATAAATATAAAAGTTAAAAATTGATAAAGATATAGGTAAAGGAGATAAATTAATGGTAGTTTCATCTGAAAGGTTAGCACATTATGCAAGTGAATTCAGTTATAAACATCTATCAGCGGAAACTGTTCACCAAGCTAAACGCTTATTACTCAATACAGTATGTTGTTGTATACCAGGTTTTTATGGAGACTCTTCAAAAATTATTCGGAATACGATAAAAGAATGTGGTGGAATTCCTGAATGCACTATAATAGGGTCTTCAAATAAAACATCGTGCCAGAACGCAATATTAATAAACGGGTCTACGAGTCACTTTTGGGACGCCAGAGATTGGTATGGAGGACCCATAGACACATGTCATCCAAGTGATACTATTGCTGTTGCATTATCTTTAGCTGAAAGACAAGGCTCTTCAGGAAAGCAGCTTTTAGCAGCAATAGTTTTAGGATACGAAGTAAATTGCCGGTTGGTCGATCATGTGGGAATAAGAAATATTGGATTTGACCATGCAACTTTTGCAGCCTACTCAACCCCTGCGATAGCTGGGTACCTATTAGGACTTTCTACTGAACAAATTGTTAATGCAATGGGTGTATCTGGTTGTCTATCTAATGCGCTTATTCAATCTCGATCGGGTGTTATTAGTATGTTAAAAGTACCTGCATTTCATTTAGTTGCCAGACAAGCATTTTTTGCCTCTCTTCTTGCAAAGAATGGATTTACCGGCCCAAAGGAAATTTTTGAAGGCGATAATGGGTTTTGCCGTAGGATTTCAGGCGATTTTGATATTCCAAGACTTGGAGGAGAAGAGGGAGAAGAATTTAAAGTACACCAGGTTGTTATGAAACAGTTTTCTGTAGGTTTCTGGACCCAGTCGGCAGTTCGAGCGGCATTAGAAAACGTTTTAGAAAACGATGTTAAGTGCGAAGATGTGGAAGATGTTATAGTAAAAATAGCAAGTTGGCCAGCTGCCGGTGTGGCAGGGGTAAAGGAAAAATGGGAAGTAACCACTACTGCAGCCGCTCAAAACAGTCTTCCTTACTGTGTGGCAGTAGCAATTCACGATCGTTTAGCTACTCCAAAACAATTCACATCAGAAAAAATAATGGAGCCAAGTGTTCGAAGTCTATTGAAAAAAATAAAAGTAACTGGAGATGAAGATTTTGATAAGTTGTATCCACAGAAGCAACCAGCCGAAGTGACAATAAAAACAAAAGGAGGACGAGAGTTCACGAAACGTGTTGACTATTCTATTGGCCATCCAATGAGTCCACTCTCTGACGAGCAAATAGCAACAAAATTTAGAATTTATACTATGGGCCTTCTTTCAGAAAATCAAATAGAGAAAGCGATTAACATGATCATGAACATGGAAAAGGCAGACAATATAAGAGAACTCTTTTTACTTTTGGAAATTTAAGACAAAAATATTTATAATGGGAGATTCACTATGTTTATGGAGAAAAAAGATACTATAAGTAGGGTGTCTGATGATTATTCTCTCGATTTTAAAATGACTTTTAAACTAGAAATAAAAAAAACTGCATTAATTATCGTAGATATGCAGTATGCCACAACTAGTCGAACGGCAGGTCTTGGAAAGCTGATGACAAGCCAAGGAAGAGAATATTTAATAAATGAGCGATTTGAAAGAATCGAAAATGTTATAGTGCCCAATATACAAAAGGCATTAAAATATTGTCGTAAAAATGGTATAAGAGTTATTTATATAAAAAATGGTGCTGAGTTACCAGACTTCAGTGATGTATTACCATATAGAAGAAATTTAGACAAAGCAACTAACAATATTGTTGGAAGTAGAGAGCATGAAATATTAGATGAACTTAAACCAATTGAGGGAGAGCTTGTTGTACATAAGAAAGCAACAGGTGCTTTTAATGCCTCAACACTTGATCAAGCTCTTAGGAGTATGCAAATAGAATATCTTATGTTTACAGGTGTTTCAACCCATCTTTGTGTAGATCTAACTGCTAGAGATGCAGCAGATCGTGGTTATAAATGTGTACTAATAGAGGATTGTTTGGGTGCTCCTAAAGTCGAATATCATAATTCTGCGATACTTACATTTCAACTTTATTCTGGAAAAGTAGAAACATTGGATAACATTATTTCGGAACTAGAGAAAGAAAAATAATCAAGAATATAAAGTTGAATCAGAAAAATATTATCTAATTCAAGATGAGTCTGAAATAAACTCTCAACAATGATCATATCCATCCCATCCTTTATATCCCTCCCAGATTATCGGTATCCGAAGTGATGGGTATGCTCAAAGGAAAGACAGCCATCAAGATATTCCAAAGCTTCCCTGCTTGCAAGAAGAAGCTCTACTGGGGAAACCACTTCTGGAGCCGAGGATATTGCATCAGCACCATCGGCCTGGATTAGAACAAGATCAGAAAGTACGTCAAGTATCAGGAAGATCGAGAAAGACAAGAAAAAATAGACCAGGAAGAATTTGGCCTCTTTTAGAGGCCCCTTAAAGCCACCCGCTATGCGGATGAGTATTAATTATTTGGAGGTATTTATAATATGTCTGAAGTATTTGATTTTAGTAAAGTTGTTTTACCTAAAGAGGAACCTGATTTTTATTCTGGTGATCGGTTACATGAAGCAAAAAATAAAAAAGTACAAGAGGTAATGGAGAAAAATGATTTACAAGCACTTCTTTTATTTAAAGACCCTGCAATAAGATATGTAACAGATTTTTATACTAAGGGTTTTAGGCCATGGAATGAAATAGAATACGCAGCTGTCGTACCAAAAGGGCATGATCCAGTTCTTTGTTATTCTTCGGGGAGCGATACTTTTCGCATTAAAATGAGAAATGTTATAGAAGACAACAGAAAATTACCAGATCAAAATGATTGGGCTAATTTTTTTGGCAAAATATTTTCTGATTATAAAATAACCGAAGGTAAAATTGGGGTAGATATTTTGCCCCATAATGTGTACATAGACTTTCAAAAAAAACTACCAAAAATTTATTTTGAAAATATTTCTGATATGTGGATGGATCTAACGGCAGTAAAATTACCTGAGGAAATTGAGCTGATTAAAAAAGCGTGTGAAATAGTGGAAATGGGATTAGCTGCTGCCAAGGAAGTTCTTAAACCAGGTATAACTGAGATTGAATTAGCAGCAGCAGGGGAATATGCCATGCGAAAAGAAAACTCAGAATTTTTACCTATGTTAACAGACATAGCATCAGGTTATAATAGTTGTATTTTTGGTAGGGTTGCCTCTCCAAAGAGAATCAGATATGGTGAAATGATTATCGCTGATTTTGGTGCAGTATACAAGGGATACACAGCTGAATTTTGTAGGACATTTTTCAGTGGGGGGAAACCTTCAAAGGAACAGAAAAAAGTTTTCCAAACTTGTTATAAAGCCCATATGGCTACTATTGATGCAGTAAAACCCGGAATTACTTGTGAAGAACTCGATGAGGTCCCAAGAAGAATTATAGAGAATGAAGGATTAGGGTTATATCAGAGCAAATGGTCAACAGGACATCAAATTGGATTTGCTTTACATGGTGCACCCGAGATAAAAAAAGGAGTTAAGGCTACTTTGGTTCCTAATATGGTAATAAATGTTGAACCACGGATTACCATGTACGATAGATTTGATGTAGGTGGTTCAATGCAAGAAGATTGCTTACTGATAACACCAAATGGACATGAGTTGTTAAGTAAGTTTGGTTATAATGAAGATATTTTTTCCTAATTAAGAGTAAAAATATATTTAAATGTATTATGAATAAAAATAACATGAGAGGGTAAAGTGATGTTTTATTATGATTTTCGGAGCGATACTTCTACGTTACCAACTAAAGAAATGATTGAGGCAATTAATGTTGCCAAACTTGGCAACGATGGTTATGGAGAAGATCCTACTGTAAATGAGTTAGAAAGAAAATCTGCAATGCTGATGGGAAAAGAGGCAGCGGTTTTAGTTCCCACGGGCACAATGGGCAACCTTGTGGCTTTGATGACTCATTGTAATCGTGGAGAAGAAGTTATTCTTGAAGCAGCATCTCATACTTTGTTAAGTGAAATGGGTGGTATTGGTTCTGTTGGACAATTGATACCACGTACAATTGAGGGTAATTATGGCATAATATTACCAGAGCAAGTTGAAAAGCTTATTCGGCCTAAATCCCAAAAAACACCCCAAACAGGATTAATATGGATAGAAAATACACATAATGGAGCAGGCGGAACCATTTTTCCGCTTGATATAGCTGAGAAAATAGCTGAAGTTGCTCACAAGCATGATATACCAATACATATGGATGGTGAAAGAGTTTTTAATGCTGCCGTTGCTTTGGGGGTAGATGTTGATAAAATTGTTAAACCGGTTGATTCTATAATGTTTGGTCTTTCAAAGGGCCTATGTTGCCCTGTTGGCTCTGTGCTAGTAGGGTCTAAAACATTTATCGAAAAAGTTAGGATAGTAAGGAAAATGTTAGGAGGACAGATGCGGCAAGCTGGTATTATTGCTGCCTCTGGGATAGTAGCATTAGATTCCATGATAAATCGATTAGCTGTAGATCATACTAATGCACAAAGATTGGCACAGGGTTTAAGCAAATTATCTTATATCAAGATAGACTTAAAATCAGTACAAACAAATCTAGTCAGGTTTAAACTTGTTGGGCAAAAGATAGAGGGAATGGAATTAACCCAAATGCTAAAGAAAAGTGGAATTTTAGTTGACTATAGAGGTGGCGGCTTTAGAATGGTAACCCATAAAGATGTAAACCAAAATGCTGTGGATAAAGCACTTAATCTTTTCCAAGAGATTGAAAATAATATGTAAAATAAAAAATTTTGCAAAACATCTTATGATGATTGAAAATCCAAAATTTTTATTAAATTTGTACTAAATAAATTAAAAGGAGGAACATAAATGCGCGGATGGAGAGCAAAATTAGGCTTAATTATACCCAGTACAAATAGTACAATGGAGCCAGACTTTAACTTGTTAGCACCTGATGGTGTAACCATTCATTCAGCACGTCTTAAAACTCAAAGAGAAGCAACCTTCGAGACCTTAAAAGAAATGGAAAAATTAGTTCTACCAGCTGCAATGAGTCTTGCTGATTGTGAAGTAGATGCAATTTGTTATGGTTGTACAAGTGGCAGTTTTATTGAAGGCCCATCTTTTTCAGATAGAATAATTACAAACATTGAAAAAGAAACAGGGGTACCTGCTGTTACTACCGCAGAAGCAATGTTGAAAGGCATTTTAGAATTTAAATTAAAAAACATTGCGGTTGTATCTCCATATATTTCAAAAACAAATGAAAGGTTGATCAATTTTCTTAAGGAATATAGAATCAATGTAATTTCATTAAAGGCATTTGAAATGCTAGATCAATATGAGCATGCAAATATTCCAGCATTTTCGATTTATCGCTTAGTAAGGGAAGTAGATACCAAAGATGCTGAGGGCATTTTTATTTCTTGTACTCAGATTCCATCTATAGATGTTGCTGAGGCATTAGAAAACGACTTAGGGAAACCTGTTATAGCTGCTACTTCTGCGGCAATGTGGCTTACAATGAAAAAAGCAAGGATAAAAATTCCCCTAAGTGGGTATGGTTCAATACTTAGAAGATTCTAATTCTAAAACATTTTGCTAAAGAGGAAGGAGCTTTAGAATGACTCAAGGTATTAAATTATGGAAAGAAGATCCGTCATATTATGTAGGAGACGAACTTCATAAAGCAAAGCAAGAGAAAATTCAAAAGGCAATTTCAGAAAAAAAACTAGATGGACTTTTACTCCTAAAAGCAGAAGCAGTTCGTTATGTTACTGATTTCTATATAAAGGGGTATCGTCCTTTTTTAGAGCTAGAATATCTCGCAGTTATTCCAAAAAATACAAAACCAATAGTTGGTCATACTTCAGGAAGTGACAATTACCGTATTCAAATAAGATCAGATATTGAAGATCATCGAAAATTGCCAGGTGTAAATAAGTGGCCGGAGGTAATTGTTCAGATTTTTAAAGATTATAATCTTACCAATGGAATAGTAGGTTCTGACTTTCTACCATTTCATTTATATCAAGATATAAAAAAGCAATTGCCGAATATTGAATTTGTTGATATTTCTGAAATATGGACTGAATTGACAGCACATAAGCACCCTATTGAAATTGAAATGATTCGAAGATCGACCCAAATTACTGAAGTGGGTATATTGGCTGCCATTGAAGCTATCAAGCCAGGTGTAAGAGAATATGAGGTAGCTGCTTGGGCAGAATATCAGATGCGTAAACAAGGCAGTGAAATGACTCCATTTATTACTAACATTGCCTCTGGAGTTAATAGTGCCATATTTGAAAGGATTTCTACTGAGAAAGTCATTCGGTATGGTGAGATGGTAATTATTGATTTAGGTTGTGTTTATCGAGGCTATAGCGGAGATTTAGGGAGAACGGTTTGTGTTGGAAAACCAAATAAAATTCAGAAAGAAATCTATAAAGTAGATTATCTAGCACTGAAAGAGGCAATAAATGCTGTAAAACCTGGAGCAAAATGTGAAGATGTTGATGCTGCTGCTAGAAAAGTAATCAAAGATCATGGATATGAGAAATATGAACACAAATTTTCAACTGGTCATCAATTAGGCTATGGCATTCATGGATCACCTTCTATTAATAGAAATGTGGATTATATTTTAAAACCGGGAATGGTAATGTGTATTGAACCCAGAGTAACGATTTTTGATAAACCTGAGATTGGTGGAGTTCATTTAGAGGAAACTGTTTTAGTCACAGAAAATGGACATGAAGTTCTAAGTAAACTGCCTTTTGATGATAATTTTTTAAGTTGATTATATGTAATAGGATATGGGAGTAGGAATTATGAAAGAAAAAGTAATTGGTATATTAGGAGGTATGGGTCCAGAAGCTACTGTAGATTTTTTTTATAAAATTGTTTATTCAACACCTGCTAAAAAAGACTAGGAACATTTACATATTATTATTGATAATAATCCAAAAATACCTAATAGAACTGACGCAATATTAAGAGGATTAGAAAATCCTGTTCCTTTATTGATAAGGACTGCTAGAAATCTAGAAAAGTCAGGAGTTGATTTTATTGTCATACCTTGCAATACAGCACATTATTTTTTAAATGATATTCAAAAAGCAGTTAATGTGCCTGTTTTAAACATGATTGAAATTGCATCAGAATATATAAAAAACAATTTCCCCCAAATTAAAAATATTGGGCTTCTAGCATCAAACGGAACTATAAAGACCGAAATATACCATAATGCTTTTAGGGAGAAAAAAATATCTATAATTGTACCCATAGAATAAGATCAGAAAAAAGTTGTAAAAGCAATTGATTTAGTTAAGTCTGGAACAGATACAGAAGAAGCTAAAGAAATGATGTCAGATGTGATTAAAGGTTTAGTTGATTGAGGTGGTGATAGTATATTGGCTGGATGTACAGAAATACCTGTCGTATTAGATTCACTGGAATTAAACGTACAATATTTTGATGCAACATTGATTCTAGCAAAATATTCGGTTTTAAAAGCATTTAATGGGATATAAAAAAATACATTAACATAAGGAGGATATTTTTGTGAGTAAAATAAAAGATAATTTCCCTTTCTTGTCTAGGTATGATTACTGGGAAAGCACAGCAGTCGGCCCAGTAATGAAAAGTGTTATAGACACCATGGTGAATTATTATCAAGAAATGCCTTTTAACTACGGTGTTGGAACATGTGAACCAGCAGTAGAAGCACTGAAAAAAGTTGACGAAGCTAGAGGAAGTGTAGCAAAATTGATTAATGCGAAAAAGGAAGAAATCTCCTTGTATCCTAAGAATACAACCGAAGCATTGGGCATGGTCATAGATGGCTTAGATTGGCAACCTGGAGATGAAATCATCGGTTGTAATACAGATCATACGGCATCATATATGCCTTCTATTCGCTTAATGGACAAAAAGGGTATAAAGTTTAGAATGATCAAGGCAGATGCAGCACGGCTTTGTCGATTTGGATGAATACAAAAAAAGAATTAATCCAAAAACTAAATTGGTTGTAATATGCCATGCATCGAACATCTATGGCAGCATTCAAGATGCAAAAGCTATATGTATCTTAGTAAAAGAGAATGGCTCTTTAAGTTTAGTAGATGCTGCTCAAACTATTGCTAGAATGCCAGTAAACGTTAAAGATCTTGGATGTGATTTCCTTGCCATCTGTGGAAGAAAGCATTTATGTGGGCCTCAAGGATGCTCGGCATTATTTGTAAAGGAAGACAGAATTAATTTACTAGAACCTATTTTTGTCGGGGGAGGAGTTGCTAAAATGACGGAGGATTTTGAATATGAACTTTTCCCAGGAGTCGGAAGGTTTAATGCTGGTATACTAAACACCAGCGGTGCAATAGGTTTAGGAGAAGCTGTGAACTTTTGGATGAATATCGGGATAGATAAAGTCTGGGAGCATATAAGAAATATTTCAATTCGAATATTTGAAAAATTAGAAAACCTTGATGCAACTATTTATAGTCCAAAAGATATGGAAAAACAGGCAGGCATAATTAGTTTCCGATTACCTCAGATTCATCCGGATCAACTTGCTGATACTTTAGAAAAAGAATATAAAATATTGATAAGGTCAGGAAGTCCAGGATCTCCTGTTTTCACAGAATTGGGAGTTGATAAAATCAATAGATTGGCACCCCATTATTATACGGGTGATGAAGAATTTAATCGATTATTTGATGCAATTGAAGATATTTTGAAAAAATAAATATTTTTTATGTAGATACGAATATCGACGGCCAAAATGAATGAAAATTAGCCGTGGGTAAAAAATAGTCAGGAAAGATAGGTACTTATGTTATCTGAAAAATTATTTAGCAAAAATGCTCCTGAACCCAAAGGTTATTATTCTCAAGCAGTAAAATATGAAAACTTAATATTTACCTCCGGACAATTACCAATTGACCCTAAATCAGGAGAATTGATAACTGATAGTTTTGAGAACCAAGTAATTAGAGTTTTTAAAAATATACAAGCTATATTAGAAGACAATAATTCATCAATACAAAACATTATAAAAGTTACTATATTTTTAAGGAATATAGAAGATTGGAAAATAGTTAATGATTTGTACAAAGACTTTTTCAAGTCTGCTCTACCCCCAGCTCGTTCAATTATTGCTGGTATTGATATAAATCGTAATTTAGATGTTGAAATGGAGGTAATAGCTTTTAAATTTTAAAATGTACTAATTTCGAGTCGTGTTAACAGTTTAGCTTAAAAGTCATTTAAAAAAACTGGTCATGCATGTTGTCTTTCCTATAGAATAGATAAAACCAAAAATAAACTATAGGAAGGAGAACAGCACACATGACCAAAGATGAACGCATTACCAGTTTTAAGTATAGTGTACTGCAACAAGCATATAAACACAAGAATATTACGAATACCTGTAAACTATTTAGCCTATCCAGAACCATCTATTACGAGTGGTTAAGAAGGTTTAACCAGACCCATGGGCCTGGAAGGATTGCCAATGAGCTGGGTATCTAGTGCATTCTGATCAGCGCAAGCGGTGTCTATAACGTCTTACGAAGAAGAGGACTTAATCACCGTAATAATTATTTTATAGCGTTATGTCTGCTAAAATGAGGCCAAGAAGAGAAGAAAGGGGAAAAAAGTGAAAATAGTAAGATATCAAAAAGACGATGAAATAAATTATGGTATACTTAAAGATGGACAAATTAGTCCGGTTGAGGGAAATATCTTTGAAAAATTTAAGTTATATTCAGAACAGATTAAGAGGGAAGATGTAAAGTTGCTGGCTCCGGTAATGCCACCCAATATAATTGCAATCAGGCTTAATTATAAAGGGCATGCGAAGGAAAGGGGTATGGCTTATCCAGACAGACCAGTTATTTTTTTGAAGGCCACTTCTAGTGTAATTGGTCCAGAGGAGAAAATAATCATTCCGAAAATGGCTCCTAATGAAGTGGATTATGAAGCTGAACTAGCAATTGTTATCGGAAGAAAAACTAAGAATATAGAGATAGAGGACGTAGGTAGGCATATATTGGGTTATACCTGTGCTAACGATGTTTCGGCAAGAGATTGTCAGCTTCGTATTGATAAACAGTGGGCTAGAGGGAAATCCTTTGATACTTTCTGTCCCTTGGGTCCCTGGATAGAAACTGAACTTTCTAAACCTGATAATTGTAAAATTATATCCAGATTAAACGGTAAAGTCATGCAGGATTCCAATACCTCGGACCTTATCTTTAGTACAAGAGAATTAGTCAGTTATTGTTCAAAAAATTTTACCCTTCATCCTGGTACTATTATTATGACTGGAAGTCCAGAGGGTGTTGGCTTTACCCGTAAACCACCAGTTTTTTTACAACCTGGTGATACCTTTGAGATCGAAATCGAGGGAATTGGCAAGTTGCGCAACCCAGTAGCTTAAACAACGATTTTGGGCTTTTCAATATTCTTTAGGGGAAAAGTGGAAATAAAAATCGTAATGATAATCGAGCAAATGAGGAATAATATAGCAGAAAAGGAGAGCAAAATCATGAAAATTGGATTTATTGGGTTGGGACATATGGGAAAGCATATGGCTTTAAATATACAAAAAGTGGAAATGAATTGATAGTTTGTGATATCAACACAGATGCTTTCAATGAATTCAACAAAAAAGGAGTAGAAACTACAACCGATTTATCAAAAGTAGCCAAAGCAGAAATTATTTTTCTCAGTTTACCGAATACAGAAATTGTGAGGGAAGTTTTGCTGGGTGAAAAGGGTATCATAAAACATTGCCGAAAAGGACAAATAGTGGTAGATTTAAGCAGAATAACCTATAAGGGAACTTTAGAGATTGCCTCCCGTTTTAAGGAAAAGGATATTGCTTTTATTATTACTTTGCCACATAAAACACCAGACTCCTGTCTGGTGATGTAGTGGCTATCCAGACGAGATGGCATTTGGTATAATGAAGTATGAGATTTAGAAAAAGTGCCCATGCTATATACAAAACGGAATATCACCTCGTCTGGATACCGAGATATCGGAGAAAAATCTTTGCAAAAGGAGTAAGGGAATATACGGAGAAAATACTCTCGCATATCCCAGAACTTTATCCCGATATCGAG
>SDBT01009503.1_pt1 | contig 15758 bp, 17 predicted proteins | sample 2277101 | NCBI WGS metagenome assembly SDBT01 (sample SAMN10404973, study PRJNA504765) | marine sediment metagenome | isolation source: marine sediment core GS10_PC15, 103 cmbsf | place: Arctic Ocean: Southern Knipovich Ridge | collected 2010 | reverse complement strand
TTCGCAGCCCGGCTGCCTTCAGCTCGTCGGCGTATTGAGATAGCAACGTACCGTTGGTGGTGAGGGCAATGTCATCTATGGCATCTATCTGTGCCAGCATACGAATCAGGCTGGAAAGACCGATGCGTACCAGCGGCTCGCCACCGGTAATCCTCACCTTCTTGATACCCACCTCAGCCGCGACTTCAGCAATACGGTAGATTTCCTCATAGCTCAGGATATCTTCGTGCGGGAGCAGGTTAATGCCCTCAGCAGGCATGCAGTAGACACAGCGCAGGTTGCATCGGTCAGTAACCGAGATGCGCAGATAGTCTATAGGGCGCTGAAACGAGTCAGAAAGTCCGGTCATATAAGGCTATGTCTCCCGTAAAGATAAAGCTTCTATTAAAATACCATATTTCGCAGAATCTGTGCCGCTTTTCTGGCGGCTCGTCCGCGGTGGCTGATTTTATTTTTCTGCGCCAGAGGTAGTTCGGCCATAGTTTTGTCCAGTTCCGGAACATAGAAAATCGGGTCGTAACCGAATCCGTACTCACCACGGGGCTCAAAGGTGATGAAGCCGGCACATTCACCGGAACATAACTCTACTTTCCCCCCGGGTGCGGCCAGCGCAATGACGCATCGAAAAAGGGCCGTCCGTCTCTCCCAGGGCACGCCATCAAGTCGTTTCAAAAGATATTCGATACGGTCCCGGTCGGTTGCGTTTTCACCGGCGTAACGGGCGGAAAGCCTCCCCGGTTCCCCACCCAGGGTGTCCACTTCCAGCCCGGAATCATCGGCCAGTGTGAGCAACTGGCTTTCTCTGGCTACGACCGTCGCCTTTAATCGGGCATTTTCCTCCAGACTCTCGCCTACTTCCTCGACAGCGATTGAGATACCCTGTTCCGCCATGGTCACTATTTTGTAGTCAAGGTCGGTAAGCAGGCTAAGATATTCCCGCACTTTGGCTCGATTATTGGTTCCGAGGAGAAGTTTGGGATACAAAATAACTCCGGTAAATTCCTGGCTACTACGCGGTAAGGTCCTCAACTGCCATGGCAGCCATAGTCATTGTTTGCAGGGTGCCCCTCGAGCCGAGTTCGATAGCTACCCTGGATATGGCTTTGTTGTCCGGTGCTTCCAGGATATTTATGAAATCGTATGGCCCCAGGAGGGCGTATTGAGCCAGTATCTTGACTCCCATGGATTCAACTTCTTTGTTCACTTCCCGGAGTCTTTTTGGATTTGACTTGAGTGTTTTTCTCCCCTCATCGGTTAATGTGGTCAGCATCACATAAACGGCCATAGTCTCACCCCCCGTGCACAGTGTATAATATATCTTATCGCGGAAGGGTAACGCAGTCAAGGGAAATGAACCGGTCAGCTATTTTTCGATTCAGTATTCGATGCCTTTTCGGGCTTTAATGCCCCTGTCATACGGGTGTTTTATTTTTACCATTTCGGTGACAAGGTCGGCGCACTCGATAACGGCATCTTCGGCGTAGCGACCGGTCAAAATCATCTCCACTTCCGGAGGTTTTTCCTCAATAAGTTTGAGCACATCGTCAAGCTGGATGAGCTTGAAATACACGGCGACGTTTACTTCGTCAAGCACCACCATATCATATTTCCCGCTCAGCATCGCCTCGCGGGCCGTCTTTAAAGCCAGTTCTGCCTGCGCTATTTCTTCAGGGTTTACCTTATTCGGGCCAATAAGACACCTGAGACCGAAGCTGGCTACCTCCACGTTGGGCAGCTTCGGCAGGGAGCTGAACTCACCATAGGGGTATTTCCCTTTCATGAAGAAGACAATGAAGACCTTAAAACCGTGGCCGGTGGCTCGTAGAATTGAACCCAGTGCAGCCGAAGTCTTTCCCTTGCCGTTGCCGGTGAAGACCTGGATTAACCCCTTGTTCTTTTTTCTAGCCAAATATACCCCCTCATGCCTGTGTTCTAACTCATTGAGGGGAACGGCATAATTCACCTCTTTAATGGTGCCGAGGGTGGGACTCGAACCCACAAGGATTGCTCCGGCGGATTTTAAGTCCGCTGCGTCTGCCAATTCCGCCACCCCGGCACGTACAAAGTTATTGTAAAGGGTGATATAACGGGCGTCAAGGTAGAGGGACTGGTTTGCTTATGAGGCGGTATATATATGGCGTTTAAGCGCGGACGGTAAATTTCATTAGTTTAGGTGTTATCTTTTTTCGAGCATACTTGCTGTGTTACCTTTCAAGTTGTATCATACTAACAAAGATTCTCTATTAAAGACAATGTAGCATCTATAGTGAATCGTATGACTACGGATGAAGTTGAATACAAACCATTACCTAGTATGTCAGAATTTTGTCTAGAAGTACCTCTGTACCGAGCTATTCCTTTTAAGAAGGAAAACTTCAGGGAACTTAACACCATTAGGGCGTATGATGGATATATTGATTGTTATTGTCTGGATTGCGGTCAAATGAGCGTATTTCATACGGATAGTAGGTACGGTAAGCATCCAGTGTTCGAATATTATAAAGATGCACGAAACATTGTGCTTGAATATAGTTTCAAATGTACGCGCGATGATTCGCACGAGATGTCTTTTTACTTTCTTATTCATAACAATACCATTACTAAGATTGGTCAGTATCCTTCAATAGCAGACGTTATCACTATCGATATTCAGAAATATAGAAAGGTCTTGGGGAATGAACGATACAAAGAATTTAGTCGTGCAATTGGTTTGACATCGCACGGGGTAGGTATTGGGGCATTTGTATATTTACGCCGCATATTTGAAAATCTTATCGAAGAAGCTCATCAGGTTCAAAAGGTTATTGCTGGTTGGGATGAAGATGCTTATCAGAAAAGTAGAATGGAAGAAAAAATTACTCTTTTAGAGGACTGTCTTCCAGAATTTCTTGTACAGAATAAATCACTATATTCGATTCTTAGTAAAGGGATACACGAATTGCAAGAAGATGAATGTCTTGCGTCATTTCCAATAACCAAACTTGGTATTGAATTAATACTCGATGAAAAACTTGAAGAACTAGTAAGGCAGGAAAAAATCAACCAAGCATCTAGTGGCATTTCTGGATTAACACAGAAACTAAAAAGAAAATAACATATATTAATTAGGATATAACTGCCCTATGAATCCTCAGACCATCCTCAAACCTCACCGACCGCCATTGTTGACACCTCAATCTGCCGTACGCTAATATAGCTATAAGTGTCAAATTCATGATTCGCGGGTAATAGCGTGGCTATAGGCAAGCTGTACAGGTTCGACGATAGCGAGTTTGTTGCCGATGTTAACTATCATGTTTTCCAGCATCCGGCCGCAACCAACTGGTGGGGAGAACTCACTCTTGTAAAATCTGTGCCCCTCGATGAAGGTGACATATTTGAAATAGAGTTCGAGAGCAGGCGTAAAAGCAGGTGTCACCTGAAAAAGAAGGTGAACCGGGCGGTGAGCGGTTTGCCATCGCGCTATATATATCATGTGACCGGGTTCAGCGCTATTGAGTAATTTTTGGGGTTTAAGAAATCACGGTTTTAACTTTTTCAACGATAAGTAAGAAAGTAAGGTAATTAACGGTAGGTTTATTATGAACAAAGTGAACGTCTTTCGTTCCCCGAACAAGGTCATCTTCGGTAACGGGACCGTTTCTCAGGTCGGTGCTGAAGCGGCAAAAATGGGTGCCAGAAAGGCGCTCATTGTCAGCGACGCGGGAGTGGTCAAGGGCGGTTTGATAGCTGAAGTTGAGAAATCGCTGGAAGCATCGAAAATAGACCACGGGCTGTTTGACCGCGTGGAATCCGAGCCGCCGGCCCGCATTGTTGACGAATGTGCCAGGGAAGTAACTGAGAAGAAGTATGACATCATCATTGGCGTGGGTGGAGGCAGTTCTCTGGACGTCAGCAAGGGCGCTTCCATAGTGGCTACCAATGGCGGTAAAGTGCTTGACTACGTCGGCAATGATCTGGTTCCCCGCGCCGGAGTCCCCAAAATTCTGCTCCCAACGACCGCGGGCACGGGCAGCGAGGTAACCCGTGTTTTCGTGGTAACCGATGAGGCAGACAATGATAAGAAAGTAATTTTCAGCGATTATAATCTATCCAGCGTGGCCATTATAGACCCGTTGCTTACTTTATCCATGCCGCCCGGGGTGACCGCAGATACCGGCATGGATGCGCTGGTTCACGCGGTGGAGACGTACGTTTCCCGCCTGGCAACCCCATTCTCGGATATTCTGGCTCTGGAGGCCATCCGTTTGATTGGCGAATATCTGCCTGTGGCCTACGCCAAAGCGGACAACATAGAAGCCAGGTATAACATGTCGCTGGCGGCAACAGTGGCCGGACTGGCGTTCAGCAGTGGTGGGCTGGGGGCAGTTCACGCGCTGGCTTATGTGCTGGGTACGGAATACCATATGTCGCACGGTCGCACCAATGCTATCATGCTGCCCTATGTGGTCGATTACAATAAGACGGGCGCGCTGAGTAAATATGCCAGCATTGCGCAGGCAATGGGGGAGAAAACCGCCGGCCTGTCCGATTTTCAGGCTGCGGAGCGATTGGTATTAAGGTTGCACCGATTGTTGAGCGAGGTCGGTATACCGGACAAACTGGGTGCCTATGGCATATCGGCTAAGGACCTTCCAGTGCTGGTGGCGGGGGGCATGAAAAATCGTCGCCTTTTCGTCCCCAATCCGCGGGACCTGACCGAAGGCGATGTGGAAAAGATATACCGCGGTGCGCTTTGATTTGACAGGAAGCTAAGCCAGAGTTAACAAAAGCGTAATTCTATCGATTCGGGAGGCAGCCATTGAGCGAAGAAAAGTATTTGGCAGCATTAAAAGAGGGCATAGTTAATCTGGATTTCGATGCCGTAGCGAAAGCAGCTAAAGAGGCTATGGAGTCCGGCATCGACCCGAATGCGGCCATTAACAATGGTATGTTTCCGGGCATGGCCATCGTGGGCGACAAGTTTGAAAAGGGTGAGTACTTCCTGTCGGAGCTCGTGGTGGCGGCGGAAGTGATGAAGGAAGGACTTAAGGTGATAACGCCGTATATTAAGGGCGACAGCGCCAGGAAAATAGGCAAGGTGGTGATCGCCACGGTGGAAGGGGACCACCATGACCTGGGCAAGAATATCGTCAGCAGTCTTCTGCGGGTACAGGGCTTTGAAGTGATTGACCTGGGCGTTGATGTCGCCACTGATAAAATCATCAGTGCCATAAAGGAGCACCAGCCGTCTATCGTGGGGATGTCGGCGCTGCTCACGCTCACCATGCCCAAGATGGGCGAGGTAATCGAAGCGCTGAAGGCCAATAGCATGAGAGAGAAGGTAAAGGTCATTCTCGGCGGCACGTCCATAACTGAAGAATTCGCCGCCAGCATTGGCGCTGACCATAAAGCGGTCAATGCTCTGGAGGGGGTCAAGAAATGCGTGGAGTGGATTAGTTCTCAGGAGAGGAGGAACTAAGATGGCTGAGATGACGCGTAGAGAGAGGATCTTGAAGGCCAGCCATCGGGGACAGACAGATAAGTTGCCGTTCTTCCATAACTGGCGGCACATGCAGACCGGCTGGGCGGAGCGCGAATGCCGCAACCGCGGGATGGGCATTAGCTGGGGGAGGCCAAGCTACGTAACCAGGATACATGACGTGGATATCACCGAGCAGTGGCTGAAAAAGGACGGGCAGACGGTGTACCACCGCGTCTTTTCCACGCCCGTGGGCACAGTCTATCAGGATGAGATGAGGGCACCCGGCACCGGTCAATGGCACGGGATGCGTGGCTGGAATGATATAACACCCTGGCAAACGGAGCGCCTGATTAAAGGGCCGGAAGATTATCCGGTTGTGAAATACATTGTAGAGCATACTGAATATATTGCCGACTACTACCCTCTGGAGCAGGCCAGGGAATGGTTGGGAGATGAAGGCATTGTCATGGATATCCATCCTCACCAGCCGATGCAGATGCTGATGATCGACTGGGTGGGGAGCGAGGGGGGCAGATTTTTCATTCATCATGCCAGGTATCTGGACCTGGTGGAGGACCTGTATCAGGCTATCTCCAAAAGCCGCGAGCCAATGTACGAGATAGGCGCCAGATCGCCGGCGGACATTATCTGGTGCGGCGACAACATAGACGGCGTGCTGGTCAATCCGAGGCTTTACGAGAAATATTTTATGCCTGAGTATGAGAAAATGGCCAAGATTTGCCATGAACACGGCAAGCTGCTGGCCAGTCACATGGACGGCAGGGTGGGGGTGCTCAAAGACCTTATCGCGAAAACCCCGTTGGACATTATTGAAGCCCTGCATCCGCCGCCAATGGGTGACCTCTCGATTGGGGAGGCACTAAACCTCTGGAAAGATAAGGTCATCTGGGTGGGCTTCCCGGCGACGGCTTATTCCATGGGTCCGAAATCAACCAGGGAACATGCGCTGAATCTACTTCGAGACGTGGTTCCGGGCGAAAGACTGTGCGTTGAAGCATCCACAGAAAACATCGTCTCCAATGAGAATTTGCGTGTGCTGACCTCGGTGCTTGAGAATGCGGAGCTGCCGCTGACTGCGGAAAAAGTCGACCGGATAGAAAAGTCGCTGAAATAAAGCTTTTCCCGGCATAAATACATGGTGATGGCTCTACTGGACCTGATAAAGCAACGGAAGAGCGTGCGCCGTTTCCTGGACCGCCCTGTGGAACGGGAAAAGATAATGATGTGCCTGGAAGCGGCACGAGCGGCGCCCTCAGCCTGCAATTCCCAGCCGTGGCGGTTCATCGTCGTCGACGACCCTGAGCTGAAGAAAAGGCTGTGCGAAAAAGCGTTCCATGGTATCTATTCCATCAACACCTTCTGTAAGACAGCACCGGTTATCGTCGTCATTATCTCGGAGAGAGGTAAATTCCTGGCCCGGATCGGCGGCATGTTCCGGGGGACGAAGTACTACCTCATTGACATCGGCATCGCCGGCGAGCATTTTGTCCTGCAGGCTGAAGAACTGGGTCTGGGCACCTGCTGGATTGGCTGGTTCAAAGAATCGGCGGTGAAGAATGTGCTCGATATTCCGAAAGAGAAAAAGATTGACGTCCTGATGGCGCTGGGCTATCACGATAAGAAGGTCAAGACCGGGCACGATAGAGAGCCGCTGGAGAAAATCGCTTCGTTTAATTCCTACCGGGGATAAAAAATTGGAGGCGACGACCGGATTCGAACCGGTGAATAGGGGTTTTGCAGACCCCCGCCTTAACCACTTGGCTACGTCGCCTCTGGAGCGGAAGACGAGATTCGAACTCGTGACCCTCTCCTTGGCAAGGAGATGCTCTACCACTGAGCCACTTCCGCTTATTCAATTGGTGCCGAAGGGGGGATTTGAACCCCCACGAGCTTATCGCTCACTAGCCCCTCAAGCTAGCGCGTCTACCAGTTCCGCCACCTCGGCATTGTCTTATCTGGCAGGAGTGGGAGGACTCGAACCCCCGACCGGCGGTTTTGGAGACCGCTGCTCTACCAAACTGAGCTACACTCCTCCGTTTCCAGCGTTATATTTTAACATAGGTGTCAATTAATGTGAAGAAGAGCGGAGATTATTCCTGTGGCACATCCATATCAAACAAAGGGGCCTAGTTGTTCATCGGGAGGTAACTTGCGTCTTATTATGGGCTTTCTCTTCGACGGTTGCCGTTGTTTTAATGGGATAGATGGGTCTTCAAATGGAAGTCGCATCTTATATTTACTACGCTCCAATAATGTGCTAGCGTTTGTGAAGTTACATCCGCTGGGATGTACAACAGCCTCGCCACTATCAGTGGCAAAATGCGCCGACCACCTATGACGTTGTGCCAGTATGCAACCGAGAAGACGTAGTGTCGATTGCCCTGGCTTACCAACTCTGATTACTCTTCCTCCATGATAATACATTTCAGAATAGAAAGAATACCTAGTCTTTGCATCTCTATGCTTATCATGGTTGACTAGAATATAATTATGCTTCCTTGCCCATATTAAATATTTCGTATCATCATTGGGGATATCATGCCAAGTAGCGTGAGTCGCCTTGAATCCCACTTTCCGCAACATGAAAACCAACTCAGGGTCAATATCTGAGTCGATTAAGAAGCGTTCTAAGTTATGCAATAGGGATTGTGGTTTGTCTGTCGAGATACCGTTCGTACTCAATTGCTTTCTCGATTTTCTCTGATGGGATACGTCGATAAAGCCTTTTCAGTTCATCAATATCATGATTGGCGAGTAATGCAACTACAGTTGTAGTCGGAACCCTTGTATCTCTTATCACAGGTTCTCCACCCATGATTTCTGGCTTAACTTGGACATACTTACGGAACTGTGGTGGGACGATGATAGATGCTTCTTCGTCCATTTCGCGTAACTCTTCGAAAAGGTCTCCAAAAAGCGTTTCCATTACCTTTTGACCTAATTCAGTTGCATCTGTAATTTCCCACTCATCTGGTCTATCCACATAGATACGGTTTCCAATAACGTAGACCGTTTCATTAGCCCATCCTCTATCAGGGGGGCCAAGCCGTTCATACATATGACGTAATGCTTTTGCGGCAGAGTCGAAGTCAAGGTGCTTATCTCGCAATGCCTTAATGATGCGAACTAGTGTTAAGTCAGAATAAGAATAACCTTCATCTGCGACTAAACCACCCTCAATTAGTTCTAGAGATGGGCGTATTATCCCTCTTCTTCGCCATTCATAAATGGTGGAAAGGGGAATACGAGCTAAACGAGAGACTTGTGCTGCTGAATAGAAACCTTGCCACTCGTTAGACATAATAAAACCTCCTCACTATGTTATAATTCAAGTGAGTTGGTTTGGTTATCAATCTTCAACTCCATTGGAGAGGCATCTGCCAATGCCTCTCTCGAATAGGATATTACACCAATGGGTAAAAAACATCAAGATACCAAAATATCGTTCTATGGGTAACTATTACGGATTAGCATACTTAACTCTTGGCTGGCTTCTTTAGTCAATAGAATGGAATATTTTCAAATCTTCTTACTCACCACTCTCCCCTGTAACACTCCCGTATGCTTCCCTTTCTCCACCACCACCGCCCCGTTGACCAGCACGTAATCAATGCCGACGGGATATTGCTTTGGCGCTTCAAAGGTGGCTTTATCAGCTACTGTCTCCGGGTTGAAGACCACCAGGTCGGCGGCCTGTCCTTCTTTTACCAGGCCGCGGTCATGCAGGCCGAGGCGTTGGGCCGGTGCTGACGTCAGGTGTTGAATTACTTTTTCAAGGCTGAGCACGCCCAGCTCACGGCTGTAGCGCGCTATATAGCGTGGAAAAGTACCCCAGGTGCGGGGGTTGGGTTTCTCCCCAATGAGTATGCCGTCGCTGCCCGCCATGTGGCATGGATGCTTCATGATGCGCTGCACGTCCTCCTCGTTGCCCAGCAGGCTGAGGTGGCCCACTGCCAGCTCCTCCTCCCGCAGCAGGTCGCAGGCGAACTGTACCACTTCCTTACCAGCCATGTTGGCAGCGTCGAGGATAGTCTTGCCCACGTAAATCTCGTTTTGCTCGGAGGGGACACAGGTCAGGACGACCTTGTCCCAGGGGACATTTAATCCCCTTATTTCGGCGCATATCTTTTCCCTGGTTTCGGCCTGCCCCAACCTTTTCAGTATGGCCTCCGGGCCGCCCTCGTGAGCCCAGCGTGGCAGGAAGACGAGCAAAAGCGTGCTCTGGGCGATGTAGGGGTAGCTGTCAAAAGTAACATCGATGCCTTTAGCTCTCGCTTCGTCGACGAGCGACAGCATCTCGGTGGATGTGCCCGGCCGGCTGGGGTATGCTACCGAGAAATGCGAGAAGTGCGTCTTCACGCCGGTCTTCTCGGCGATACGGAGCACTTCTTTGATTGACTCAATCAGGCCGAGGTCGTTTTTCCGCACGTGCCAGATGGAAACGCCATCGAACTCGGCGACTGTTTCACAGATTTTAGTTAGCTCTTCCTCGTTGGCGTAGCGGCACGGGAAATAATCAAGACCGGTGGAAAAACCAACAGCTCCCTCCCGCATCCCCTGCGCCATCAGCGCCTGCATTCCGGCCATTTCCTCGATGGTGGCGAAGCGGTCGACAAAGCCCATTGTTTCCAATCGCAAAGCGTTGTGGGGTACCAGGTAGGCTACATTAATCGCTACTTTGCGGTCGAAACGGCCAAGGAATTCACCGACCGAGTTCCAGGTCCAGGCGATGTCTGGATTGCCGTTCAGACCGGCGAGGTAGCGCCGCATCATCTGCAGGTTATCCGGGGACAGGGGGGCGTAGGATAATCCATCCAGCCCAATCAGATCGGTGGTGACACCCTGCATCACCTTTGCCTCATGCCTGGGGTTAGCCAGCATCATAACATCAGAATGGGTGTGCATGTCGATGAAACCGGGGCAGACCACGAGTCCGCTAGCGTCAATTATACGACTTGCCTGAGAAGGCTCCAGCTTGCCAATGGCGGCTATCCGGCTGCCCTGGAGGCCAATATCACCATGGTACCCGGGGCTGCCAGACCCATCAATTACCCGGCCCCCCCGTATAATTATATCGAACATGATTCCTCCTTAATATCACGCATTGGTATCGTGGCACAAGTTTACTGTATAGCGAACTGGCGGTCAAACTATAAATGGTTATCATTGTTTGACGAAAAGGGAACTTGTGCCGTAAAGTATTGACAGCAGTTCAAGCCATAAATCATCACATGGCTGAATTGACGCCAAAACTGTTTATCGCGAATAAATAAAGGAGGTATCTAAACATGCGATACGGTTCCGGTAAGTATACCTATGAGTTGGTGGAGGGGTGGGCAAAGCTGCCTGAAGGTACATCATTTCTGGACGTCTGTGGCATCTGCGTTGATGCGCAGGACAGGATATATGTGCTGAACAGGAGTGCCGAGCACCCGATAGCGGTCTTTGACCGGGAAGGTAACTTTCTGACTTCATGGGGTCACGGATTGTTCAAACGCGCGCATGGCAGCGGCGTTGGCCCTGATGGTGCCATCTACTGCACCGATGACAGAAACCAGACCGTGCGCAAGTTTACCCCGGAGGGGAAACTGCTCATGACACTGGGCAATGAGGACCAACCGTCGGATAACGGCTACGTCCACGACGGGTTCGATTTCTTCTGGAGCCTGACGACGATTGCCAAAGGTAGCGCGCCGTTTAATCGCCCCACCGGGGTGGCGATAGCCAAATCGGGTAACATTTATGTGGCTGATGGTTACGGCAACGCCCGGGTGCACAAGTTCACGGCTGAGGGCAAGCTGCTGTTATCATGGGGTGAGCCCGGCTATGCTCCGGGCCATTTCCGGCTGCCACACAGCATATACGTGGACAAACAGGAGCGGGTATGGATTCCTGACCGGGAGAACAGCCGGGTCCAGATTTTTGATAGCAACGGGAAATTCCTCGACCAGTGGGAGAACGTTTTCCGCCCCACCGATGTCTACATTGACGATGAGGGCGTTGTCTTTGTCTCTGAGCTGTGTCTGCGTTTGAGTGTCTTCGGCCCGGATGGTAAGCTGCTGGCACGCTGGGGGACGCAGGAGAAGCAAAAGGAGACAGCTTTATTTGTCGCGCCACATGCCATTGCCCTTGATTCCCGCGGTGATATCTACGTTGGGGAGGTCGCCGTGACCTATGCTAAAATTGACCGTGGCTCAAGAGTGCTGCAGAAGTTTGCCCGCAAATCATAGCTGAAATTGGGAAACAGGAGAGGCAATGACCAGAAAAAAAGTGATTGTGCCTGAGACTATACACCGTGCCGGACTGGAAATCTTGCGGCAGGAAGCCGATGTCATTGATTTGGCGGAGCAGCGTGGGCAGCCTTGGCGCGATTACGTTGCGGAGGCGCATGCCATCGTCGTCAGGGTGGCCAAAATCGACAAAGAACTGCTGGAACAGGCGGGGAACCTGATGATTATCGCCAAGCACGGCGTCGGCTACGACAACATAGATGTTGAAGCCGCCACGCAGAAAGGGGTGGTGGTGATAAATACGCCGCTGGATAACGCCGAATCGGTCGCCGAGCATAATCTGGGCCTGATGCTCTCTTTGTCCAAAAATATAGCTACCGCTGACCGGGAGCTCAGAGCGGGTAAGCTGTCGCCACGGGAGAAATACACCGGGATAGAGCTGATGGATAAAACCCTGGGCCTTATCGGCGTGGGCAGAATTGGGTCGACTCTTGCGAACAAGTGCCAGGCGGCGTTCAATATGAAGGTGCTCGTCTATGACCCGTACATTTCCAGGGAAAAAGCCGACCAGCTGAGCGTCACCAAAATTGAGAAACTGGATGACGTGTTGCGAGATGCCGACTACGTCGCCATCTGCGTTCCGCTGACCGAGGAAACGGCCAACCTCATCGGGGCCAGAGAACTGGACTTGATGAAGCCTGATGCCTTTCTGGTAAACAGTTCCCGGGGTGGCATTGTTGACGAGCAGACGCTTTACGGGTGCCTATCAAAGGGCAGAATCGCCGGGGCGGCGATGGACGTTTTTCTCAAAGAGCCGCCGGCTTCAGACCACCCGCTGCTCAGCCTGGATAACTTTATCGGCACACCGCACATTGCCGGCGGTACCCGGGAGGCAATGCAGCGGATGGCCGTTACCGTAGCCGAGGAAGTACTCAGGGTGTTCCACGGTGAAAGGCCGAAATTCCCGGTCAACCCTCAGGTACTTGATTAGTCGCTAAGGCAATTATCAGGGGGAGTGTTTATGACGGCACTCCCCCTTCTTATTTCTGAATCTCTGAAATTAAACCTGCTTAAACAATGGTCATGCCGCCGTCAACCAGGAGTGTCTGGCCGGTGACGTAATCGGATGCGCCTGAAGCCAGGAAAACGGCCGCGCCGGCGTAGTCCCCCGGATATGCTTCCCGACCAATCGGTATGCCTTCAATTATCTTTTTCAGGTCGTCCGGGTTCTCTTCAAAGTATTTCTGGTTAATTGGCGTCATGGTCACCCCTGGCCCGATGGCATTTACGTTGATGCTGTACTGGCTCCACTCCAGGGCCAGAGCACGGGTCAGATGAGAAACACCGGCCTTGGAGGTAGCATAGACCCCTCGCCCCGACTGCACTATCTGCGACACGACGGAAGAGATATTGATGATTTTACCCTTTTTACTCTTTATCATCTCCCGGCCAACAAGCTGGCAACAGAGGAAAAGGCCCCTCAGGTTGGTATTGAGGATGGTATCCCATTCATCTTCCTCGAAGTCCTCCAGCGGTTTGCGTATTATCACGGCGGCGTTATTGACCAGGATATCAATCTTTTTATATTCGTTCATCACCTTTCCCACCATGACGGCAACGGAGGCCTTCTGGCTGACATCGGTGGGTATGGCTATGACGTTGAATCCCTCTTTCTGTAATGCTTCCGCTGCTTTCTGTCCCTCGGCCGCCCGTCGGTTGGCGATGACGACGGTGGCGCCGGCGCCGACAAGGCCCCGGGTTATCCCCAAACCAATGCCCTGGTTACCACCGGTAACGATGGCGATTTTCCCCGTCAGGTCAAACATGTTCATTTGGCTGCCTCCTGCTCGCGAGATTTTATCTCATTTCTTCATGGAATCTCTTCAGTTTGTTCTGGAATTCCGGCTTGTCCCAGACTTCCGGATTGACCAGTGTGGCGGGCTTTTCGCCGTCAATCATCTGGCGTATCTGTTTGGCGATTTCCTCCCACATGGTGGTGTAGAACTCGTCGGTCATGGCGATGGAATGCGGGGTGACAATAACGTTTTCCAGCTTGAACAGGGGATTATCTGCCGGCGTTGGCTCCTGCTCAAACACGTCTATGCCGGCACCCTGAATCCAGCCTTCCTTAAGTGCCCTGATAAGCGCTGCCTCGTCAATGACCGGACCGCGCGAGGTGTTGATGAGAAACGCGGTCTTTTTCATTTTCTTCAATTCCTTTTCCCCGATAAGGTGTCGGGTCTTTTCACTCAAGGGACAGCTAACGTTAACGAAGTCGGCCTGGGCCAGCACGGTGTCCATGTCGGCAAGCTGCACATCGATGTCTTTGACCGCATCCTGAGTGATGTAGGGGTCGTAGGCGATATGTTTCATGCCGAAGGGCCGGGCCAGCCGGAACAGGTCACGGCCAATATTGCCGACGCCGATTGAGCCCAGTGTCTTTCCCGTGAGTCCGATGCCGGGGTACTTTTTCCGGCCTTCGTCCCATTTCCCGGCGCGGGTAACAACGTCCTTGATGCGGAGTCTTGTGGCCAGAGCCAGCATCAGCGCCATGATAGCGGTGGCCACCGGCCGGCGCACTGCCGCCGGGACGATGAAGAGGGCAACGCCGGCATCGGTGCAGGCGGGCACGTCCACCATATCGTAACCGACGCCACCGCGGTTGAGGCAAAGAAGCTGCTCGCAGGCCATCAGCGTTTTCCTGGTCCAGTAGGGAGCGAAGGTAATCACCATGTCAAAGCCTTTAGCCTGCTCGGCGGTAACCTCCGTCAGGTACTCCTGAAACTTATCCCATTCCACGTCCGGCATCTTGTCCAGCACTGACGGCCCCGGTCCCGGGCTAACCGACTTCCCTTTCTCGTCGAAAAGGTCGCGGGTAACGGCAACTCTGGCTTTTCTACCCATCTTATGATTCCTCCTGCTCTGCTTGTTTTACCACACTTAATTTTATACTGATATCTCTAACCTGTAAGCGCACGTGCCTTCTCGATTGCCGGACGCAGCGCTTCCACATTGCCGTTGAGAACGCTGCCGACCAGAAGCAGGTTATAGCCTTCCTTCGCCCATTTGGCCAGAGTTTCAGGGGTAAAGCCCCCGATACCGGCTACCTTGCCCGCTTTCTGGCATATCTGGAGAATATGCTTCAGTTTCTCGTTCACGGCGAGCGTGGTAACCACTTCGGTGGCCACGGCTTTCGGATCCATGTCTCCCATGTCGACCGCCAGGTCAAACGGCCCAACAATCGTGCCGGTAACGCCTTCCAGGCTTAAAATACGGTGCAGATTGCTGATGTTCTCCAGACTCTCCGTCTGGGGGAAAAGCACCGTGTTGTTATTGACGTAATCCATGAGAGAGCGAAATGGCACTTTGGTCAGGTCTTGAGAATCAATCAGATACGGGCTTAGCCCAATGCCGGTACCACGGCGCCCGATGGGAGGGAAATATGACATGTTAACCGCACGGGCGGCTTCTTCTACAGTATTTACCAGGGGGAGCATTGAGCCGTTCACTCCGGCATCCAGGTAACACCTGAAGAAGGCTGCTTTGTCCTCGGTCCGTATCAAAAGGGGCATATCCATCTCGTGGCAGACCCGGATATATTCCCAGATCGTCTCCTTGTTTATCAGGCTGTGTTCCGTCTCCAGCATTACAAACCCGTCCCCCAGGTCTTTAAGCGCCTTTACCGTTTTCTCCGGGTCACCGCCCGGCCCGACGAGCTGTCCAAACATCTTCTCACCGGCCTGCAGTTTCTTTTTCATGTTAAAGGTTGCGTTCAGTTTCAACTTAAAATCCTCCTCGAAAAGTATTTAAGAGGGAATAAATCAACCCACCATTAGCAAGGTTACCCAAACTGCCCAGGCCGTGTCAAGGGCGCTTTATGGTATGGAAAGAAGCCGTTATCGCCGGCTATTTCTATTTGCTGTTTCAGGGTATAGCTTGGTATAATTGGGTGCGCTTATGCGCAGAATAATAGTATGAGGAATTAGATGAAAGCGGAAATCATTTCCATCGGTACTGAGCTTCTCCTCGGTGAGATAGTCGAT
>SDBT01009502.1_pt1 | contig 15759 bp, 29 predicted proteins | sample 2277101 | NCBI WGS metagenome assembly SDBT01 (sample SAMN10404973, study PRJNA504765) | marine sediment metagenome | isolation source: marine sediment core GS10_PC15, 103 cmbsf | place: Arctic Ocean: Southern Knipovich Ridge | collected 2010 | reverse complement strand
CTTCTCTATAGTGTCAGCGAGGATATTATCCTCATTATCTGACCATCCTTTTCTTGTTGCCATACTTTTAATGTTTTTAAAGGTTAATAAAAAATAGCCAGCTTGACCTACTGGCAGTGAGATTACAGGTTTAGGGTCTGTAGTCAAGTTAGCTGGACGCAAAATTCTTAAAGAAGATAAGAGCAACGCATATTGACCTAGTACTGCAGAGCACGTTACTCTAATACTCGTACATCAGTGTATTCCGTTACTGCTTATCATTCTTTTAATGTCGTGCGAAGTCTAAAAGTGCTACTTTAGTATAACGGGGTTAGTCCGAATCCAATCGACGCCTTAGCTCGCTGTACCGCATGAACTTTAACTAATGATGATTTCTCTTTCACACGGATTGGGTACCGCTGATCCATTACATCATCATCTTCGCATACAAGAGACAGCTTTTCCTGCACGCTAAGCGTTAGGACTCTGTTTCACCTGTTTTCCACTGGGTTCCAGGACAATTGAAGTTTTGCAGTTATGTACTGCCAAACGTTTGATCTTTAATCTTTTTAAACAAAAACTCCCAGGATCTGATCCCGGGAGTTATGCAGATCTAGCCAGTCATGGCTAGTTCTTGGTACATTGGAATAACGTTGTCGGTTATTCGGTTACTATCATTCTCCTTATTTTCCTCATCGTGACCTGTCAATTCCAGGCGGCCCCATATTTTAATGCTTTGGAGGAGCAGGTTTGTGCTAACCAGTATTTCAGGTGTTACCTAACTACATCTCTCCACGGAAACCTAATTGGCGTTAGTGGAGCCGGAGGGAGTCGAACCCTCGTCCAGAGAAACTTCGAAAAATCTATCAACGAAATCAAGTATCTTGTAAATATAATGAAAAAAAAGTATATACGGCTCTCTGTAAGACATCGCTTCACCTTTCCCGCATATCTGCTTCGTTTGGCTTAGTAGTCCCGTAGTACTACACCCGCAGGGCTTGTAGGATCCACCCCTCGTTCCCTTATATACTTTAGAATTCCTACAAGGCTGCAATCCTTGACTACTTAGCTTGGTTCAAGCGCATCACTAAGTATTATATCATTCTTGAACTGAACAATGTACACCTGCTTGGATAGGAATTACCGCTTGTGTTATGAACAAGGGCTTTAATGAAAAACGTGCAGGACAGAAATAACTCGCTTTTTGTTTAAAGCCTCTATTTTCTTCCTGTGTTACGCGGATTTACACTACAGCTTGAGACAGCTAATCTCGCATTTTCGCTTAGCTATAGTTTAACCTGCACGGAATACTTGTTAATCAACGTAGGGCTCGACAAGGCACATCGTCCTCTCCACCTACATCTTTGGCACTATATTCAAGTATTCTAAATATCAAAACTTCCTATGAGCTTCTGACGACCGCTCTTCTATATAGTTTTTCGGCCCGATGCTGTGGGAAGTTTATAATGCCGGCTCTAAGCCTGGCTTTGGTTCTTTGATTGCGAGATCGTTTTTTTCTTTAACGAACTCTTCTACTAGTTTGGCTGTGGATCCATCTTCTTGTATAGGTGCAAATAGATCTTCAGATATCCAATGAGCATCACCGTCTACAAGTGTTAATTTTTCCACAGGCACTACAATTCATTATGGGGAGCACACTTAATCTCTTTTTTCCTATATCTATCAAGGGCGCGCATTTACAACCAGGATGTTTGGCTAAAACTTTATAAGTTTTTTTTTCTTTAACTACCACTTTTTTGGCTATGTGTTTGTATGCAAACAACATCTTGCCCTATACTAAACCTTGACATCACACACAAATTTAAGTCTTTTCCCACGCTTCTATTGTCAACATACTATGAGTTTCATCATACAAAGCCTCTTCGTACGTTTGGTTAGCGTGCACATGTGCAGCTACCATTTTTGCTCTTTCTAATGTCTTCATAATAAATAGATTAGCGTGAGGAGGGAATTAATCAGCCCTCTTTCTGATGGTTAAACCACTCAACAAACTGCACAGCAGCCCGGAATGTGGTCATTGGATGGAATGGTTCTTTATGTTTGGAATCTATACTGATATACTTTCTATCAGGGCTTGTAGGCTCTATGAATGTATATTCAGCAGCTATATTGATATCATTAACATAGTCATAATTATGGATCTTCTGGATAACTGGCATGAGCATTCTCCAGTCACTATGATATCCTAAACCAGATACACTCTCAGCATCTTCTATAAACTCATCTAAGAGTTTGGTGCCTTCTTCTATTTGTTTCTTTGTCATAACTACAACTTTGTAGGTCCTGGTGCAGGCTCTTCATCCTTTTTATCCCATTCTGTATCCAGGATGAGATCTCGTATTGTTGGAGCCAGCTCATTGAAGAAAGCTTTCTTCTCAGGCACTATATCACTTTCTTCCATAGACAGGAAGGCAATGAATGGAGCTGGTACTCCTAATTCTTTCTGCATCAATCCAAGCGTTTCTTTGCTTGGTGTTACAGCACCTCTTTCGATGGATACTATCACCGCAGGATGTATTCCTATTTGAGCTCCTAATTCTTCTTCAGTCAGCTCTTTGCGTTCTCTGAACGTTTTAATTGCTTCTCCTATTTTCATAATAATGGGGTTAAATGGTTAAAAATAAAACAGTGAACCCAGGGTAATTACACCATACGCTAAAGCGCACCTCGGTCACCCACTCCGACAAGACTCTTCTCAGTTTTAGCTGCAGACGTGTTTTGGTTCATTCACTGCACATGTAGAGACCGACTCTTGCGAGCTATTGTTGGGCATACTCTAACTGTATCCCAGCGGTTATCTTGTGATTGGATGGCCGGAGCAGCCGGCTTCCCTTACCTCATCATACGAGAGCCAATCTTAATGTCAAACTATCTGTCCATTTCTAAGTTAATGGAACGTATCATATGTGTCAAGCACAAACGAGCCTTGAGATTCTAACTACTCCTCTCTCTTTAACGCCATCCAACAAACAACACCCTCTTAGCAGGGCTGTGATGTACAAACCATTCACTTACGCTACTGGATTTGCTCTTCTTAGGTCACTGTTCGTCTTCAGCAGATAGTTATTCTTTTATATTCTTCTATTATTTTTATGTTTTCTCAGAGGGAGTAAGCGGCTACATTTTAGGAAATATCTTAAATAAGCTTTAATGCCTCAATAAGGCCAACTTCTAATGCTTCTTCATAAGTATCTTTTTTATCATAAGATATACTACTGTCCTTTGTAGGATAAAGTATACCAAAGTATTTACCTTTATTTGCAGGAGATACTATTACTATTAAATCATGCTCGTCTCTCAACCATTTCTGTAATAGAGCTTGAGTTGGAGCATAACCAAGTTCCGGCTCTTTTTCTTCGGCGTCGTTCCATAATAAAAGAGGCATAAAATCTGTATCTGTTCTATGTCCATGATACCCTTTATCCGTTCTTATGTCAAATCCTCTTTCTTTAGCGCACACTGCTGTTTCGAATGATATTAGTTGTTCTTCCATAATTTCTCGGGTTTAGTGACCTCATCAAATTCATCTTCAGTGAATACAGAATAGTCTGTCTCTTTGCTTCTGATATATTTGACAAAGCTGTCTGCGCTGTAATCATCAGTACGAGCCAGCCAGTTTTCAAGAGCGTCCTCTATCCTCAGACCAGGCACATCCGGTAGATTATGTACTATGTTGAACGACCTGGGCTCATCATGTACATTGAAGTTGACTGTCGAGTTGGTCATTTGCATGGCTTTAATTTTCGTCAGGGTAAGTTGCCATGATGCCTCCAAATAGCATATAAACTATTGTCATTATCAGTCCTCCCCAGAATAATCCACTGGCTCCATCATGCGATAAAGTATTGTAATTATCACAGTACCATGCAAAATATAGACAAGGTGGAGTCATTGACATCCCTATTATTATAAGGACATACAGTTTTCTTAGTGTTTCTTTCATAATTGACAAGTTAAAGGTATTGCTTCAGCTTTGTCAATGAATATCTCCTTGACATCTGCTTTTACATCATCAAATCCAAGCATCACTTCAACAACAGCTTTTAGGCCATTGATTTGATCTGCTCTGATCTCTTTTTCATCTGTGTGTACATATTCAGTCCACCTAATAGAAGTGTTGTGTTCAAAAGCTGTTTCTATAGCTATTATTTCATTTAAAGAGAACTCAGTAGCTTCTATACACTTTTTTCCTTTGTCTTTTTCAAACTTAAAAGCAGATGTCTCAAAAAACAATGCTGACCAATGCTCATTCTCTGCAATAGCGCAATGATCCTCGTCATTTTGAGGAATAATAGCAGTAATTCCCATTCCATGAGCAACCATATTGCCTACAGCACAAGCTTTACAAGTACCCTTGGCCAGTGTGTTATTATTGATCGCATCTAAAAAGATATCGATCGCTTTCTCAATTCTTGGTGTTAGTTTCATAGTTTTAAGTTTAAATGATTAACAGATTTGTCGATAAATGACTATATAGATACAAACACACAGTATGATAAAGAGTGCTACCATGCATGTTATGAATAGCGTAAATGCACCGACTATCCACATGCTGTCGTCTCTATTAAATCCCATGAGCCATACTGTACCATAGTTTTTCTTTTTGCATTTCTCTGCAATCCAGAAAGCTATTCTTCCTATTATTATAGGAACGAACACTATCAGTGCTAATGATCCTATTATGGTACCTACAGTTTTGAGGTGACATAGTAATTCAAATGTTTCCATAGTTGTTAGTTTAAGTCAATAATTATTTACCTTAGTCGTGTGTTCTTTTGATATCAAATACATCTGTTTCCCCATTGGCTTCTACATATTGGTAGACAACTGACTCTGGTATTTCAGGTAAAGATAGAGATTTAAGTGTTGTAGCTGTTACTTTAATATCTTTTGGTCCACAATCCCCATCACTTTTAGCTTGTACAGGAGAACTGTAATTACCTCCAAACTTAGACTCGTCTTCTAAATACCAATCACCTTCTTTGATAGCATCATCTGATACCTGGTAAAGATGGTAATATGTACAATTTCTCCATTCTACATCAAGATCACCTTGCACATTGAGTATAAGCTTACCGTCTGCTTTATAGATAGGAGCATTGTTTCTATCGATGCTCGTATCATTTGGTAGCATAACCAATGTTGGTGTTTCTTTCATGATTATAGGTTTAAATGAATAATTAGATGAGGTCTCTGAGTGTACTAGCTAATTCATAGTCTTCTTCTTCAACAGCTTCGTCCATCTTTGCTTCTAAGTCTTCTCTTTTTATGAATAGACTCGAAAATGTCCAGTGCAACCCATCGGTAGGATGACTACGACCGCAATCACACTTTAAGTTTACTCTGTTGGTTGTAGGTCCTACATTAATTGCTTGACGGCCGTTAATAGAACAATACGATACAGCTTTTACAATGTATATATCCCCTTTGGTTCTAGGTTGTGACCCATTACCTGTATTACTTTTCAGAGCGATGACTTCGTCACCTACTTCGAATTTGTTGTTTGAGTTGTTCATAATGGTGTGGCTTTGTGAGGATAATCCTCAGTTAAAAAATAAGTTTGACGATGAAAAAGTGATAGCTTATTGATCACCACATCCAGATATGATACTAGCCCAGTTAGGACCAAAGCTTCTTGCATAGCTTCGTCTTTCTTCTTCATTTATTGCAGCTCTGATATCTTCTCTGCAATTGTTGTGATGCTGGTCTCTTTCCATCTTTAATTCTTGTTGTAGAAGATTGTTGTTTCGATCGTCCATTTCGTCCTCAGTGAGGTTTATATTGTCGTCCATAATGTATCTTTTTAATGATTAAACTTAGTATAGCATAGGGTAACCTTCGTAGTTGATAGCTTTGTGATGGGTGGGGAATAAAAAACTAAGAGTTCTTGTTATACCATTTAATAAACTCTACTACCACTTGATATGTGGCTTCTAATTTTGTCATTGGACCGTATATATTGTATTCATCCTTCTTCCCTTTACGTACAGAAACAGTCGGCATATCTCCGTGTGGTGTAGAATCATGTAAGCTGTATGCGTCTTGCCTTGTTACATCAACATAAGGACGATGCCCATTATTCAAGGTAATAGTCACTTTAAATTTCCATTTATCCACTTCAACAGTTTCAATCTTCTCTACTACTGGTATTAACCAATCCCAAGAGGTTTGGAATTTTTAACTCATCAAAGTAAATGAGTTTATCAGGTAGTCCAGCGATTGATAAATCTATTGGCGAATACCATTTTTTTCATATCTGTTCGCGGCTCTCCCTCTCTTGGGTAGACATCCATAAAACTCAGCAATTAGTTTGTTGTTTTCTTGTATGTTCATAATGATGTCTTTTTGATGTGAGGGAAATAAAAAGCACAAGACTCAGGGTCTTGCACCAATTGATTCATCTGTTTGTATTCTTTTATCCCAGCCTGCATCTATCCATTCTTGTGGTACATGTGTCTTGGGTAGAATCTTGGTTGGCTTACGACTACATGAGCATATTAATAGCAGTAGTGTAGTTGATAATAGTAGTAGTTTCATGTGTTCTAGGATTTGGTGACTCTTTTGTAATGGTTAAGGAGTAAAAACTAAGAGTACAGCCAATTAAGGCTATACTCATAGTAATAAGGTTGATGTGTTACTCTGAAGCGGATGAAAGACCCACAGGGACTGCATCTTCAGTCTCACTCACATCAGCAACGATACGATCGTGCTCTATAAACGTGTGAGTAGCAGTGCCTAACACCACAGTTGAAGCACTATAGACAGGGTTACCATCTTTAGTGATTACACTTCCAGCGTGTACATGTCCTTCTGGATATACCTTCATTCCACGAGGTGTACCAGCAGCAAGCATGTCAATTTGATACTTAGTGATAGGTGTCAAACCTTCAGTAATCTGAACAGTTAATACTTGACCGCCCATTTCAGCTAGGATTTCTCCTTCGTCATAGGTAATTTCAGTATTAACAGCCTGACCATCAAGCTTCTTAATATCAGCAGCCAAGGCTGGGATATTAGCAGCTAAATCAGAAGGCTCTCCAGATACCCATCCTTTACGGAAGCGTGCTTTGAACCTGTCATCAGAAGCATTAAGTAGACTAGCTACTCCGCCTCTTCCAGCAGTAATTTGAGCAGAAACCTCTATCTCAAGTTTACCACCATTAACAACTCTCAATCGACTAATGAATGACTTTTTCATGTGTTTATTGGGTTTAATTGATTGTTACTCTGCCCTTAAGGTGAGTGTATCATATGTGCACTGTTTGAACGTCGATTCGTCAGTACATCGTAATCAAGCCTTGCTCGATTAATACACTCTGTAGCTTAGAGTCATTACCTTGGTAGTAGCATCACATAGTGTGACACACCGACCAACTAATATGGAAGGTCTTGGTCGTATCCCTGGCATTAGCAAGAGAGCCAGAGGATTACTCCTCAATAGCTCTCTTTTTAAGTTCAATGTCGAGTATCTTAATCCACATCATGCTGTATGCCTCGCACCCATCGTCCTTTGATGGTCTACGTTTAATCATGTTAAGACTATTAGTAACATGACTAGTTTCCATGTCTTGTACTAATATCTCTTTACTGTTTTTAGTAGTCCAGTATAGAATACCTGTGATATATAAGTCCCAGTTCTTCTTTGCTAACTCGTCAGCATGATGAACAGCAGCGTCGTAAGCTGCTTGTTCTCTTATACCTTCGAACATTGCATCGTCTGCCATGTCTCCCATAATGTATGTGTTTAAGTGAATGTATCCGTATCATATGAAAGCTTTACCACTCCAGGTCTAAGGATAAAGCTCGGTGTTCGAGTAGTCAAGGATATCTTGACAACTCAATCAATCCCCTCCATTAACACACCAGACCCGGAAGTCATCCATGACTATCCCAGGTCTAGGTGTTAAATGAGTGGAGTACTATCGCCTCTCTTCCCTTTGAGCTAATGCATCTGCTGCATACTCATCGAACTCATCATCACTCATACTCTCGAGTGCACTATGATAACGCTCTTCGCCTTCATCATCATGCAAGCCTTCTTGTGCTTTGAGCTTGGCATCAACTAAATAACTTACCGGTGTTGAGTCATCGGTGGACTCGGCTATCCTCCATGCTACATGGAAGATAAGCCCTGCTAATAATAATATGATCATACCAAAGCATATGAAAGCCCTTTAACCCCAGAATTTCGGGGGGTACACGAGTCGGGAATAAATCGACGGGGGGATGGAGAGATAGACCCTCACAAAACTATTTACAAACAGTTCAAAAATTTTAGAAAATTTTAGTACCTTCGACTCGGCAATAATGCCATATACATAAATATATACACACATGTACACATTAAGAATCGTATCCGATAACGGGGTACAGACCAATCAAGCTCTTGGGCAGCATTACACACTTGTTCACCGGTTTGCGTCTTCAGAGTCGTTTAGAGGCACCTTTAAGGATGTATTCGGAATGCTTCATTCAGCAGACTCGACTGACCAAGATAGTATTAATTGCTATGCATTTTTACGCTCTGAAGGTGGGGCTATAACCATTCCTCTGTATATGGATGAACGTTACTACATCATGACAGAGAGCGGGAAGACGTTCGCCAATTTAAGCTATAGAAAATAAGGAGTGCACATCTCTATACGTTTAAGATTGATTGAGCCCTCTTCGGAGGGCTTTTTCATGCAGTATATCCGTATATGTATATAATTGCCAATATATACGTAATTGGATATAATATCCTCGATAACTGCGTATATGTACGTATTTACATATAGTGTACTTGGTGCCGGTTAGATCGAATACGATCGTATACGGTTGCTTGCGATTGCCTATAGTCAAGTAGATGGAGGGTAAAACTTGACATTTTTTACTTCCGTCCATACCCGTACAGGTATAAATTACCCCTATACAGTCCTTACTATACCCGACCGGGATGTTTGAAGCTCACTTTGATACTGTCCATGAGCTTCGAATTACACTGTACCATAAGGTTGCATCAGTAATTGTACTATTCCAAGTTACACATCTACTTACATATGTGCGATTCGAAGTCGATTTCAGGTCCAATATATAAGGGTCGGTGACACCCTCCGGGACAGTCACATGTAGATCAGATAACCTATGCAAAATAAAAGTGTGTTTGGAGGACATGGAGGCCGATAAAAAGGAGTTAGTATAATATAGGTCACCTGTAAGTAACCCTATACTATACTTACAGTATATTCAGCTAGTATACTAAGAGGTATAGTATAGGGTAACTATCTACCCCCTGAAAAACGTGTCAAGTTTTTGAGCACTTATTTTTAAAATATTTTCGATATGTCTTGGTATATTATAGGGTAACCTTTAATTTAGCACTTAGTTAAGATCAATTAAGTTAAACGTATGGAAAAACAGCACTACACTCCAGACCCGGAGGAGTTTCACATAGGGTTTATATATGAGTACCCTAGCAATCTCAATTTTAAAGACCTTAGCCTAAATCGTGTAGACCTTAAGTTGTTTGATCCTAAAAGGTGGAAATCAAAAGAGGTAGGTTACAGAGATGAGCTTATAGGCTACGATGGCGAAGACCATTTAGATACATTACTTCCTAAAGAACTTATTAGAGTTAAATATCTTGACAGACAGGATGTCGTAGATCTTGAATTCAGTATGGGGAAGCCTTATATCTTTGAAAAGATTGTAGATACTGGTAAAGCTACTATCGAAGTGTTCTGGTGGTCTGAGGCTATTACTAGATGGGTTCTTATAAAAGTGCCTAATGCATTAGGGGAAATGGTTATCGGTTTCTACGGTGAAATCAAGAACAAATCAGAGCTTAAGAAAGTCCTACAGATGATAGGTATATTATAATGGAGAAGGTAAAGTTAAAATACTATGTGCCGGAGGCGAAAGAGTTTCACGAAGGCTTTGAATTTGAGTTCAGGAAGAGACATAGATGCGGGCTCATAGCTTATATTGATGCAAATCATACTTATACTGAAGAATGGTACAAATACGCATTTAGGAAAAAAGAAACAGGTAATATGTATGAAAAATTACTCTCATTAGACTTTTCGGCTCCTTTAGCTATCAGTGAACTAGCATGCTATATAGAAGATGATGCTCTTAGAGTGAAGTATCTTGATCGTGAAGACATTGAGGCTGTTCTAAAAGAAGGTGGCTGGGATGTACTGGATGATAATAACTCTGGTGGGGGCTTTAATGCACGATTCTTAAATGAGTGCAGTGTTAGGATTGAGGCCCATCACGGTAAGAAACCTTGGATCTTCATTTATAAGCAAGGGGGTAAGTGGGGTGTGGAGGTAGAAGAGACCAGAGTGCTCAATCAAGTGAGTATCAAGAACAAATCTGAATTTAAGAAACTGCTACGGATGATAGGAATTCTGTAGAAAACGATTATATTTGCATGAGTTCCAGTAAGAATAGAAACAAATACTACTTTAAAATGTGGTTTGGAGTTAGAAATGAGAACTTCCTTGACAGGTTTCAACATCTGTCTGAGGTCCGGATCTTTAAAGAGATTCTTAAAGGCCTCAACAAAGAGGACATGACGTGGGCGCATACTCGCTCAACCCGTCTCCAGATCATCAGAAAAGTACATATATCAGAGATTGGCTTTAAGACCAGGCTTACGTCAATGGTCAAATCCAAGCTCTTAATCAGGATAGGTAGAGGCCTGTATAAAGTTAATGATGTGGATATCACATTTACTGAAATACCAAAATAAAAAGAAAATGAATGAAAGCACAGAGACATCTAGTGAGTTGCAGCAACACATTGGTGTAAAATTAATTAACGCGTTACCTATGACTAGATTGGAATACAATCAGTTTAGAGGCTGGGATCTACCAGAGGATGAAGATGGCAGCGATGCAGGATTCTTAGTTGAGTATCTTGACGGAGGGAAACCTAATACTGAGGCATATGCCGGATATGTTAGTTGGTCGCCAGAAGAAGTATTCCATAATGCTTATAGATGTACAGATGGATTATCATTTGGATTAGCTGTTGAGGCTATGAAGAAAGGTCATTTAATCTCTAGGGCTGGTTGGAATGGTAAAAATATGTTTGTGTTCAAACAAATTCCTGCAGAGATAGGATTAGATATTATTCCTAATATGCAAAGTGTTCCACAGGCTATGAAAGATAAAATGGTTGAAGCACAGACCACTCTTAAGTATACAAATCAAATGTGTATAGTGACAGAAGAAGGACGTGTGGATAGCTGGGTAGCTTCATCTAGTGATACTTTCGCTGATGATTGGTGTATAGTAGAAAGAAATTAATAAAATTATGAATCATAATGATGCAATGGCTGCAGTGGCTCGAGGAGCGATAGTAGCAAGAGAATCCTGGGAAGACGGGATTCGAGTAATGAACGTTGAAACGCTTGACGAGGTTGGGCATGAAACGCAGTACAAAGTACCTGGTGTAGATCCTTCCATCTATACAGGAAGTGATGAAGAGAAAGATGCTACTGATTGGACCGTAGTGTCTGAAGAAGGTGGTTTTACAGGTGCAGTAGAAGTTGATGAAGCTCCTGAGGGCGCTGAAGAAGTACCTGATGTATCTGCAAGTGAAGATGCTCCTGAAGGTAATGAAGATACTACTCCTCCTGCAGGAAACGTTGGGGTGCCTGATGCTACTCCAGAAACAGAAGGAACTGAAAGTGTTGACGATGCCGAAGAAAATGGTAGCGATCAAGAGCTTAACGATTTAAGTTCTGAAGCTGAAGCTGGTGCAGAAGCTCCTGCTGCTGAAGAAGGTGCACAAGAAGAAGGTAATGATAATGGTGAAGCTGCAGATCCTGTTGCAGAAACCGGTGCTGAGGGAGAAGAAGAGGTTGAAGTAGATCCTAACGCGTAATGAAGCGGTTAACAACATTAGTAGTCGTACCATGGGGAGTAGCAGTGCTACTCTTCATGTTTGGCTACGAGATGGGGTTCGATAAGATCGACCCTCGTGATGGTCATTGGACTGGTATAGAATGGGTTCTTAGTATAACAGCGTGTGCTGGAATATTGATGCCCATCTGGTTTATGGTCAGACAAGCAATAATAAGAAAACGACATGTCTAAATTAGCACCAGAATTTATTACCCCTCTTAGGAACCAGGTTCTTATTAGGATGGAAGCTCCAGACAGTAAGATTATTCTTACCGGAGATCAAACAGCTCACAGGATGTACAAAATTGTAACGGCTGTAGGTCCAGACGTAACGCTTGTGAAAGTAGGAGATTATATTGAGTATCCTACTAATCCGTTTCTTGCTCCTGTAGAGGCGCCTGAAAAAGCTGATGAAACCCCTTATGCTTTAATTGAAGAAAGTCAGCTCATTGGTATTTATACTGACGACTTCAGAGCTAGATGCGAAAATAAAGGAAACAAGTCTTTAAAAGAGAGTGAGGCGTAATGGAGCCCAAGGTTGTAGTATATAGATATTTCAAAAGCGGAGAGATGGGTTCAGAACAAAAATCTCGTTTTGCATTTTACCTTCGTGATATTGAAATGATTGAAGAGGCGATGGATCCAAAGAAATTAAAAAGTGGTCCTAAATGCTTCATAGCATTCTATAGTGGTAGATTAGAATTAGTAGGTATAGAGTTTGAAGAGTTATTGAGTTTGTGGGTAGATCAAGAAATGTCAAAAGAAAATGTCACTGATTATTGTACATAAGAGTAAGCCTTACGAATGGACACCGGAAGACTTTAATTTCAACTGTGTTCGTGCCTCCACAATAGCTGAGGAGAATCTTTGGAGAAACGGACGTTACGAGTTAAGGTATCTCGGTAACGGATTCTGGCTCTGTAGAAAACATCAGACGAAAGGAACTGAAACAAAAGTTGTTGTCAACTTCTGTAAGTCTGTTCTCCCGGAAGATGTCGAGTTTGCCAAGATGCTGTTAAAAGACAGATTGTAATGGAGGGTATATCACTTACAAAGGAAATCAACAATCGAAATGCTGTTGAAAGCGTTATGCGCACGTTCAATGGCTTCATGGGTTTATCGCAGAAAGAATTCGATGTTCTGTGCGCTCTTATGGAAACAGAACTACAATATCGTATGAAGGACCTCGTTAGTGTTCCTGGAGTGTCTACCTTTTCTTCTGATTCACGTAAAGCTGTGTACGGACGTTTGGGAATCAAATCCCACCAGTTCAATAACCTGATTGCAGCCCTTAAGAAGAAAAAAGCTATATTGGGAGGAAAGGACCTCCACTTTAATCCATGGTCAGAAAAGGTGATCGAGTCTTTATTGAAGGGCAAAGGAAATATGCAGGTCAACTTTAAGTTTGTCTATAGCAGATGAAAAGCTTTGTAGAACGATATCAAGAAGGAGCAAATTTCTGGGATGAGTGCTCCCAGTTACTAGCTGTATCTCCTTTTAGAGAATTCATGCAGCGAGACCCCAGCGAAGGGAAATCGGAGAGCTCCAACCTGATGTGGGCCATTGCCTTCGTTTACGACTACGACTCAAGCTATGCCAAGCAGCCTCTTGAAGACCGTATCGTTCTAATTGAAAATGACTTCTTAAAGGATAAAGGATATTTCGAAAAGAAGAAGAATGCGCTTGAAGGATTAATAGATGGCTACAATAAATTTCAGTATGACTCCCCTCGCCGATCGTTAGCAGAGTGGAATGCATCCATGGACAAGAGATCTAAATTTCTAAAAGACACACCGTATACTTTAGAGAACGCTGCTGTGCTTGATAAAATACATTCCAACACAAACAAACTATTTGAAGATCTCGACCGTATTAAGGAGTCTATTGAGAAAGCAGATGCAACTCTAAAGAATAAGGGAGGCATTATTACCTCGCTGCTTGAAGACGGAGATCTAGATCATGATAAGTAAACGGTATCCGAAAGATATCATAAACAAACTCTCTGAAGAGTTTGCACTAACCCCTGAAGAGATCGAGAAGATCGTTGACAGCCAGTTTCAATTCGTCAGACGAATGATGGTAAAAGGGAACACTAAAGGAGTCAAGTTAATGAAGCTTGGCCATTTTCTAATGAAGCCCTGGATGAGGGGTAGAGTGGAAGAAAGGAAACGAGTACTAAAAGAACAGGCTAGTGTTAATCAATCCTGAGTATTTTGTCGAGGTAGCTAAGAAGGGGATTCCTAAAATGAATCCTCTTTCGCTGGAATATAGGCGCTGGTGGAGGGAGCAGTATGAATTCTGTACCCAGGGTATTACTATCGGTGGAAAGTTTATGCCTCCTAAACTGTACAGCTATTTAAACTATGGCACCATTGAGCTCTATGATCGAGTGACCGGACGTAAGCGTAAAGGCAAACCATTCCTCAGAGATATTGAGTGGGAGGTATTTACTGAGCTTTGGGAAGCAGACATGCACGATGAAGGATTTATGTGGATTAGTGGTCGCCGTGGCGGAAAATCTTATATAGCTGCTTGGTGCGCTGCTCACGAATATACGTTCTATCCGGATAATGAAGTAGTCATCGGCGCTTACGAATCTAAATACTCAGACCCGCTAATGGAAAAAGTTGTTGTCCATCTAGATGGCATGCACGGTACTGAGTTCTACCATAATCGTGTAAAGGATGATTTACGGAATGTACTTCGATCTGGATATCATACCAAGACTCCGGAAGGTGGGTGGATCCGAAAAGGCTATGATTCCCGTATCTACAATATTAAGTTTAAGGATACCCACACGGCGGCGAATGGCAAAACTCCTAAGCTTATGATCTTTGAAGAGATCGGTATGTTTGATAATCTCGAACAAGCCTATGCTTCTGCAGAGCCTTGTTGGAAAGAGGGAACGAAGTGGTTTGGAATGCCTTTTCTCATTGGTACTGGTGGAGACATGGATCGTGGATCTATCTCTGCCCAGAAGATGTTCTTCGATCCGGAGACTTATGGACTACGTGCATTCAGCGGAGATGACGCTGAAAACAAGCGTGCATATTTCACACCGGGCCATAGAGTACTGAATGATTATAAGGAGATGGCAGATGACGGCATTACTCTGATTACTCAGGAGAAGGCGGCCATGGAGAAGTTAAAGGAAACTCGCGAGGTTAAAAAAGCTGGCCGTAATCAAGATGCTTATTTCAAAGAGCTCCAGTATTATCCATTTACACCAGATGAGGCATTCATTCAATCTGTAGGTAATATCTTTCCTCAAGCCCTCCTCCAGGAAAGACTTAACTACCTGATCAAAAATAAGACAGCTAGGAACTTTGGACAGATTGGTTATCTTGATATGGATGAGCACGGCGGAGTAAAGTGGAAACAGAAAGATGGGCTGCAGGAAGCCTCTTATCCGTTTGATCATAAAAACAAAGAAGGCTGTATTATAGTTTATGAACATCCGGAAGACGATGCGCGCCCATTCTTGTACATAGGCGGAACGGATCCATACCGTCAAGATGAGGCAGCCTCCTCAGATTCATTAGGAGCCACAACGATCTATAAAAGATTCTACTCTCCGAACCAAACTTATGAGTGGCCAGTTGCCACATATTACGGCAGACCTGAGACCTCTGACGAGTATTATGAAAATGTACGCCGTCTTTGCATCTACTATAACGCCCGTATACTTTATGAAAATGAGGTACGCGGAATGAAGGAATATTTTGAAAAAATGAATTCTTTACGTTATCTTGCAATACAGCCACAGATTATAAAAGACATTATAAAGGATAGTCGGGTTGATCGAGGGTACGGAATTCACATGCACGACAAGATCAAAAACTTTGATGAGATGAAAGTTAGGGAG
>SDBT01009501.1_pt1 | contig 15760 bp, 9 predicted proteins | sample 2277101 | NCBI WGS metagenome assembly SDBT01 (sample SAMN10404973, study PRJNA504765) | marine sediment metagenome | isolation source: marine sediment core GS10_PC15, 103 cmbsf | place: Arctic Ocean: Southern Knipovich Ridge | collected 2010 | reverse complement strand
TCGCAGGTGTGGAGGCTGCCGGTGGATGGGGGCGAGGCGGAGCAGGTGACCGATCTGCCGCTCGATGTCGAGGGGTTTCTGCTCTCGCCGGATGGGACGCACCTACTGCTGGCGATCGAGGTATTTCCGGAATGCAGGACCTTGCCGGAGACCAAGGAGCGGCTGAAGGAGAGCGAAGAGCGAAAATCCTCAGGTCGCGTCTACGAGAAGCTCTTCATTCGCCATTGGGACACCTGGAAGGACGGACGACGGTCGCATTTGTTTGCACTGCCGCTCGACGGCGGCGAGTCGGTCGACCTGATGAAGGGCATGGACGCCGACGTGCCACCCAAGCCGTTTGGCGGGATGGAAGAAGCCGCGTTCACGCCGGATGGAAAGTCGGTCGTGTTCGCAGTTGGGGACGCGAGTGGCGAGGAGGCCTGGTCGACGCAGCACAACTTGTACGTCGTACCGGCCGACGGCTCGGACTCGCCGAAGTGTTTGACCGAAGGCAACCGGGCCTGGCTCACCAGCCCGGTGTTCTCGCCGGACGGTAAGACGCTGGCGTACCTGGCGATGGAGCGACCGGGGTTCGAGGCCGATCGGCTGCGAATCGTGTTGCGTTCCTGGCCCGGCGGCGAGACGCGCATTTTAACAGAGGAGTGGGACCGCTCGGCGGGTGGGATCGAGTGGTCGTCGGGCGGCAAGATGATCTACACACACGCCGACAACCTCGGTCAGCACTCGCTCTTCGCGGTAGACGTCGCCGGCGGCGAGGTGCGTACGCTGGTGAAGGATGGCAAAGTGTTCTCGCCGGTCGCCGCCGGTGATTCGATCGTCTTCGGCCTGAACCACCACCGCAGCCCGGTCGAGTTGTTCACGGTCAAGCCAGACGGCGCCGATCTGAAGCAAATCACGCACATCAACGCCAAGAAGCTCGCCGGCGTGCGCATGGGTGATAGCGAGCAATTCACCTTCAAGGGCTGGAACGACGAACAGGTCTACGCCTACGTGGTCAAGCCGGTCGATTTCGACCCGGCGAAGAAGTACCCGGTGGCGTTTCTGATTCACGGCGGGCCGCAGGGCTCGTTCGGGGCGGACTTTCACTATCGCTGGAACCCGCAGGTGTACGCCGGCGCCGGCTATGCCGCCGTCATGGTCGATTTCCATGGCTCGACCGGCTATGGGCAGGCGTTCACCGACTCGATCAGCGGCCACTGGGGCGACCGCCCGTTCGAGGATCTACAGAGGGGTCTGGCCGCGGCTCTGGAGCGCTATATCTGGATGGACGGCGACCGCGTGGCGGCGTTGGGGGCCTCCTACGGCGGGTACATGATCAACTGGATCGCCGGCAACTGGCCCGACCGCTTCCGCTGCTTGGTCAACCACGACGGCAATCTCTGCGAACGGCTGGCGTACTACGCCACCGAGGAGCTGTGGTTTCCTGAATGGGAGCATGGCGGGCCGGAGTGGGCCAATCGAGAGGGTTACGGGAAACACAATCCGATCGACCACATCGACCAGTGGAAGACCCCGATGCTGGTGATTCACAGCGCCAACGATTATCGGGTGGTGGATACGCAGGGCATCTCGACCTTCACGGCGTTGCAGCGCAAGGGCATCCCGAGCAAGCTGCTGTATTTCCCGGACGAAAACCACTGGATCCTGAAACCGGCCAACGGCATCTTGTGGCACGAGACGGTGATCGAGTGGATCGATCTGTGGGCCAAGGGGTAGCGCAAAACCGTACGTGCTGAAGTAGGACAAACTCCGAGCCCACGATTCCCCCTTGCTGCAACCAGCCTACTCACGCGAGCGTCTGATACTCGCGGGGGTGGTGCGTAGCGCAGCACGGAAACTGCTCCGTTCACCTCGCAACACCTCCCAGCACGCCGCATCGCGGGCGTTTATCGGTTCGCCGACCGTGCCGTTCGCGGGCCCGGATACTAGACCGCGCGCGTGCTACTTGACGCGCGCCGACCACGTGTCGATATCAAGACATGGCGGCGCTTCGACCGGCGCCGGGAACGCCTCTCCAGGCACCAAACGCTTCTCAGGACCCCTGAATGCAGGCGAGAGCAAGCGAGAACCCGCTTCTTACGAGCAAGTTGCGCAAGTTGTTCGCCGAAGCGAAGTTGCCGACCAACCCGGCGCTCGCCGCAACTATTCTCAAGCTCATCGACGATCCCAAATCCAGCGCGGCCGACTTCGCCAGTGCGCTGCGCAGCGACCCCGCGCTTTCCACCCGCTTGCTGAAGACGGCGAACTCCGTGCACTTCGCGCAGCGAGAACCGGTTACCACGATCGCACGCGCGATCACGGTCTTGGGGCTTAACCGCGTCAAGACGGCCTCGCTCGCCTTTCAGTTGGTGACCCACCTGAATAAACTAGGCGGCACCCCGTTCGACATGAAGATGTTTTGGCAGGATTCGCTGCTGCGCGCCTGTCTGGGACACTCGATCGCGGAGCAGGTCATACCGGAACGGCGGGAAGAGGCTTTCCTCATCGCTCTGTTGCTGGAATGCGGTATTCTCCTGCTGGTGCAGGTCTACGGCTCGAGCTACGTCACACTTTATCGCTCGGGGAATCTGTCGCCCACGGCCTTCTACGCCGTCGAGGGGCAAGCGTTTCCCCACACACACGTGGACGCGATTTCGGTCATGGCCTCGCAGTGGAAGCTGCCGGACCTGATCGCGGCCCCGCTCGCGCAGCACCACACGCGCATCGAACTCAGCGCGAGCTCCAGTGAGAACGAGCGCCTTTGTGCAGTGAGCTATTTCGTAGGCGGTCTGCGCTTCGCGGAAGGACTGACCGTCGACCCGGCGGAAGAGAGTCTTCAGGAGTACGGGCGGACCGTGTTGGACCTGGATGACGCGGCGTGGACCCTGGCGCAGCAACGAGCCGCCGAGGAGTACCAGCGGCTCTCAAAACTCTACCGCGACATCATCCCCGAGGACGTCGACGTCGCGGAGTTGCTCGGCGAAGCGAATCGCCAGCTCGCATCCGCGGCATCCGCCGCGACTCAGCGCGTGCTGAACGTCGAGGCCGAGCGTGTGGCGATCGAGCGTGAGCAGCGCGGCTTGGAGAGCGCCCTGCGTGAGTACCGCGAGCGTGCGGCTTTGGATCCGCTGACCAACGTGCTGAATCGAGGGGCGCTGACGGATTCCGCGCGTCAAGCCATCGAAAACCAGGTGGACCAGGGCACTTCGATCGCGGCGTTCTTCCTGGACCTGGACAACTTCAAACGACTGAACGACAAGTATGGTCACAAGATCGGCGACCGGGCACTCAAGGCTGTCGCCACTTTACTGGTCCGGGAAGTGGGGCGCATGGGCACGGTGGGCCGGTACGGCGGGGGGGGATTCGGGGGGCTGCTGCGCGGCCTCTCCGCGGAATCGGTCCGCCAACTGGCTGAGCAGATCGTGGTCAGCGTTCGCGGACTCGACTCCGGTGCGCTGGGCTTCCCCGGTCAAGTCACCTGTAGCTTGGGGGCGGTGTGGAGTGATCGACCGGCGGTCAGTTCCGCCGAGGAACTATTCGCAGCGGCCGATGAGCTGATGTACCGGGCCAAACGCGGTGGAAAAGACTGCTGTTGCTTTGGCCTGTTGGCAGAGCCTTACGAGGACGTCGCGGGCGGGGTCGATGACCATTCCGCGGCTGGGGCCACCGGGGGCAATGCGCCGCGGGTCGGTACGGGCGAGCGGCACAAAGGCTCGACTGGTGACGACCCGTCGCTGAGGGAATTGCTCGCGATCGCCGGCGAACTCAACAAGAACGATGTGGATACGTTTTCCGGGATTCGCAAGGAGGAGCGAAAGAAGCTGACGGTCGGCTGCGCGGTGAACTACTTCACGGGCAACGGCGCCGCGATGGGCACCGCGCAGGCCGCGACCCGAAGTGTATCGACCGGTGGAATCGGGCTGCTGCTGGCACGCCCGCTGGCGCGTGGTGAGGCGGTCGAGATTGTGCTTGACAAGGGGACCTCGCAGCTCTTCCTGGCCGGGATCGTGGCGTTTTGCCGGCACATCGTTGGCCGCGTGCATGATGTGGGTGTGCAGTTCGTGACTCACTCAGTGTCGCCGATTATCTCGGGCGCCGGTTCAAGCGCGGCGCAGGATCTGGATTGGGTCGCGCGAACCTTGAGGGCCAAACAGAGTCGGACGCAAGAGCAATCGCAGCAGGATCGCACGCCCGAGTTGTCGGGGCGCGCCTCAGGGCATCGGGATTAGGGTAGGTAACGTCTGGTAAGCGTGTCATGCCGCATCGTACAGAGATCCTGGTAGTCGATGACAACGCCGAAAATCGGGCGCTGTGCCGACAACTGCTCGAACCGGAAGATTACCGGATCACCGAAGCCGCCGGCGTGCTCGCCACGCTGGCCCGGGTCAGGGAGGGCAAGGCCGAACTGCTGATCGTGGACGGGACTCTGCCCAACGACGACACGCTCGAACATATACACTATCTCAAGTCTGACCCGGCCACGCGCGACGTCCCCATCATCGTGATGGCATTCACGGAGGCGGAAATAGCGGCGGCGATCCAGGCGGGCGCGGATGACTATATCGTCAAGCCTCTCCGCCCCAGGGAGCTTATCCTCCGCGTTCGATTGCTGTCGCACCTCTGCGAGCAGAAGCGCGAGCTGCTGCGCAGCCGGGACATGCTCGGTGAGCATGCCCGGGTGATGACCGTTCTGCTGGAATTCTCGCAGCGCTTGGCTTTGGCCAGCGACCTGGACGCAATTCTGGAAGAGACTGTTTCGGTCACGGCCCAGTTGAGCTGCTGTCGGCGAGTTTCGGTCATGCTGCCCGACCCGGACGAAAAGACCCTCACCATCGCCAGGTCGATCGGAATTGACAAGGATCTCGAGCGAACCATCAGCGTCCCGATCGGCAGCGCCACCGCGGGGCAGGTGTTTTTGTCCGGCGAACCGGTGGTGGTCAACACCCCCGGGCAGGAGTGGCAGCGCGGGGCCGACTCGGGGTTTTTTGTAAGCGCCCCGCTGATCTCCCGGGCGCTCAGCGCTCCGGAGCACGTGGTGGGCGTGTTGAACATGACGGATCGACGGGACGCACTGCCGTTCACGGCGGTGGAGCTTGAGTATACCGATTTGATCGCTAACCTCGCGGGCTGCGTCATCAACGATATGCTCACGCGTCAGGCCCGCGATGACTCGCGCGACTCGATCGCGGTGGGCTTGGCGAAGCTGGCCGAGTGTCGAGACCGCGGCACCGGCATGCATCTGGACCGGGTGAGCGCGTTCGCGCTGATTCTGGCCGAGGAACTCAGCAAGTCCGACCGGTTTAGCGCGGTGATCGACGATCGTTTCCTTAGCGAACTTAAACGCGCGGTTCCCTTGCACGACATTGGAAAGGTGGCGATCCCCGACCACATTCTGCTTAAGCCCGGGAAGCAGACTGCCCAGGAAACGGCGGTCATGCAACGGCACCCCGAGATCGGTGCCGAGACCATCCAGTTGGTTCTCCAGCGCACGCCGGGTGCCCGCTTCCTCGAGATGGCGGAGCAGATCGCCCACGCTCACCACGAGTGGTATGACGGCTCCGGATATCCACGCGGACTGCGAGGCGAGGCAATTCCGCTGGCGGCTCGAATCACGGCCTTGGCCGACGTCTACGATGCGGTGACCACGAAGCGGTCCTACAAGGACGCCATGCCACACCACGAGGCGGTCGCGATCATAACTGCGGCGCGCGGATCGCATCTGGACCCCGCAGTCGTCGAGGCTTTCCTGCGGCGCGAGCGCGACTTTGCCGAGGCGGCCGCCCGGCTGGCCGGCCGAAACGCCCCGCCGACCACCGCCCGGTCGGAAGAGCCCCACGGCGCTCAGTCTGTCGCCACTCCCTAATCAGCCAATCTGTCAGCGGCCGCCCTTCCAGCGCCTACTGAGGCTCCTTCCCAACGTCTTACCCGGAGCGGAAAACGTTGAACGTTGTCATTCCGAGCGCAGCGAGGAATCTAGAGCAGACTCAATCCAATCGTAGCGTCCGACGCCCCTGTCGGACGTGGATGGCCTACTGGTTTCCTCGGCCGACAGGGGCGTCGGCCGCTACGTTTGGATTCGCTACGCTCTAGCTGGGTTTGCTGCAAGATGCTTCGCTTGCACTCAGCATGACGTTCATCCATTTCCGCTCCCCTTAGTAAGTGGCGAGAGATCTGAATTGACGCTGGCCACAGAGTAGAATAGACGATGAAACCTGGAGAACGCGCCGAGTCCCGATGTGGCGTCGGCATTCCGCCGGACCGGTGTAACTCCTGCTTGGGATAATCAACCTTGACGCCGACCGATGGAAGACTCTCGCGGGTGTTTAATTCCTGGCGTCAGCTCTGTCGAGTGCTGACGGTTCTCGCCCTACCGACCTTTTGGGCGGGCTGCGGCCAGTCCGAGACGCCGCCGGTTCAGACGCCGGAGGCATCGTACTCGGCTGTTGCGCGTGAGGCGCCCCAGGATTGGCAGGCGTTCGAGCAGTGGGTAATCAAGGAGATCCAGGCGCCGCGCGCGGCGGTGCCGCTGCCGGTTGATCCGGTGTTGGCCGAGCCGAAGTGGCCCTGCCGGCGGTTGGATCAAGCCGTGGATCAGGCCAAGATTACCTGCGCGTGGCAAGCCGTCGAGGAAGACAACCAGCCGCTGATCAGCTTGGGGCCGTTTCGGAGCGACGAGCAGGCCGCGACGTTCACCGCGGAGAAGACCTTCGACCGCATGCTCGGCTGGGGGCTGCAGATGACCGTCAGCGGGTTCCGCGTGTCGGCCGAGGAGGTCGGCCGCGTGTCGATCGACATCCACGCTCCGTACGGTCGACATCTCGACTTGCGCTGGTCGGACGGGGGGTTCATGCGCATTCCCGTTCCGGATCACAAGCAATCGTGGAAGCGGAATATCTTCACCGACGGCCTGACCAACTGGTCCGGCCAGTTAGACACGTTCATGATTCGGTCGGACGGCTTCGAGCAAGACGGAGTGTTCGAGCTGCGCTCGCTCAGCTTCCACGGGCGCGAGAACGTGTTCGGCAAGCCGGTCGGGCAGCGCCGAATCAGCCTCGCCGGTGAGCGCCGCTCGGCGATCTACGCGCACTGTCCGGCTGAAGTGAAGTTCGCCGATTGCGCCGTACCCGCCGACGCAAAGCTGACCGTCGGGCTCGCCGCGCTGCGGCCCGACCGAGTGCAAGGTGCGACGGGCCGACCCACGGAAGAAGCGGACTTCGAGATCGTGGTTGAGCATGACGGCGAGAGCGTGACGGTACTCGACCGGCGGATAAGCGTGGGTGGCGGCTGGACGGACGTTTCGATCTCCCTGGCGCCCTGGGCCGGGCAGAACGTGTCGCTCTCGCTCAAGACACAAGCCGATCAACCGGGCGTAGTCGCGTTGTGGGGCAGCCCGACCATCTACCAGCCGGTGGCCGACCCGCCAATCATGATTCTGTACCTGATCGACGCACTGGCCGCGAAGCACTGCAGTCTGTACGGCTACGAGCGGCCGACTACGCCGCGACTGGAGGAATTGGCCGAGCGCGGCGTGTGGTTCGCGCACGTGTACGCCAACTCGCCGGTGACCGTTGCCTCGGTGCCGGACCTGCACCTGTCGCTGCCGACCGAGCGGCACGGCGTATATCACTCTTCAATCAAGGCGCCGCTGGAGCTGGTCACGATCGCGGACGCGTTGAGCGCGGCGGGCTTCGCGACGGCCTCCTTCATCACCAACGCCAACGCCGGCGTGCGGCAGAACATGGACCAGGGCTTCGACGAGTTTTTTCCGCGGGCGCTGTTCCACTGGAATGAACGAACATCGGGGGATCGGTCGGTGCCGATCAGGGGGGTCCTGAAATGGTTCGAGAAGCACCGCGATCGGCCGGCGTTCGTCTACATCCATACTTGCGAGCCGCACGCGCCGTATTCACCGCCGACCGGGTTCAAGGGCCGCTTTGATCCGGACTATCGCGGGTCGATCGATGGCACGCTGGATGACAAGACCGGCTTTTTCGCCGCCCAGTCGCCCCGCGATGTCGAGCATGTCCGCGCCTTGTACGACGAGGAATGTCTGTACGCCGACTCACGCTTGGGCGAGTTTCTCGCGCAGATGAACGCGGCCGGCCACGCCGACCGTCTGAACATCTTCGTGATCGCCGACCACGGTGAAGGGTTGCAGGAACACGGCCACTGGGGACACGGGGACGACCTGTACGAGGAAGTCCTGCGCGTTCCGTTGGTGGCCGCGGGTCCACTCGTTACAGCGCGCGGCCGGCAGGAGCTCCAGGCCAACCTCTACGACATCATGCCAACCATCCTGGATCTGTTCGGCGTCCCGCAGCCGTATCCGCTGGCCGGCACCAGTCTGCGAACACTGATGCAGAGCGGTGCCGGCGCACACCCGGTGGAGTTATCCCCCGAGCGCACGACGTTTACGTCGCACCATCGCCACCGGGGCCGCGGGCAGGTCGAGTACGCGGTAATCGAGGCGCGCAAATGGAAGCTGTTTTACCGTTACATGCTGGAGGACAAGCCGGCTTATCCCAAGCCGGCACGCTTCGAGTTGTACAACCTGGAGAACGACCCCGGGGAGGAACATGACCTGATCGACCAGCGGCCGGACGTCGCCCGGCGACTGATGTGCAAGCTGGTCGCCTACGCCCGCGCGCAGCATCCGTACGACAGCCGGATATCCGAAGATGGGCTGGACTTCGATGCCGGCCAGCTCCAAGACCTGATCGAGCTAGGTTACATCGAGCGCGGCGAGGGGGATTAGCTGTCCTCTGTGTCGGTCTCGTAGTGCGCGAGTTCGTCTTGCCGGAGTTCGGCTGAAGGCGGATTCCAACGTAGTCCGTCGTTGGGAGACCAACTGATCGTAATGTTGTAGGAACTGGGCCCCTGGGGCGCCGATCGTGAGCCGCGATCCGACACCTCCATGGGACGGCTTACGGCACTTTGCCCGCGCTTCTGTGTAAGCATCACAATCCAATTGTGATCCAAATAATCACGCAGCACTTCTTGCGCCGGGACTCCCGGGCGCATACCGGCAGAAATGCACGCGATTCGATCAGATCCGGCCCTCGACTCGTCTGCGTAGATTCTGGGCGAGTGGTTTTTAATCGAACCGTGATGGGGCACCTTCACCACATCGAAACCCATTGGACGCTTCATTTCCTTGGCATGGGCGCTCCATCGGTCCAGCGCCGACTCGACTCCTTCGATATCCGCGTCCGCAGCCAAGAGCAGATTCATACTCCGGTCCCCATCTTGAATCGTGAGGGCCAACACCACTGACAGCGCGTTCGCCTCCAATTTGGCGTTGGTGCGCCTGGAGAGTATTTGGCTGTCGCGTCGTGTTATTCGGCGTTTCTGGCCGGCGCTTGGCCCGATCGGGACGAAATCGACGCGACCCCGGAATCCTTTCGGGGAAATCGGGCGGTGCTGGTCGTTTATCTCGAAGAATTTAATCGCCCGCGTCTCGTCCAGCTGATCGAGACGTTCCTGCAACCGTTGGTAGGCCGATCGACCGGGTCTGTCCCGGAATAGGTCGCGCACCTGCTGCGAGTTAAACCCGCCATCCGCGAAGAAACGGAGCGATCGACCTTCTTCGGTGAAGTAGTCGATCACCTCTACCATGCCGTGAAAATGGTCATAGTCCGGATGAGTGAGAAAAATGTAGTCCAGACTATTGATGCCAAGCGATTCGATGAATCTGAAGAATCGATCACGAGTTCCGTCGGATTTGGGCAAATAGCAATCGACCAATATCCAATGATCACGCTCGGTTCCAGGGAGGCGCAGCAAGATAGTATCCCCGTGTCCGCACGAGAAGACATGCATGTCGACCGTGAGTGCGCTAGAACTCGTGCCAGGAATCGGTGATGATGTTCCGTCGCTTTCGCGGCGCTTCGGTTGCTTCCTCTCCGATCGCGGCATCCCTCTCCCTCGGGGCCCGTATGGTTACGTGGACGAAAACCTCAACTCTGTCGCCGACCTTCGGCAACCTATCCTCGATGAACTGACTCCGCTTATAGACTTGTTCGAGTGGATCATCTTCCGTCTCATAGACTACGACGACCTTGTCGCCGTGCACTTGCTCCACTACCCCCCAATACGATTCGTGCATGCAAACACGCCCTGCGTGGTAAGCGATCAAGGCGCCTTGCAGCGTCTCGTTCGCTTTCCCACGATCACGGAGGTCGTCGACCATATTGTCCATGGTCGCTTTCAATTGGTCATACTGTTGCTGAGCGCGAGCCGTGGTCCGACGCTCCTCGGCGACCCGCGACTTCAGGATCTCGTTCTGGATGACCAGTTCATCGCGTTCTTTGCGCAGGCTCTCGGCTCGCTCATCTGCTGTGACAGCACCCCTGCGCAGTTCGGCATCTTCCGATGTCAATTCAAGCACAGGGTGCGTCTCAGCAAGCTTCCATGTGACTCGCACGCCCCGTTGGTTCGTGAGGTCCGCCAGGAGTTTCGCCAAATCACGGGCTGCGCCTACCCGAACCAGCGCCCGCTCAATCAGGGCCAGGTCATGCTTGCGCAGCGCGGTCTCCCCCCAACGCGTCCTCTCCAAACGATAGACTTCCTGCTCGGCAGGCATCTAGGTGGGGCTCCCTTTGTTTAGCGCCTCGCGCAACCGGTCCTTCGCTCCACGCAAACGCGTAACCAGTAGGTCGATATCTGACAGATCGCACTCAAGCTCGAAGCTCCCTACCCCTACTCCTTCACCCACCGCGCCCCACGGAATGCTGAACGGTATGACACGTGAGAGGAATGATTCGTCTTTCCCGCCTTCAGCATAGCGCAGGCGGAGGCGCAAGAACGGATCCTTTGTGTTCCGGGAATCCGGCTCTACGTACCTCTGTTCGATCACTTCAAATTCGACATCTTCCAGGCATGCCGCCGTCGCTGTAGCGAGGCGCCTAGTTCGTTCACGCAGTGGATCGGTCATAAACTGTGCGTCCACGAGTTTAATCTTCGCCTCGGCTACCTTTCGAAACTCTGGCCTAGCTTGATCATGCTGCTTTGACAGTTCCTCTAGCTCTTCGCGATACACGACATCTTCCAGAAAGCTGATCATGTCATCCTGCTCGCGGAAGCGCTCCCAGGTTGCCGAGAAGCTGCGGGCTTCGCGCAACAGTTCGCGCGCGTACTTGGGTGTGATTTCGGCATCGGGCACTGACCCGCTTAGAACATCCTGAAAATCCGCAAGGTCCACGACGAACTTGATCGAACTGCGCCTGGCCAGAAAGACGATGCACTTACCGCTCTCTTGCAGTTGCACGAGCGCCCCGACAGCCGCACGGAAGTGTTCCAAGGGCAATCCCGGTAGCTTGATGTCGCCTTCCTTTTCCTTGCCCACAATGGACCTCGTCTGCCCCCTGAGATTCTAGGCCTCCGCTCGGCCACCGGACGGCTTCATGTTGGACCCTGCGAGAAATTGGTTTTCCGTATGGTAGATTATCGGCCGATCGCAGCCGCGTCGAGAGCCGTGGGCGACAAATTTGGCAGCAGGGCCCTCCTAATCATAGCCCACGGCCTCCACTGGCCGATAGCCCTCCCACGGCGGGCAGGTGCAGAAGAGGTGGCGGTCGCCGTAGACGTTGTCCACGCGTCCCACCGGTGGCCAGAACTTGTGGGATTTCAGCCAGGGGGCCGGGTAGGCGGCCTGCTCGCGGGTGTAGGGGTGGTCCCAGTTGTCGGCGGAAACGGCCGCCGCGGTGTGTGGGGCGTTCTTGAGGGGGTTGTTCTTGCGGTCGATCTGGCCGTCTTCGATGGCGCGGATCTCTGCGCGGATGGCGATCAGGGCGTCGCAGAGGCGGTCGAGTTCTTCTTTCGACTCGCTCTCGGTCGGCTCAATCATCAGCGTGCCGGCGACGGGGAACGACATGGTCGGGGCGTGGAAGCCGAAGTCCATCAGGCGTTTGCAGACGTCGTCGGCGTCGATGTTGGCGGTCTTCTTGAACTCGCGCAGGTCGATGATGAACTCGTGCGCGACGCGGCCGCTGGCACCAGTGTAAAGAACCGGGTAGTGATCGCTGAGGCGTTTGGCCATGTAGTTGGCGTTGAGGATCGCGACCTGCGTGGCTTTCTTGAGGCCCGGCTCGCCAAGCAAAGCGATGTAGACCCACGAGATCGGCAGGACGCTGGGGCTGCCCCACGGGGCGGCCGACACGGGGCCGATGGCGTTGGCCCCTCGCTCGCGCTCAGGGCTCTGTTTTGGCCCTCGCTCGCGCTTCGGGTTCGGATTGTGGGGGTCTACTACCGGGTGGCCGGGGAGGAACCGGGCCAGGTGGTCGGCGCAGGCGATCGGGCCCATGCCGGGGCCGCCGCCGCCGTGCGGGATCGCGAACGTCTTGTGCAGATTGAGGTGCACGACGTCGGCGCCGATGTCGGCCGGCGTGCACAGGCCAACCTGCGCGTTCATGTTGGCACCGTCCAGGTAGACCTGTCCGCCGTTGGCGTGAACGATCTCGCAAATTTCCGTGACGGCCTCTTCGAATACGCCGTGCGTCGACGGGTACGTGATCATCAGCGCCGCGAGATTGTCGCGGTGCTGCTCGGCCTTGGCTTTCAGATCGGCCACGTCAATGTTGCCGCCGTCGTCGCACGCGACGACCACCACGCGGCAGCCGGCCATCACGGCGCTGGCGGGGTTCGTGCCGTGGGCCGAGACCGGGATCAGGCACACGTCGCGCTGACCTTCGCCACGCGATTCGTGATAAGCGCGGATGACGTACAGCCCGGTGTGCTCACCGGACGCACCGGAGTTGGGCTGGAGCGAGAGCGCGGGAAACCCGGTGATCTTGGCGAGCATGCCCTCGAGCGACCGGAAGAATTCCCGATAACCTTCGGTCTGGTCGGCGGGCGCGAACGGGTGGATGTTGGCGAACTCCGGCCACGTAACCGGCAGCATCTCGGTCGTGCCGTTGAGCTTCATCGTGCACGAGCCGAGCGGGATCATCGAACTGGTCAACGAGAGGTCGCGCGATTGAAGGCGCGTGAGATAGCGCAGCATCTCGTGCTCGGCCTGGTAGCGGTTGAATACCGGGTGCGTCAGGTAGTCGCTACTGCGCGCAAACGTCTCCGAGTATTCGAGATCGACCGCATCGGCAATCTGCTCCGCGCTGAACGAGGCAGCTTTGCCGGAAAAGACCTGCCAGAGTGCAGCAACCTCGTCGGATGTAGTGAGCTCGTCGAGCGAGATGCCGAGTGATGCGTCGCCATCCGTGCGCAGGTTGATGCGCTGCTCCCGGGCGCGTGTGATGATGTCCTTTCGCACGTCGCCGGCGACACTGATGCCGAGCGTATCGAAGAACGGCCGGTCACCGAGGTCAAAGCCGAGACGTTTCAACCCTTCGGCCAGAATCACGGTCATCGCACGGACGCGCTCGGCGATGCGGCGAACGCCGTGCGGGCCGTGGTAGACGCCGTACATACCGGCCATGATCGCCAGCAGGACCTGGGCCGTGCAGATGTTGCTGGTGGCCTTTTCGCGGCGGATGTGCTGCTCGCGCGTCTGCACGGCCATGCGATAACACGGGTTGCCCTGAGCATCCTTCGAGACGCCGACGATGCGGCCGGGGGTTTGGCGAAGGTGCTTGTCATGGGTCGCCAGGAAGGCGGCGTGCGGCCCGCCGAAGCCGAGCGGCACCCCGAAACGTTGCGTGTTTCCAACCGCGATGTCGGCCCCGAACTCACCCGGCGGCTTGAGCAACGCCAGCGCGAGCAGGTCGGTGGCGACGACAACCAGCGCGCCGGCGTCATGAGCCTGCTCAGCCAACTCGCTGTAATCGTGGATGGCGCCGTGCGTATTGGGGTACTGAAGCAGAATGCCGAAAAGGCCCTCCTGCTCGAAGTCGATCTCCTCGGGCGAGCCGACGTGCAGGTCGATGTCCAGGGGTTTGGCGCGCTGCTCAACGACCGCGATCGTCTGCGGGTGACAATCGTTCGCAACGAAAAAGCCACTCTGCTTGCCCTTGAGAATCCGCCGACACATCGTCATCGCCTCGGCGGCGGCGGTGCTCTCATCGAGCAGCGACGCGTTGGCCAGCGGCAGACCGGTCAGATCCGCGACCATCGTCTGGAAGTTGAGCAGAGCTTCGAGACGACCCTGCGAGATTTCGGCCTGGTACGGCGTGTACTGCGTGTACCAGCCGGGGTTCTCGAAGACGTTGCGTTGAATGATCGGCGGCACGATGCAATCGTAATAGCCCATCCCGATCAGCGAGCGGAAAACCTCGTTCTTGCCGATGATCGCGCGCAGCTCGTCGAGAATCTCGTGCTCGCCACGTGGCGGTCCGAGCTTGAGCGGCTCCTTGAGGCGGATAGCGACGGGGATCGTCTGTTCGACGAGGGTCTCGAGCGAATCGCACCCGAGCGTGGCGAGCATCTTCTCGATGTCACCATCGCGCGGGCCCAGGTGCCGGTGAATAAACGTGTCTGATGGTTTGAGCAGGTCTGCGGGATTCATGCTTCGAGGCCTTTCGGCGGGTCACATTCGGGAGTGTCGTGGTCCGCACGGCGGACCCTACAACTCCTGGGGGACCACTGCTTCTGGGGGACCGGTTTGCAACCGGTCAACGGCCGGTACGGGGCCCGGCCGCTACATAGTTACGGCGGGCGCGGGGCCCGGCCGCTACATAGCCCCACTACTCCGCGATCATCTTCTCGTAGGCGACGGCGTCGAGGAGCTTCTCGAGCGGGCTGAGGTCGCTGCACTCGATCTTGATCATCCAGCCCGCGCCGAAGGGGTCGTTGTTAATCAGCTCGGGCTCGTCGGCCAAGCGTTCGTTGAACTCGATCACCTTGCCGCTCACGGCGCAGTAGAGTCCGCTGGTGGCCTTGACCGACTCGATCTCGCCGAAGTCCTCGCCGGCGGTGACTTCACCGCCCACCTCGGGAAGTTCGACGTAGGTGATGTCGGTCAACTCGTCGGCAGCGAACTGCGAGACGCCGACCGTGACCGTGCTGCCCTCGACCTTGAACCACTCATGAGTCTGTGCAAATCTGCAATCTTGAGGAACCGCCATCGCTGCGTTCTCCTACGAGCCTCGCGGGTATCGTCGCTGCCCCAGCCCACCGGCCGCCCGGCCGCGGGCGAGTCCGTCATTTTAGAGGGTTTGGAGCTGGCGTGACAGAGGGAAGGGCGGCTCGTTGGGAGGCCCGGAAGCTCAGATCGGCTCGCCGCATTCCGGGCAGCGCGGTTCGGTCAGGCCCTTGAGAATGTGGGCGCACTTGAGGCAGCGGAGCATTCGATAGTCCCGGTACGCATGGAGCCGCAGGCGCTCATATGTCACGAGGGCTACGAAACCCGGTGGAAGCACCCACCAAACATGGAGAAGGTAAAAGGCCGCGGTGCTTCCAAACGCGCGCCCGAGCATGTCTCCCAGCCCCTCCAAGAGCGGCGCCAGCACCCCTCCAGTGAAACGTGGTCCCATGGAGAGATAAACCCACGCCATTAGAGTCGCAAGGCACGCGAGGCCGCTGATAGCCCCAGCCCAGAAGCCGTGCACCCGCCGGTTCATATTGCTTGACCGCATTCAGAACACCTCGGCTCCACCAGACCTTTGAGGATGTACCAACAGCGCGGGCAGTACAGATGCGTAGGGTCCATGCGTGGACCCCGTCGCACCCACTCGTACGTCAATGAGCCGACGGCATACGGCGGGGTGAACCACCAGATGAAAATGAGAAAGTCGTCCACGGGGGTGCCAAACAGTTCGGCAAATCTCGTCTTAACCCACCAATACCCGGGCTCGAATGGAATTGAATAAAAAGAGCCTACAATACAGAAGGA
>SDBT01009500.1_pt1 | contig 15762 bp, 14 predicted proteins | sample 2277101 | NCBI WGS metagenome assembly SDBT01 (sample SAMN10404973, study PRJNA504765) | marine sediment metagenome | isolation source: marine sediment core GS10_PC15, 103 cmbsf | place: Arctic Ocean: Southern Knipovich Ridge | collected 2010 | reverse complement strand
TGGCGGCAGGAGATTCGAGACGAACTCGGCGATCTCAGGAAGCCGCTGACGCAGCCGGGCGAAGACGAGCATGTCGCTGACTTCGGCAAAGGCGAGCAGCGCATCTTCTGCGCCTCGCCGACCGAGCGCATCTACGCGCGAATGCCCGAGGAAGAGCGCCAGTGGCGCAACCCCGACTCGGACCATTGGGGCGCAGAGTTCCTGCGCGGCCAGTTGAAAAACGACTACGGCAAGATGGCCCTGGCGAAAGACAAGCTCGATGGCATGTTCGGCCGCACGGTTCTCCAGGAAGGCGCTGGCGCTCCGTCAACGGGCGCGTTCGCTGCGGGTTCGGGAGAGATTCTCCCGCGTCCGCTCGAGGCCATCGTTCTGATCGCTCGCGACCGCGTGTCGAAGATGCGCCGATGGGCAGAGCAGATGACGATGACGACCCAGGTGCATACTGTACCGACCGCAGACGCGATGACCGCCTTCATGACGGCGGAAGGCTCGACTGCGACGGACGGGAACCCGACCATCGCAAGCGTCGGCCTGAGCGCCCAGAAGGGTCAGGTCACGGCGCTCGCATCGGTCGAGATCATGCGCGACACGGCCGTCAACCTCATCAACCTGTGGGCGAAGCGCGGCGGCGCAGCGCTCGGTGTCCTCGAAGACAATCAGTTCTTCAAGGAAGGCGACGGTTCGCCTCCGAACATCTCGGCGTTCCTTGCTGGGACGGGGTATTCGGAGAAGACGGCGAACGAGTTTAAGTTCTTCGATACCAATGCGATGTATTACAACGTCGCGCAGCAGTATCGGCAGAACGCCGTCTGGCTGATCGACCCGGCGACCTTGCAGCTGTTCACGCAGTTGCTCGACGCCTCGAGCGACAAGCAGTTCTACATGGGACTGACCGACTTGCCCGGCCCGTTCTCGGACGACCCGACGGCGGAAGGCACGATTTTCCGTCGGCCGGTGTTCGAGGTTCCGTTCACGACCGGAACGGTCTGGTTCGGCGATCCGACTGCGGCTTACATCATCGGAACCATCGACGGGCTCGTTTCGTCCGTCTCGGATCAGGTGAAGTTCGCCGAGGATCAGGTCATGTGGAAGCTGACGCAGCGGTACGATGGGAACAACATCGACGCGGCGGCTTCCCAGGTGGCAACGGGGATCACGTCGGTGACTCGAGTCGTGGTCTAGCGTAAACCCGAGCAGGGGGGCGGGCGCGACCCGCCTCCCTCGCTCATAGAAAAGCATCGCGGAGAGAACAATGGTAAAGGGCCTGAGCCATAAAGGAATCAAGGAAGCGACGGATAAGGCGAAGACCGAAAAGGACGCGCCCCCGAAGCCGGACTACCGCCACTTTCTGAAGCGCATGAACCTCGCAAGCAACGGCAAGAACGACGACGAGGTGCCCGCGATCGTCAAGGAGATGATCGAGATCATCACCGAGTTCTGCGCCGCCTACCCGGACGAAGAGCCGAAGGGCGACGGGCGACGGTAAGTAGACGGATGAAACGACGATTCAAACCGCGCGAGCGCAAGAAGGGTCGCAAGCGGAAGAAGGACGACGATAACGAGTCGCGCGAATCTCAAAAACGCGACGAAGAGCGCGGCGATGTTCCGGGCCGCGACCGGATGACGCGCGGCGGGTATGATCGCGCAGGGAGGAGTTCGAAATGATGAGACGATTCTACTGCGCGGTCTTCGTTGCGATGGTCGCGTTCTGGTTCGCAAGCGCTGCGCACGCGGTCGACGAGACGAGTTATCCGACTACGCTGGTCGATGCGGCCTGCACCGATGCTAACGATACGGTCAGCGGCACCGCGACCGGCTACCTCGTGCAATACACCGAAGATGTCGTCGGGGGTGGTGCCAACGGCCAGTGCGATCACGACAACCGAATCCTCACGGGTGCGCTTTCAGCCGACACCACATTCGGGCCGTTCGTTGGCGGCAAGGGTGCGTGCATCTATCTCTTCGCCGACGGAAACACCGTAACGGGTGGCGATACGAAGTGGACGATTGACGTCTATATGAAGCAGCCGCACGATGGAGTGCTGCAAGTTCTCGAACAGGGAACGCTCCTGACAGGCAGTGTTGACAGTGTATTCGTGCTAGGAATTAGCACCCAGCATGGTCCGAGCATTGCGGCAAAAGAGATCCTGACCGCGCGACTCCCGGAACAGTTCTGGCTCACGCTCGACCTCGACACGGCGACGTCATGGGCGGGCGAACTCTCGATGGTAAGGTGCTGGTTCTGATATGTGGCGTGGAGCGACGCAACCGATCACCGGCCTGATCTCCGTACCCGTTGCGGCGTCGCAGGTGAACGCCTTTTCTGTTGAGAACATTCTCAACGAGATGACGTTCCGCCTTGCCCATCCTCCCGGCACGGGCAACAGCATCACCGTGCGGCTCCAGAACAACGAGGGCGGCGACGATCTCACCGAAGAGTTGACGTTCTCAAACCTGGAGACGTTCAAGCAATCTACCGGGATCGCGATGTCGGTGGGGAACCTGTGGCTTGAAGTCTCGGCCGTGTCGGGTACGCCGACGGCGATGAACCTCTCCGGTGAGTACGTGATGAACTCCGTGGTCGGCGTGGATGATCCGTTCACCACGCTCGCACGGGTGAAGCTCGACGCCGATATTGCTGGGTCGGACGCCGACCGCGACACGGTTATCAATACGATCATCGATGGCATTACGCGCGAGATGCAGGATTGGATGGGCCGGCAGATCGTCCAGGGCACGGCGACCGCCGAGAAGATCGACGGCTGGCAGAGCGAGGAGATCCACACCCGCCACTATCCGATCATCGCGATCACGTCGCTCACGGAAGGCGGCACGACGCTCGTCGAGAACACCGCCTTTGAGTCGCTCGGAGACGACAAGCCAAGTGGTCGGATCGTGCGCATCTTGGGCGGCAATCCGATCCAATGGGCCATCGGACGCCGCAAGGTCAGCGTGACCTATGACCACGGATACGTCACCGTGCCGGAGTCGCTTGCGCTCGCCGCGACGGCGATGGCGGTCATCCGGTACAAGGAGACGGTGCAGAGTGGGAAGGGCTGGCGCGGCCTGGCGTCGAAGGGCGTCGAGCCGAGCGCGTCAGCGACTTACGATAAGGAACTTTGGGAGCGCGAAGTCATCCCCGCGATGCGGCCGTTTCGGAGGCTCGTCGCCTGATGGCCGTCAAACTCCGCGCAAGCATCGTCGGGACGAAGGCGCTCCAGCGCAGGCTGAAGCAACTAGACCCAGGAGAGAACCGTCGCATCCTCACGCTCGGGCTGACGAAGGCCGCTTTGATGATCCAGGTCGATGCGGCTACGAAGCAGATCGTACACGGTAGGACGAAGGCCCCACCGCTCCCGAGCCGATTGACGAACCGCAGCGGCGGGCGCGGGCTCGTCGGGTCGATCGCCGTGAACCGCAGGCCGCTTCCGAATGCGATCGAAATTGGCACGAGTCTCGTCTATGGCGCCGTCCACGAAGAGGGGCGCGGGTCGTATCCGGTGCGCGCGTTTCTCGCTCCAGCGCTCAAGAAGATCGGGCCCAAGCTCGGCTCAATCATCGCGAGCGTGTGGAAGCGAGAGGCGGCGAGGTCGTAGGCGATGCCGTCACGAATGAAATCGATCCGAACGCTCGTTGAGGCGCACCTCTCGACGGCGTACTCGGGTATTACGATCAGCAACGAGCCGGAGTCTATTGAGGTGATCCCGAAGGATCAGCTTCCTTACGCCATCGTGCTTGTCTCTGAAGAGGAGCCCGAGCGGCTCGACTTCAAGCAGGAGCGACGGCGCGTCGTAGGCGAGATCAAGATAGCGGTCATCGCTACGCCTGGCGCTACGGCAGAAGCGACGCGCGAAGCGATGGACGCGAAGCTCGAGGCCGTGCGCGATGCGATCTTCGGCGACCCGTACCTGACCGCGAGCGTTGACGACGTTAGTTGCGGCAAGGCCGAGACGAGGAGCGGGCCTGACGACGTGGTCGTCTACGGCGAACTCGACTTTCAAACAGACGAGATTTTCTAGATGACAGCGTTTGACAATATCTATGCCGCCGCCAAAGCGATCATGGCCGACGTCAACACCGCGGCATCCGGTACGGTCACGCAAGCCACCACGAACTACGGCTTGGACATTCGCATCACGGCAGGCGAGGCTCGCTATCAGGTGCAGCTCTCGCTCGTCAAGGACTTCCCGCGATCGTCGAACGACAGCCACCCGCGGGCGGTGGTCAAGGTTCTGATCCATCACTACGTGACGACGCTCGCCAATGAGGAAGCGTTCCTGCACAACATGATGTCATACGTGAAGGACAAGTTGACCGTCGGTTCGATTTGGGCCGCGGAGGCTAGCGTGTTTGGGCTACAGGAAACCGAAGATTTGGAGCCCGAGATCAGCGACGCCGAGCGCGTCGGCAACGTCATCACATTTGAGGTGTCGGCGATCGTTCTCGCTGATGCCATATAGTAGAGGAGAGCCACCATGGCAGATCAAGACTTTACCGGCGCAGCGGTAGCCGTCGCCGTCCAGACGGGATTTGGAGTCGAGAACACGACACTCGCGGCCGTCGGCAACGGCGACCTTTCTAACGGATACGTCCTCGGTGATGCGGAGAGCGGTGATGCGGAGAGCGGCATCGTCATCCCGAATCTCGAAGGCGTGTACCGCGACGTGGCGAGGGTTGCCGGGACGCTCACGGAGCAGGCCGACGCGCTGGAGAAGGTGCTAGCGAACGGCTTCCAGTTCTCATGGGTACACCAAGGCAACGGAGCGACATCGACGCCATCGGTTGGCGAGGCCAACCTCTCGACCATCATTCCGGGGCTGGAAGCGATCCTCGAAAGCGCGGGGCTGGAGGGCACGACCGGCGGCGCGGGTGGCGAGCAAGACTACAACACGAGGACCGGAGCGAACATCTACACGACGTGGAAGATATTCCACGGCGATCTCTCGATGGTCTTCTCTGATTGCCTCGTCGAAACGCTTACCTTCAAGGCCGCAGCGGGCGGGTTCGTCATCGCGACGGCCGACATCAAGGTCGGCACGTTCGACACCTCGGGTGGATTCTCGGACGGCGTGACGTTCCCAACGATCGCCTACGAAGAGATGGCATCGTTGACCGGCCCGAAGGTATTGGGCGCAGCCTTCACGGCGTTCGGCCAGACGCGCGGATTCACGGGCGACTTCGAGATCAAGCTTGCGAGTGAGATCGAGGAATTTGGTGACTCGAACGTAGCCGTCACTGGCACGCGGCTTGCGCAGAATCGGCGCGTCATCTCGGTCAACGGCGTTCTATATGTCAACGCCTCCGACTCCGCGGCGGCGTTCGATAACCTCATCAGAACGTCTGCACCCACGGTCGATCTCTCGTTCCAGGTCGGTACGCCGAGCGACGATCCGTACAACGCCTTCAAGTTCTACGTCAACAACCTCCAGTCGAAGAGCATCAAGTACAACCGGATCGGGACTACGCTCGTCGTCGAGCTGAACGATGCGAAGGCAACGGGCACGGCAGGAGCAGACGAGTTCCAACTCGAACAGAACTGAGGCGTAAATGGGCTCGGACCTAAAAGCCAAGCTCCGCCTAGAGGGTGACTCCAAGGGCGCGACCACGGCGATCAAGAAGACCGAGAGCGGCTTCAAGCGGCTCGGCAAGACGATCAAGACGAGTGCGCTCGCGCAGGTGGCCGCAATCGGTGGCGTCGTACTCGCGCTTCGCGGCATGGTGCGCGGGATCGGGGCATCGATCGAAGCAGCGAAGGTGCAAGAGGACGCGATCAACGCGCTTGACGGTGCGCTTGCCGATCTCGGGCCGTCCGCCGACAAAATATCCAAAGCCCTTCAGGAGCAAGCCGCCGCGCTCCAGCTTGTCACGCGATTTGGAGATGAGGAAACCATCCAGGCGCAAGCCCTACTTGCGTCGTTCGTCAAAGAAGAGGACGCCATCAAGGCGGCGACCGTTGCTACAATGGATCTCGCCGAGGCAAAAGGCTTCTCTCTCGTCAGCGCAGCCGACCTCGTTTCAAAGACCCTCGGCAGCTCGACCAACGCCCTCACCCGCTACGGCATCGAGGTCACGGGCGCAGTCGGATCGACTGAGCGGCTCACCTCGCTGACCGAGAACATCGCCAAGGTATTCGGGGGACGCGCGGCCAAGGCTACGGAAACCTTCTCGGGCAAGATGCAGCAGCTTTCAAACGCCTTCGGCGATATGCAGGAGGCTATCGGCCAATCGATCACAGAGAACGACAAGATGGGCGACAGCATCGACGACCTGAAAGATACCATCGTCGAAGTCACGCCCCAGGTTGCAGCCCTCGCCGAACACATTGTCGGTATATCCGTTGAGAGCCTAAACGCTCTCGCGCGCTTAGCACAACTGACAACCGCGCTCGTCACGCTCGGGGATACAACCGAGGCATTCGTTGACAAGGCGGAATTTGCCGAGGCCGCGCTTCGCGCGCAGGCAGCTCGGACTGAGATACTCGCCGAAATCACGAGTCTGCTGGCCAGCGTCACGGGGCAATCTGCGGAGGAGTTTGAGAACCAGGGCAACGCCATGCTCAAGGCGCTGGGGTTCATGGAATCCTATTCTGACGCCACAGGCGATGCCGCGGCAGAACTGAAGGTGCTCGAGGATGCGGCGAAAGAAACGGCCACTGCGATGGAGAAGCTCGGCGACTCGCTCGATCAGGTGACCTCTGCCGAACTCTCTTCCGAGATCCTCGAGATCGAGACGAACCTTGAAGCCGTGCGCGTGGCCACGGGCGGGATCGGGCCCGAGTTCGAGCGGTTGGAGCAGATCGCCACGGCGAAGATCGCAAGCCTCGAGACGCGAATCGATGGATTGACGGACGGGCTTGGCGACGCCGGCAAGGCCCTTGATGGAGTGGGGGATTCCGCCAGCGACACGGGCGACCAATTCGACGACCTCGGCCTGAGCGTGCGGGGTACGACGGACGCCCTCGCGAAGCAGGCGACGCAAGCCCGCTCTACCGCAAAAGAATTGGTGTTGCTCACCGCCGTGCAGGAATCCCTTGCGCTGGCCCAGGCGCGTACCGCCCTCGCTGCAACGCAGGCTGCTCGCGCACGGATCACCGGAGTCAGCAGCCAGTTCGTCGGTATCGAGGATTACGCCCTCAACGCATTTGGCACTGGCGGGCGCTTCGTCACCGATGCCAACGGCAATCAGGTGCCGATCTAATGTCCTTCCGAGCGCCGCGATACATGCACGTCCACGCTGTCCGAGATGTCGGCGCGTCGGCGATCTCACTTGATGGCGACACGGCGCACGCAGATTTCCCGGTTAATCATCTGATCGACGACCGCGCGCAGACATTGTTCAAGCTCGCGGCAGCGGTTGCGAACCCGAAAATCATCATTGACCTGGGTGCAGGTTTCGACACGGGGCTCGATCGCCTTCTGGTCCCCTCCGATCACAGTATCCACATCCCCATTCGCGTGCTCGAAGATGACAATTCGGGATTCACTTCGCCGACAACCCTTCTCAGTTGGACGAGTTCGCAAACGCCGGGACAAGTGATTACCGAATCCATGACGGCATCAAGCGAACGATACCTAGTGCTAGAAACTTCCGGCACGCTCGATCTGCAAGTACCGCAGCTCGTCTTCTCGAAGACGGTCACGCTCGATGCGGGTCCGAAGCTCGAAGATGACCCCGACTTCTTTAAAGCCAACGCGACACGCCTGGAGCAGAACACCGGCCAGTCGCTCAGCGTCCAGCACGGCCCGCAGCAGCGCTTGATTGAGTACAACTATGAGTCGCCGCTCGAAGGAACGGACCTCACGAAGATGAAAGCGCTTGTCGCCGACGTCGGGATGCACCGACCGTTCTGGGTCGACCCGCATTCGTTCGCTGCCGATCCAGACGCAGACGATCCGCCGATCTGGATGAAGTTCGCGGCCATGCCCGGAAGCCGGAACAGCATCCTGGTTCCGATGAGCGGCAACGAGAGCAAGACCTATCCGATCTCCCTCATCGAAAGCCTGAACTAATGCCGCGTTCGATGGACGCCGTACAGGCGGAGCGCGCTGGGCGCTCGCATATCGCTGTGATCCCGATGGTGAAGCTGACGCGCTATAGCAACCACCTCACCAGCACCGTCCGCGACATCACCTACTTCTCGACGGTGGCGGTGGATTACGATTACGGCAACACCGGGACGAACCAGCGATTCCTGCCGTTCTTGACACGGGGGAGCGATTTCTTTTCAGGCATCGTTCACGTTCCGCAGCCAGACGATTTGACAGCGTTTCATCAATCATTCGATATACGATTGAGCAATGTCGAGAATTACAAGAGCGCTTTTCGGCTGGCGGATATTTTGACGGCCGGAGCTATCGTCAATTCCGATGTTGAAGTGTCGCGCCTGTATGTCGATTCGATCGATTCGCTCCCAGTTGATCTTACGAGTTACGATGGCGATGAGCACCTGGTTCTCCTTCGTGGGCGCGTCAGCCATTACAGCGCAACGGATTCCACGTTCACGCTGCATTGCGAAACCGTTATCCCCACGATGGCAGAGGAGTGGATATACGCGAAGGCGGGCGGCACCCCGGCGCGCGATTTCGGCAAGCGCTTGCCGCGCATCTACGGGAACGCAAAACGCACGCCCGTAATTGCGTATGACGTCGGCGGCGTGACGACGCTCGCTAAAGATATTAACAACTCGCAGACTGGCGCGATCGAATGCACAGACGGCTTGGTGTTCCCGAGTGGCACATTCGGCGTTCGGATCGATGACGAAGCAACGATCACCTGCACTGCAAGGTCCGCATCGACGTTCACAATCAGTGTGCGCGGATCGGGTGCTACGTCGCACGAAGCGGGCTCGGCGGTCATCGAACTAGCCGATCCATCGACGTACATCGTTAGCGATTCCCCCGCCAAAGCGATCAATGCAATCTATTTCATCAACCCGATTAACCAGCAACTGACACGATTGGATTCGGGGGCGTCGTATTATCCCACCGTTGATCTAGCCGATACGTTCACAATCAGCGGGCGAACGGTCGCGAGTTTCGCATTCACAGCGGCGGAGATGACGTCGCTGCTAACGAAATTCAACATCAGCGGCGCATTTGGCAACCCCGGCGGATACGATCTCGTGTTCTTCGCCGACGTAGATGGCATCCCGATACCCATACCGGATGACGTATTTGTAATAGTCGAGGATTTTGAATCAGGAACGTGGAGCGTGTTGAATTGCACCGCGTCGCATTCGGCGGCGCAGAAATTTACTGGCACCAATTCGCTTGAAGTCGTGTGGAATGCTGACGCGCTGGCGATCGTGTCGGTGTTCACTGCGAACAATCTCACGGGCTGGGATGCTATAGCCGCGACGCTGTTGCTTGACGCGACAGAAGGTCATCGCGCAGGCAATTCGAATGCTCTTGAAGCAAGCGCATCGAGCGCAGCCGCCAATGCGCTCGTGTGGTGGGATGATGAATACTATCAAGTGCTACACGCCTTTGAATCAGGTTCGTGGAACGCGTTCAACTGTGCCGCAGCGATCAACTCCGTTCAGCCGCGAAACGGGACGAATGCCCTTGAGATCATAGTTGACGTGGACGCGGAAGCGGCCTCTAGCGGATTCTCAACAACCTCCACAGCGGATTGGACGGCGGTTGCCCATTGCACGATTGCAACTGCCAGCAGCGAAGGCGAACGCGGCGGAGCGTCGTGTATCGAAATTACGCGCACGGGCACCGTTAATTCTTCGAATGGTTCGATCAATATCTCTGGGGACATCGACTTATCCGTGGATCAATACAACGGCGGTCGCGGGTTGCTGGTGCTAGATGTCAAGTTCAAAAAGGTCGGGGCCATAGCTGGCACTATCGTTACATTTTTTTGGGGTGACACGGCATCTGATTACGCTTCCTCGTGGTTCAACATGGACGACTTCAGCGAAGATACATGGTACACGCTGATCCTGAATTGGGATACGGAGTCTTCGGGTGGTTCGCCCGACTTCTCCGTATGCGATTATCTCCAATTTTTCTTTGGCGAACAAACATCCTCGATCAACACACAAATGTACATCGACAACATTAAATTCATCAAAGAAGACGCCATCGTGCAGAACAATGCGATGGGAAGCGCGGACTTCTCAGCGGGATTAGACCTTTATCGCGCTTACAGTTATCACGATGCAGAAACTCCGCTGCCGCCGCTGTTTTTAGACGGAAACCCGGATGCTAACCTCGCGGGCTTTCGCGAGATCATTACATGGATTTCCAAGAACACATGGGGCACGACCGTCATCGGCAGCGATTATCGCCGCTGCCGTTTCGAGGCCGCAGAAACAGTCGACGCATACATTGAGACGGATCAAGATTCCTTCACGGACGTAGGTGCGCAAGACGAAACAGACATCGACTCTATGCGGATCACCGCCCGCTTGTTGCCGGGTCAGTACACACGCGATCCGATCATCAAGCACTATTTTGACGACTACTCGGGCAACACTACCGTTGCACCGCCGAGTTACGATTTTGGGGACACCACGTATCAAGAAGGGCGAACCGGAATCATCTTTGATTTTAAGATCAAGAAGGCGGGTACGACAGGAACAATCCAATTCCGATTCGGCACCGACGAAGACAACTACTATCACACCAGCGCGATCTATGACACCGACGACTTCACCGAGGATACATGGGTGACGCTGTTCTTGACCACAGACGGAGCGTCCCAGTTCGGTTCGCCAGACGAGGCCGACATCAATATGTTCGGTTGCGAATTCAATCAGGCCAACCGCAGTACGAGTTGCAAGGTCTACTTCGACAACATCAAGATCGTTGCGAACGAATGTGTCGCGCAGAACAACGCGCTAGGCGGAACGGGCGTTGACATGAGTACATTCAGCGAAAAGCATCGATTCCAATACTACATCGACTTGGCAGGTGCGAGCGATCCCATCAATCCTCAAGTCTTCTTCTGGATGTCTAAAAATTCATGGGGCGGCACAACGATCGGTAGCGATTATCAATGGGGCGGGGTGTCCCCCGCGCACACCGAAGATACTTGGCTTGAACAAATCATTACTTCTACTTCCGAGGTCGGTGACGGCACGCTAACGGATGTGGATACGCTTCGACTCCACTTCCATAATAAACCCGGCTTGTATGCTCGCAATCCGATCACCAAGCATTACATCGACACATGGAAAACCAACAATCCGGTGTTCATCTACTCGGGAACCCCCGGCGATTCGATGACCCATCCAGCGGACATCTTCTTGCATTTTATCACCACCATCGGTGGCGAAACGATTGCATCCGGCGATGTCGCGGCGCTTGTCACGGCGCTCGGGGCGTCGCTCGAATTCGGTTTTGATATGCGGACGCTCGGCTTCAAGTGGGACGAGATCGTGCAGCGAATGGCATTCGAAGCGCGAACGAATGTGTTTCCGATCGAAGAAGTGACCGGGCGCGCGTGGCGACTCGCCGCCGCTGATGCCACGTATGGATTCGGTTCGGGCACGGTCGACGGAATCACGCAGGTTCACAATGCGAGCGTCACGGGTCGTAACCTCAACGAAGTCGGAAACTATTTTTCATTCCGTTACGCATACGATCCATCGATGGGCAGCAACAGCGAAGAGGGATTTGCTTCTGCGCTTGTGTGTAGCCCGAACGGTTCCGATGTCCCGATTTCAGCGGCATCGATGACCGCTGCCGCCGTCACGATAGACAAAAAGGAAATTGGATTGATTGCGTTCCGCTGTATCCAAGACGCTAATACCGCGCAAGAAATCGCCGGCTATTATGTGCAAGAAAACAGCGACGAAGACCGCTATACGATTCTGTTGAGAGAGGTCGCTTGGTTCGATGCGTTGCTTTGGAATATCGGCGATGTCATTACGTTGTTTCTACCGTGGAAGAGTGGTGAATCGCGCGCTCGCATCATTGCGATGTCGCTGAAAGACCAAGAGAACACATGGGACATCACTCTAGCTGTAGTCCGTTCAATCGGGCTGCACACATGAGGCACGCCATGAAATACCTACCGATCCTATTCGCGCTCCTGTTTGCCTCGCCGGCCGGCGCCGTGTGCGCGTTTCCAACCGTCTGGCCCGCCTGTACGGTGCAGTTTCCTGATGGGCGGAACCTCGAAGACAAGTACGGGTTCTTCGACCAGACGATATGCAGCGACAACGTGACGCCCGGAACGTGCGACAGTGGAAGCAATCGGTGGAGTATTAGCGGAATCGGTCTAGGGATATTCTCGGGAGGCGTCAGAACAGATCAGTTCCTCAATCTCGATAACGACTGGCTTGCGATCGGCGATAGCGGCATGACCGAGGTGCGAGTCCAGAGCGACGACGGATGGGTGTTTCTGGACGCGGGCTTCACGATGTCGGAAGAGGCCGCGTGGCCGGGGGATTGGGAGAACGGATACGGCTCGATCTGGACGAAGGTCGGCGCACCGAACACGCTCTTTTTCCACGATGACGGCGGAACCGACCGCCAGCTCGGAGCACTCCAGGGCGACTGCACCGTTCAGCCGTGCTTCGACGGCAGCGCCGACGGGGGTACGCAGATCTCGATTTACGAAGCGAACGCTGGATACGAAGCGACGTTCCTAATCAAGGATAATCAACTGACCGCAGACGCGACTTACATGCTGTACGACAACAATCAGGCTGTGAGCACAACCAACCTGCGAATCCCCGTGATGAACAACTCCGGATACAGGCAGGTTTGGCAGGGAGAGCAGAGTTTCACAAACACGGCCGAGGGAACAAGGATTTCCAAGATCCTGACCAACGACATTGACCCGCTTAGCGTGTCAGCAGTGATGATTTACGGTGCCTCCACAGTTCCGGGGCACAACTTCGACTCGCAAGGCGGCACGGTGCTGCTAAACGCCAGCTTCTCTGCAACGGAAAAATCGGTCGGCACTGCGATGGCGCCAGGGTTTGGGGAGTATTACGTCAAGGACAACACCCCCTCCGCTCCTGGCTTCATCGATGATGCCAGCCCGACCGGCGTGAACCACGTACTCGCCTACCTCGACGACAACGTGTTCACGGGCATCCAGGAGATGTTGGACGATCTCATTCTCACCAACGGGGTCCTGTTCTTCAAAGAGACGACAACCCCTACCCCTATAGCGGACCACGGAGCCCTCTACACAAAAGCCAATAACGAACTCTTCTTCCAAGACGGTGCCGGGACGGAGCATCTTCTCCACGGAGACGCCTTCTCAAATATCTGGTTCCATAATCCAGTTCACGCGGGAAGCCCGGTTACAGTCACCATCTCGGCGCAGGATGCCTTTACCAAGATCGATTCCTTTTCTGTTGTGGGGAACGAAGATGACTTAGCCAACGTGGTCGGGTCTGTCTCCACCAATAATCTGACCCTCTCTACTATCGCAGGAGGAGAATATGAAATCTCTTTCCATGCTTCCATCTCCTCGATAGGGGCACCTAGGAGAATGATGGTTGCGGCGGGGTTCACGCTCGCCACCCCATTAGACATTACCGACGTAACTGACGACACGGTTTCGCCCATCGTAATTACCATCACCGCTCACCCTCTGGAAGATGGCGACATGGTGGAAATCGCAGGCGTCTTGGTTAACACGGCAGCCAACGGTTCTTTTATCGTGAACAACAAAACCGCCGACACGTTTCAGATTGTCGCGCTGGATGGATCAGCCACTACGGGAAACGGAGACTACGACGAGGGCACACCTACGGGAGATGTCACTATCGAATACCCTGGGAATCTTGTTGTCCTCCGTGATGTAAGGCACGACACTTTGGGTGCTATTGCTACAACCGCTGTTCATGTCCTTTCGGGCGACGACGTACTGGCGCTCTATGTTGCCAACCTAAGCTCAAGCGACAACCTAACTGTAGCAACGGTGAGCTTTGACACCTTTCGGATAGGAGACTGAAATGTCGAGCTGGGTGAATGCGAAGACCATCGCGACCGCCGTTGTGACTGGTGCAATCCTCGGGCTTGGCACGCTCGTTCAGGATCACCTCGCCTCTGCGCAGAACACAAAAGACCTCGCGGAGCAGTCCGCGAGAACCGCGGAGAAAGTCGCGCAGACGCAGATCGAAATAGCCGGGGCCGTCAAGCAGCTCGTCCAGATCCATGCTGACGAGGACACGAAGGAGAAGCTCATGCTGACACTGTGCCTCTCCGGCCAGCTCTCCGAGCCAAACGACTGTGCCAGCATCAAAGCCGAGGCGGGAATCGAATGACACTCGGCGCAAAGCGCGAACTGTTCTCACGGCTGCTCGTCAGGCTCGTCAAGGAAGCGCACCGCAAGGGATATGATGTGTTCCTTGAGGAGTGTAAGCGCGGCAAGCAGCAGGCGGAGTGGAACGCCACTCACTGCGGAACCTGCAAGCAGACGAAGCGCAGCCACGCCGACGCCGATCACGAGTTTCATGCGATTGGGATTCCCGATTCACTCCACTGCATTGGGCTCGCCCAGGACATCACGCTACGCCGCAACGGTCGACCGCTGTGGGCGCGCAAGCATTATCTCCCGCTCGGACTGTATTGGGAATCGCTGCACGAACTCTGCGCGTGGGGCGGGCGGTTTCGCGACGCGGCACACTTTTCGATCCGGCATGGGAATAAGCGATGAGAAACGGCTTTCGAGGTTCGCGCGTAGTGCGTGATCGGCCTCGAAGAGGTAGGATGGATTCTGTTACACACGGAGGGAAACCATGAGTCTCAAGGGATTCGCATTTCGAACGATCTTCGGTGGCAAGCCCTGGTATCAGAGTATGGTCGGATGGGCCACGCTCGTTCTGTCAGTGTCCGAGGTGGCGATGCCGATCATCGTGGAGTTCGGGCTGATCGACCCGGAGATGTCGGGCGCCTTGCAGATCAAGCTCCGCGCTCTTTCCGGCGCGCTCGCCGGGCTGGGCATCCGCAGGCGGCTCCCGTCCAACGGAACGATCGCGGCTGTGATGCTGGCGCTGGCGATGCTGCCCGGCTGCACCACATTCGAACTTACCGTGCCGGGCAAAGATGGCGCTTCGGCAACTATCATCAAAGCTCAGACAGCCGGGCGTAGCTGCATCGTTTGCGAAGTCGATCCGTCCACAGGCAAGACCGACTGCCGGTTGGCGCAGGACGCCTCGAGCGACTGGATCTGGGGACGAATTATCCCCTCCGTAGCGGGAGCCGTGACCGCCGTCGTCACGGGTCGCGGCGTAGCGGGTGGAGCTGCGGGGCCAAGCGAGGTCGGCGGCTGCGACAGCCTATTCACGAGTGAGCCTGATACCGACCCCGAGAAGACGGAGGCGCTGATATTGACGCCCAGCAGCCCAGGGCTCTGGCACTACCATGACCCCGATGGCAGCGACTTGTTTCCAACCGAGGATCCCAACTCTACGATGTGGAGCTACTGACTCGAAGGTCTATCGGGCGCCGTAGCTATCCGAGGTCATCGCCGCACCCATTGCAGCGCATGTCGGGTTCTAACCCGCCAGTGTTGTACCAAATCACTCCCGGTTTGTGCCCAGTCCACCGGCAACAGAACGCCTCCCGGGTCAATGGAGCGGCACACACATAGCGCCACCACCACGGGCTACACCATTTTTGCAAGAGTCTTGCCCATCCTGGCCAATTATCCATAACCTACCTCTTCTCCACCGTCCCGTTCGGTAGGTAGCGATCCAGATACGCCTTCACGAGCTGGCTGAAGTCGAGAAATCCCACGAAGCCATCGCCATCAACGTCGTGGTCATGCACGCGGTGGATGGTCGCA